>Ga0209517_10002397_pt1 | contig 26489 bp, 22 predicted proteins | sample PeaSoiMetSII2010_FD_187695 | JGI IMG/M metagenome (GOLD analysis project Ga0209517, IMG submission 187695) | Peat soil microbial communities from Weissenstadt, Germany - SII-2010 (SPAdes) (version 2) | ecosystem: Environmental > Terrestrial > Soil > Wetlands > Peat | place: Germany... | reverse complement strand
GAGATTTCAAGCGGTTCGAACAGCGTCGTCCGCGATGCACCGGCTATCAAATTCGGCTACGATGTTGGACGGACTTTGGGGTTGCGTGATTCACGTCCCGATATGCATGGAAGAGGTTGTGCCATGGGTTCGATGACTCGGCGGAAGATCTTAGCGCTGGCCACATCATGGGGCGCCTCTGTTGCCTGGCGAAGAGCCGATGCGCGTAGTTCCGCATTGCATTGGCAGGAACGCCGCGATCTTTACCCGCAAGGCGTCGCTTCCGGCGATCCGCATTCCGATAGCGTGATCCTTTGGACACGACGGCCGCCCGCAGGCAATGGCAAAGCGCGAGTCCTGAATGTGGAGGTCTCGGCCGACCCCCGCTTCCGCCGAGTCGTAGCCACCACCCAAGCGAGCGTCTCCGAGGAGACTGACTGGACATGCCGGGTGCTGGCCGCGAATCTGAGACCCGCGCGCGTCTATTGGTATCGCTTTGCGGACGAACGCGGCTTTGGCAGCAGGATCGGCCGCACGATCACGGCGCCATCGGATACAGACAGCCGGCCAGTACGCTTCGCTTTCGTAAGCTGTCAAAACGTGCAGCAGGGCGCTTCGACCGCCTACCGGCGGATGATCTGGGAAGATCGACGAGCGGCCCGAAAGAATCGCCTGGGATTTGTGCTGCACTTGGGCGATTTTGTGTACGAGGTCGTGTGGTATCCCGAGGACCGGCCACAGGGCATGTATGCGCGCACGCTGCGCGATATCGTCCGATACGCAAACGGCGAAAAACACCGCGACTTCCATGTTCCGACGACCCTGGATGACTACCGGGCGCTCTATCGCGCCTACCTCCTCGATCCGGATCTACAGGATGCGCGCGCTCATATCCCTTTCGTATACATGTGGGACAACCACGAATTCTCGTGGAAAGGTTGGCAGACTCAGCAGGATTTTGGCGACGGCGTGCTTCCCGCGCAAACGCGAAAGGTGGCGGCATGCCAGGCGTGGTTTGAGTATCAACCGGCCCGCGTGATCCGGCCGGGTTCGCCGGGAACGGACCAATTCACACCACCCGCCGTGAAGGACGCGGCGATCCATGACTTCGACGACGGCGGGCTGGGGTTGGAGCCGGGAAACCTTGCGGCCATCGCCAGTCTCAAGCTGTATCGAACGCTGCGGTGGGGCCGCAACGTGGAGTTGATCCTTACCGACAATCGCTCGTACCGCTCGCGACCCCTGGTGGATCGGGAAGAATTCGCTCTGTTCAGGCCAAAGGGATTTGTCGAAGGCACCCCGTCGGATATTCTGGAGATCCTTGACGCTGGCCGTACATACGCGGGCGGGCGCCCACCCGACACGATTGAATTCGAAGGCGCGGCGGTTCCCAATCCGCGCAAGAGTGCGCCGAGCCTATCCATGTTGGGAACCCAACAGAAGGCCTGGTTCTTGGAGCGGCTACGGGCTTCGAGTGCGCCGTGGAAGCTGTGGGGAAACTCTGTGGCGATGCTCGACTGGCGCACGGACTTCCACAACTTGCCGCCAGAGTTGGGACTGAAATGGCCGGCCAACGGGTACGCTTTGTTGATTGCAGCCATTGATTTGCCCCTGGCCACTGCCTTGCAAGAGGGACGTGCTCACGCCTTTTGGGGTTGAAGTCCGCTACCTCAGCGACGCTCCCGAACTCCTACCCGGGCAAGAAGCGGAGGCAGTGGATATCGCGCGCCGAACTAGAGACGCAGTGATGGCCGCGCTTGCTCCGCATCTTTCCGAAGGCTGATGCCCAGGGGACGCTCCGAGGCGACCGCACTCCTACCGCACCACCACCTTGTCCGTCGCCTGATTGTCGTAGTCGTCCTGCGCCCGCACGGCGATCGTATGTTCGCCCGCAGCCGCATCCAAGGTGAGTTCGTAATCCAACTCCGGCGAATCCGACAGCTTCGTCGTTGGCGCGGCCACGGTCCACTCCCCGCCGTCCAGCGAGTACTCGGCTTTAGTGACATTATTCAACGCGTCGGCCGCGTGCCAGCGAATCTGCAGCTTGCCGCCATTGCGCGTCGCGGCCAGCCCCGTGATCTTCGGCGGCGTGTTGTCGATGACGAACACGTCGCTCTCCATCCGCGCGGTCAGCGCCTCCGAAGGCGGGTTACCAGGCGCGTCCGATGCCGTGATGCGCAGCCGGTATTCCCCATCCGGGAAGGCCGTCGAGTCCCACGAGTAGTACTTCTCCGCGATCTTGTCCTTGAGGAGCTTCCATTCCGTCTCGTTGGCTCCGCGGATCTCTATCGTGAACACCAGCGGATCCCCGTTGGGGTCGGATGCCAGCCACCTCGCTCCAACCCACCCCTTCGCCAACTGCATGGCCGGCGTGCTGGTTGTGTTCTCCACGCTGAACGAGGGAGCGCTGGCCGCCGGATGCCTGCCCAAAGGCGGCAGTGAAAGCGTCTGCGGCTGCGCCGGAATCAGCGGCGCCGCCGACACCGGGAATTTGTGATTGGGCGGCGTCATCTCGATCTCGTCGATGCGCGGCTCCACGTTCTTCGCCAGGTACGCCACGTCCACCGATTCCAGCTCCGGCGATTTTCCCGCGCCATCCGCCGTGAGCGTCGCCTTCCACTGCACGAACCGCGCGGGTGGTGAAGTCAACCGGCCGCTTTTGGCCGTGGTGATCGGCGCCGACCACGGGCTCCAGTTCTTCTGCGGCTGATCGAGGTTCCCGCTGCGCGTCTGAATGGAGACCTGCCCGCCGTTGAGGTTCCCTTCAAAACTCAGCCGGCCCCACAGCGTATACATTGCCGCGTCGAAGACATCGCTTTCGATGGTGCCATCGTGCTCCAGCCCCGGGCCGATCTCGTACACCTTGCCGACATTCCCGGTCGCCGCGTAGAGCTTGCCATCGCGGCCCGCCTGGAAGGCCGTGATCTGCGTAGCCGGCATGATCAGCAGCGCAGTGTACTCGGTGGGCGATTCGATGCGGTAGAGGTTGCCCTTGTTTCCCGCCCCTAGCATCGCACGGCCCGCGCTGTCGAACGCGATGGCATACACCACGTCCTGGGCGTTGCTCCAGACCCGCCGCGGGTTGCCGTTGGGCTCGATGCGGTACACCTCGCTGCCTCCGCTTACTCCGGCGGGCGCCACCGAGGCGGGCGGTGGAGCGGCCGGACGCGCGGGGACCGGCGCGGGAGTGCCCGGCGCATTCACCGTGACGGTCACCGCTGGAGTCGGAGTGGCCGGGGCGGGCGGTGCGGGCAGCGTGCCCGCCTGCTTGTTACCCACCGCGGACGCATAGATCGAGCCGTCTCGCGCCACCGCCACCGCGGTCACTTCGCGCTTCGGCATCTGGTAGAGTACGAACCCATCGCCCGCGGCCGATACCCGCAGCACCAGCCCGCCGGGATCTGTCCCCACGATCAGGTTGTCGCTCGCATCCACCGCCATCGAGCGCACGTGCGTCTCGTCGGTCTTGAAGAACACCTTGCCTTTGCCATCGGCAGTGACCCGGTGAATCTCGCCCTGATCGCCGGTGGCTACAAACAGGTCGCCTTTGCTGTCGAACGCCAGCGCCCAGATGTATTTCTGCTTGGGATCGTAGAAGATTTCCGGTTTGCCGTTGCCGGTGATGCGATAAATCTTGCCGTCCGGGGAAGTGGCGGCATACACCCGGTCCTTCGAATCCACGGCAATCGCGTGGATTTCGAGCGAATCCAGGTCCGCCAGCATCTTGCCCTTGCCGTCCGGCGGAATGCGGTAGAGCTTGGCGCTGGTCCCGCCGCCCGCATAGAGGTTCCCCTTGGAATCCTGCGCCAGCGCCCACAGGTAGGCGTTCGACGTATCGAACAGCTCATGCGAGCGCGGCGCCAGCGTCAGCAGGCCGTCGCTGCGCACCGAGAGATTCTTGATGACACCCTTCTCAAAGGCCTCATAATCGCTCTCCGACCACGTGCGAGTCTCGCCCGCAAATAGGGCCGAAGCAGCCAGAACAATAGTTACTAGACTCTTAGTAAGCATAAAGTCGAAGAAGCCGAAAGCTGAGCGCTGACGGCTATTTCACATGGATCCGCAGGGAGTAGCTCCCGCTCACCACGTAGTCGAACGGCAGCGCCATCTGCTCCGTGGCCGTCTCCGGCGACGTGAACAGCGAGCGGTTCGCCCCCCGGCCCGCCTGCATCACATTCAGCACCGAAGATGGCAGGCTGGGCAGCGTCTTGTCGTCGTAATACGCCGTGGGGCTCGCCTCCACCAGCGAAACGTACAGCTTGTTGTTGGTGCGCTCCTGGTTGAGCAGCGAGACCGTCTCCGGCAGGTCGATGAACCGGTTCATCTGCCCGGCCATGTTTTGCATGCGGTTCACCGTGTCCGCATCGCTGAGCACAATGCGATGGTCGCCCTTCTCCAGCCCCTCCGGAATCTTCACCGTGAAGTCGCGCTGGATCGGTCCGCCGCGATACGGCCGCAGGAAGACCTTCACCGGGACCTCGTCGCCGGGACGCACGTCCGGATTCGCCACCCAGGCATTCTCGATGGTCGCCACGCGGCGTTCCGGCAGCAGGTCCACAGTCACGCTCACGCTCTTCACGTCGGGCGTCTTCACGTTGTTCAGGTACAGGCGGTTGAATTTGTCGCCCCACCAACCCGCCAGCAACATGGGCGCGGGCATGGGCATTTCGCCCGACGCCTGCATGGTCGAAAGCGATATCGGCGGCTGCCCGTTCATCTGCACCTTGCCGCTGAAGCGGTAGGTGGCCTCGTCGGCGAATTCGTTGAGCTGCGACACCGAGTTGTAGAGCGTCAGCATCATCAGGTAGGGCGTCCACTTCTGGTGCACGAACACGTTGAAGTGGAATTCCTTCTGCTTCTTCACCGCCTCTTTCTCGTCCAACGACCGCACTTTCATGGTCACCGGAATCATGTCGGACTGCGCGCCCAGCACGCCCATGATCCCGCTGTGCCGGTCCTGGTGCAGCGCGCCTACGATGTCGGTGGCGTTGCCGAACTTGTTCGGCTGGAACGCCGAGGAGAGCGTCATCACAATTTCGCTCTTGGCCATCGGCATATCCATGGGGCCCAGGTTGAAGAACGGATGGCCAAATGCCAGCACACGCTTGCCGTCGTTGTAAGTCACGGTCCCCATGCCGGTGAGTCCGAAATCGCCATCCACCAGCACACCCGATACGGCTTCGCCAGGGTTCAGGGCATGCTCCCAGCCGGGAGCCGGCTTGTTGGTGTGGATGTCCGCGCCGCCGCCGCCCTGCACCGCGGTGATGCCCAATTGCTGGAACAGCGGGCCGAACTCGCGCAGCGTGCTCTCCTGGAATCCCGAGAACACCAGCGGCGCTTCGATCGGCACCATCATTGCTTGCAAGGCAGGGGCTTGTGGAGCGGGTCCGTGCCCTGCGGCCCCGGCCGCCACCGCCTGCGCCAGCAAGTCGCCGGGAATCTCCACTGCCTGGCTGCGCGCTGCCAGCTTGTCGGGAGTGCGCGCGTCCTCGGGCCGCGACTGGTCGAAATCGTTGATCTCCAGCATCAGCTCGATGGGCGTGATACCGCAAATGGCATCGGGAGAAAAGACACTGAGCCGCAGCGCCACCGCGCCCACCAGCTTTCCGTTGATGTATACGGGGCTGCCGCTCATCCCGCCCGCAACGTTGGTGCGCGCCGCCTTGCCCCCCAGCTTGGCCAGGATGATATCCTGCTTCGGTCCCCACTGGTTTTTCCACCGGCCGATGATTTCGACCGGCACCGGTTCCGGCACGCTGCCTTGAAAAACCGTCCAGGCGGTGCCCTTCATGCCGGCCTTGACCTCGCTCAGCGGCATGATCTCGACCTTGCCGGCTTTGGGAGGAGACGGCTGCGTTTCACTCGCGCAAAGAGGGAGTGCCATCACCGCGAGCCCGATTACGGCCGCGGCTTTTCGGATGTTCATTGGGTAAACTGCTCCAGTTGTTCTCATTGTACCCAAAATCTCAGTCACAAGCTCAGGATTCTCTCTATCCTATTCATTCTAAAGAATCGGGCATCCCTCAAAAACGGGGTGCCGACATGCCCGCCAGCTACTGTGTAGTGTGGAACGATTGATCAAAAACGATCGCGCCTGCGCCGTCGCCGCAGCAGCCGCGCATGACCTCAATAACGAGCTGACCGTCATCCTCAGCAGCGTTACGAATAGCATTTCAGCCCTCGAGCCGGGACACCCCGCGCGCGCGCTCCTGCTGGAGTTGCGGAGCGCCGCGCAGCGTTGCGCGTGGAAGGCGTCCGGACTCCTCAACTATAGCGCCCGTGGCGGCGCGCGCCCGTCGCCGGCGCCGATGGAGAGCCTGATGGAGTGAACCGCGCTTCAAAACGCCAGCCCCTCGATCAACTTGTCCAGGTCGGATTGCAGCGCCGTTTTCTTCTTCTGCAATTCGGCCTGCTGGTCGCGGAGGGCTGCGAGCTGCTGCTCATGGGCGTCCAGTTGGCGCGCGTAATTTTGCACCGATTGCTGCTGTCCGCTCACGGTGTTCAGGCTCTCGATGTTGTGCCGGATGCGGTCCTCATCGGCGGTCAAATCGCGCGCCTGGCCCTGCGCCAGCTCCATGGCGCGATCGTTCTCGGCGATCTGCCCTTTCTGATCGGCGATGCGCTGCAGTTGCCGCCGCCCTGCGTCGCTCAGGCTGCGATTGCTCACGTAGTTCAGCAGGACGTCCGGCGTCAGGCTGGCCACCGCGTACTGCTGGTCGAATACGCGCTCCTCGTTGACCACGAATTCCTGCGAGGCGTTGGCGCCAAGCGCGATCTCGAAGCGGTAGGCGTTAGGTGTCTTCTCCTCCGGTTTCTGGTTGAGCAGCGTGTAGCCCTGCCGCAACGGGTGTTCGATGATCAGGGTCTTGGTCTTCTGGTCGACGTTCCGCGCAGTGTAGGTGCGGGTCTCTTCCACCGCGGATTTCGTGGTGAGCATGCCGCGGTTCGCGTGGATCTCGCGGACTACCGCCTGCTTGCTGCCGAATGCCTCGGTGATGCGGGTCCCCAGGTCCACCGCATAGCTGATCAGCCGCTTGTCCTTGGCCTTGAGCGTCTCCATCAGCGCTTCGCCGCCGTAAGCGCCGCCGTCGTAGACCGTGATCGGGCCGCCATCCAGAGTCTTGCCGGTGGAGTTGGTCAACTCGGCCGCGTCGGTCGGATGCTGCGAGCTGTGGTCGGAATAGATCAGCAGTTTGCGCGCTTCAATCGGCTGCTGAAGGAACGGCAGCATGGCCGATTCGTCTTTCTTGATGGTGACCGGCTGGGCGATGCGATACTCGAACAGCTCGCCCAATTCGCCGGCCGAGGCACTGGCGACAATCGAGCTGGGAGCCACCGCTTCGAAATCTGGCGCCCGCGGCAGCTTGGCCTGCGCGGGCGGTGGCGACGCCGGCGCCGACATTGGTGCAGCGAGTCTGCCGATCCTCCCTTGGGCCACGCCCCCCAGATTGGCGTACCCGCCCTCATGCACCACCGGCCGCGTCGCGTTATCGTCCGCCAACTCCGCCGACGGCCGATTCACATACTTCGGCGCATAAAGCTGGCTGACGAACGAAATCGGCCGCCCCGATACCAGCGAAAGCTGCACCTTGGTCCAATCCTCGCCCGTGGTGTTGTCCACGATCGCCCAGCCCTCCAGCACCGGCTGTCCGCTGGCGCCGAAAATCAGCCGGTAGCTCGACTTCCACACCGGCGATGGCACCATGTAGCTGGCCACCACCTCGCGCTCCCGGGCGTCCGTGGAATCGATGTACACGCTGCGCTTTTCCTTCGAGCGCGCCGCCGCCAGCGCCGCCAGGTAGTCCTTGAACTGCCGCTGCAACTGCGGATCGCTGAAGCGGATGCCCGTCGCCGCGCTCAAATCCACCGCCTTCAACTCGCCCGAATCGAGCATGAGGGTGAGCTGCTCGCGCTCCGGCTGCTTGTCGCTTCCCGCGATCACGCGGCCGTTGACGATCGCGCCGGTCACCGTTTCGTTGCCGAACTTCAATTCCAAGCGCGCGCCCTTGAGCTGGTCCAGCATGCCGCTCAGCGGCTGCGCCGCCCCGATCTGAAACGGGAATTCGGCCAGCTTGTGGCTCAGCGGGTCCATCGAATCGTAGCGCAGGCCGGAGATCTTGCCCCCGCCCTTTTCTTCGATGGTCAGAGACTTCAGCACGTCGTTCATCTCCGATGCGTCGAAATCCAGGCGCGCCGATTCGCCCGGCCCCAGCCTGCCCGAGCGTTCGAAGAACCCCACGCCGTGTTTGTAGAGCACCACCTGTTTGACTGGAAGTTCCGCGGCCTCGGCCAGCGCCGCGCTCAAAAGCAAAGAAACCAAGATGCGTTGCATACGTTCTCCACGAACCAAATGCCGCCGGGCACGATTCCCTTTCAACTCACTCGCCCATCACTTTAATAATGACGCGTTTCGCCCGCTGTCCGTCGAACTCCGCGTAATAGACCTGCTGCCAGGGGCCGAAATCGAGCTTGCCTGCTGTCACCGGCAGGGTCACTTCGTGGTGCACCAGCAGGCTCTTCAGGTGAGAATCGCCGTTGGTCTCGCCGGTGCGGTGGTGGCGGTAGTCCTGGCGGAACGGCGCCAGTTTCTCGAGCCATTCGTCAATATCGGCGAGCAACCCGTCTTCCGCGTCGTTGACCCACACGCCCGCGGTAATATGCATGGCGGATACCAGGATCATTCCCTCCTGGATGCCGCTCTTGCGCAGCGCCTCTTCCACGCGCGGGGTAATATTGATGTATTCCCGCTGCTTCTTAGTCTTAAATGTGAGATATTCCGTATAGAATCGCATAGGGCGATCATACATCCACCGAATTATGGACCGCGCTGCCGGACGAATTCTGCTCGTCGACGACGAGCCTGCGTTGCTGAAGATGATGAGCGTATACCTGGGCCGAAGAGGATACGGCGTGACTACCGCGGACAGCACGGAACGTGCGTGGTCGGCGGTCGAAGCCGCGCCCTCCGAGTTCGCCGTAGCCGTTGTGGACGCCACCATGGCCGGTTTGAGCATGGAGGAGCTTGCCTTGCGATTGCTGGGCGCCAGCCCGTCGCTGTGCGTAATCGCCGCGAGCGGTTATCCTGTGGACATGACCGCCATGGAATCCGCGGCTCCGGGACGCGTGCTGTTTCTGCACAAGCCGTTCACTCCCGAGATGCTGGCGGACGCGGTGCGGAGGATGATTGCCTCGCAAAAAGAAGAGCTTTGACTTGGGCACGGAAGTGAGGGCCATTGCCCGCGAGCGCGTGGGCACGGTGCCGGCCGCCAAGCCGATCCAGCCGAAGTCCGCCCGCAAGAAGCCTAAGCACAAGAAGGCGCTCGACGAGGACCTCCCGTAGCACCGGCATTCTTGCCTGTGTGGTCTTCCGCCATGCCAAAATCCACCTTCCGCTGGTTCTACCTTCTCTTCTTTCTTTCCGGCTTTCCCGCACTGATCTACCAGATTGTCTGGCAGCGGACCCTGTTCGCTATTTACGGCGTCAACATGGAATCGGTCACGGTGGTGGTGAGCGCGTTCATGCTGGGGCTGGGGCTTGGCAGCCTGGCCGGCGGCCGCATCTCGAAGAACCCCGCCGCGCCGCTGCTGCTGCTGTTCGGCGCCATCGAGTTGGGAATCGCATGCTACGGCGTGGCCTCGCTGCCTATCTTCCACGCGGTGGCCCGCTTCACCGCGGGTGCGCCGCCTCTCGAAACCGGCCTGGTATCATTCGCCCTGGTGCTCGTCCCCACCGTTCTCATGGGAGCAACCCTGCCGTTGCTGGTGACGCAACTGGTGAGGCTCTCCGGCAACGTGGGGCGGTCGGTTGGCATCCTGTACTTCGTCAACACGCTGGGGTCTGCGGTCGCATGCTTCGTAGCGGCGCTGGTCACGATGCGATACCTCGGGATGTCGGGCTCGGTCACGGTAGCGGCCACGCTCAACGTGGTGGTCGGCTCATCCGTACTCGCGATGCACTTCCGGTCCGATCGGAGCCACGACCGGTCCGATCGGAGCCACGACCGTAAGGGAGTGGTCTCTCCTGGCGGCGCGCATCTGCTGCCGTTTCCCCTGGCGATGGCCCTCGCAACCGCGGCCGGCTTCCTCTCGCTGTGCTACGAGATCGTGTGGTATCGCGTTTACTCGTTTGCGACGGCCGGGCCCGCGCAGTGCTTCGCCTTCGTGCTCGGCGCGTTCCTGGCGGGCATCGCTTTCGGATCGCTGCTCAGCCGCCGCCTCTGCGGCCTGGCAGCCCCCCAATCGCTCGTGCGGCCGATCGCGGTGCTGGTGCTGCTGGCGAACCTGCTCGGATTCGCCGTGGTGCCCTTGGTAGCGTTGATCGTTCGCCACGCGAGTTATCTTTGGACTCTGCCGCTGGTCGCGGTCACGGCCGGCCTGCTGGGCGCTACGTTCCCGCTGATCTGCCACATCTCGGTCGAGCCGGATGCGCGCGCCGGCGCCGGCCTGAGCTATCTCTACCTCGCCAACATTGTCGGCTCGGCGGCGGGAAGCTGGCTGGTGGGCTTCGTGTTGATGGACTACCTCCCGCTGCGCTGGATCTCCGTGCTCCTGGCACTGCTCGGTCTCGCAGTCGCGATGGCCTTGCTCGGCGCCGCGCGCCAGACGGCCGCGGTGATCGCTTGCGCCGGCCTGGGAGCGGTGGTAGTGTTCTCCTCCAGCCCGCTGTTCGCCACCGTCTACCGGCAGATGGAGTACAAGCAGGAATGGCGCGATCCGGGCGCGCGCCTGACCGACGTCGTCGAGACCCGCAGCGGCGTCGTCACCGTGGACGCCGACGGAGCCATCTTCGGCGGCGGCGCCTTCGACGGCTGGATGACCACCGACGTGCACGAGACCGACCTGCTCATCCGCCCGCTCGCCCTGAGTTTTTTTCACCCCGCTCCCAAGGACGTGCTCGAAGTCGGGATGTCGGGCGGCGCGTGGAGCGAGATCATCGCCAATCATCCGCAGGTCGAGCACCTGGTGGTGATCGAGATCAATCCCGGTTACGTCGAAGTGGTGCGCCGCTATCCCATGGTGGCGCCGCTCCTCCACAATCCCAAAGTAGAGCTGGTGATCGACGACGGCCGCCGCTGGATGCTCCGTCACCGCGGCCGGAAGTTCGACGTAATCGTGATGGACACCATCTACTACTGGCGCGCCCACGCCACTAATCTCGTTTCGGTGGAATTCCTGGACCTCGCCCGCCAACTGTTGAAGCCCGGCGGCATCATTTACTACAACACGACGTTCTCGCCCGTCGCGCAGCACACCGGCGCCGCGCACTTCCCCTACGCGTTCCGTCTAGGCCCCTTCATGGCCGTCAGCGACAGCCCGATCCCGATCAGCCCTTCCCGTTGGCGGAACGCCCTCGTCAACTATCGCCTCGAAGGCAAGCCCATACTGGACTTGTCGCTCTCCGACGACCGCGAACTGCTCAACCACATCCTCGCCAAGGCCGACACCCTGCCCGGCAACACCTACGTGTCCGAGGGCATGGAAACCCGAAAGAACATTCTGCGCCGCACCCAGGGCAAGCCGATCATCACCGACGACAACATGGTGACAGAGTGGCGCCAGGATCACTGAGGTTGGCAGGGCGCTATCGCCAGCTCTTCACCTTCGGCCAGAACTCTTCGAGCGGCCATTTCAAACCACGGCAATAGAAGATGTCGAAATGCTCGTAGGGCATCGAGTAGGGATGCCCCACCCTGCCCACCTTCTCCACGACTGCGAAGTTCGCCTCCAGCGCTTCCTGCCGGTCCCCCATGACGATCACGCTCTCACCCGTGTAGTCGCGCGGCCCCCAAAGAAAGTAGCTCTGATGTCCGCTGATGGCTTTCGGCAGCCCGTACTTCGCGCCAAACAGGTCCACCGCTCCGGCCTGGCCGTAATTCTGCCCGAAGATCGCGGTCCTGGCCCGCACATCGGGAGGCAATCCGTTGTACACGCGGGCCACCTCGGCCACCATTTCCTGCCAGCCGAACTGGTCGGCGTACAACTGCGGCAGCGGCCCGAGCTTGAAGGTCTCGATGCGCGGCTGCTGAAAATGGATGGCTGCCGCGTAGCGGATGTAGGTCTCCACCGGCAGCACCGGCACGACAGTTGGGGCGATCATTACACCGAGCAGGACCATGAGCCCGATGTACACGGGCTTGATCCACTGCACGCGCGGACTGCTCAGCCAGAACTCCCACATCACGCTCCCGGCCGCGAACAGAAGCGGAAACGCCGGAAACAGGTAATACACGCGCGGGCTGAGCGTCATGACGAGAACCGCCGCGATCAGCCAGGCCCATCCGAGCGCGCGAAACGGCTTGCCCTCGCGGCGGAAGAAGAGATACCAGAGGCCGGCCAGCCAGATGGGAGCGCTCAGCGGAAGCATCGACAGGATCTCCTCGCGCACGAACCTGAGCGGCGGCATCGCCACATTCCGTCCGCTGCGCCGGATGTTCTCCTGCAGCTCCAGGAACGGGAAATGGTGTTGGATGTTCCACAGCAGATTCGGCAGGAAGATCAGGAACACCACCACCCCGGCGCCCCAGAACCACGGCGAGCGGAGGAAGCGCCGCTCGGGAGTCAACAGCAGACCGGCCACGATTCCGAAACCGAAGATCAGCATGGAGTGCTTATTCTCCAGGCCGATTCCCGCCAGGACGCCGAACCACAGCCAGAGCCTCTGATTTCCCGTCCGCACGATGCGGATCGCGAAGTACGCGCACCCCATCCAGAACAATGGCTCGAATGGGTTCATCGAAAGCCAGTTGTCCACCGCCAGGAAGCCGGGCGCGAGCAGGACGGCCAGAGAGGCCAGCCCTTGCGCAAAGCGCCGTCCGCCCAATTCCCGGGCGATCAGCCCGGTGAGCAGCACTTTTGCCGCGCCCGCGAGGGCCGGGAACAGGTGAATCGCCGGGAGCGAATCGCCCAACAGCACGCGGGCGATTTTGGCGATCAGGGCGATCAACGGGGGCTGATCCACGTAGCCCCACGCGAGGTGTTCGGCGCAGGCCAGGTAATACAGCTCGTCGACGAAATACCCATAGTGCCGGCCGGCATACAGGTGGAGCAACAATTTGATCGCGGCAATGCCGGTCACGACCGCCCCGGCGCCCAAGATCCAGGGCGTGCGGCGCTCGAAATCGGAAGGCTGTTGAGCGGGTCCAGTCACGGCGATCTCTTAAATGCTATTTTAGGGCCTGGAACAATACGAGTGGCGTGCCGGCCTGGCACCGCATCGGCAATCCCGCTGTTGCTGGTGTCCATTGGGGCCGCCGGTGCCGTCCTTCTCCAGATCGCTATCTCCGATGGCGATGGACGTGGCGGTCAGCAATTGGCTGGTATCTACAGAAATGGAGTTGCGTGGAAGTAGGGGCCCGCGACTGCAGGTTCTCCCGATTTACGCGACGTTGCCACGAAATTCGAAAAGTGAAAGAAAACTTTCACTCAGTTCCTTGTAAATGATTGATCCTACACAAAACGTCTTGCAAAAAGTGAAAGAAGACTTTCACTTCCTTCCGCAACCCGGCCAGGACGGTACAATGGGATTCCAGCTTACCGAATGCCCAAGCAGCTATCGCTTTGACCCGCCGCCGTCACTCCCGCCGGGCCATTTTGCCAGTCCAATGTGGTATGGTATGGCTGGATGGACTTCCGGCCAGCGCTGATCCACAACTCCGAAATTCCCCTATACCGCCAGGTATTCGAGCAGATAGCCGCGAAAATCCGCTCGGGAGATCTGGCGCGCGGGGAGCGCCTCCCAGCCACACGCGAATTGGCTGGCCTGCTTGGACTGAATCGGACTACCGTTTCCGCCGCCTACGAACTGCTCGAAGCCGGCGGGCTCATCGCCGGGCAGGTCGGCCGCGGCAGCTTTGTAACGGGCGAACCCACGCAGTTCACCGGCAAAAGCGTCTCCGCTGGTGCAGTGGATTGGTCCGCCCTCCTGGAACGTAACGACACGCCCCTCATCGGCCACACCGGCGCCTTCGGCCGCGACGTGATCAGTTTCGCCATGTCGCGCCCCTCGCGCGAGCTTTTCCCGCTGGACGAGTTCCGCGCCGCTTGCGCTACGGTGTTGGCCCGTCACGATCTCGCCGATATTCTGCAACTGGGTTCTCCCAGCGGCTACGAGCCCTTGCGGCGTCACCTGTTGGAGGAGGCGCGAACGCAGCACCTGGCGGGCCCGGGCGACGACCTCGTCATCACCAACGGCTGCCAGCAGGCGCTCGACCTCATCGGCCGCGTGCTCCTGAGGCCGGGCGACACCGTGGCCGTGGAGGACCCGGTGTACACCGGGCTTAAGGCGTTGCTGGCCGGAATGGGCGCGCACCTCGTGGGGATCCCAGTCGGCGCCGACGGGCTGGACCTGACGCAACTGGAGCGCGCGCTTGATCGCGAGCGGCCGCGCTTCCTGGTGGTCACTTCGAATTTCCAGAATCCCACCGGCGCCACCCTTCCGTTGGCCGCTCGCCGCGGATTGCTGGAGGCGGCGCGCGCAGCCGGCGTGCCGGTGGTCGAGAACGACGCGTACGGCGAGCTGCGTTACTCCGGCGAACCGCTGCCGGCCATCAAGCAGTTGGACGAGCACGGCGGCACGGTCCTGCTCCGCAGCTTCTCCAAGGTCAGCTTTCCGGGGCTGCGCGTCGGTTGGGCCGTGGGGCCGAAGCCGCTCATGGACCGGCTGCGCCAGGCGAAGGAAGCCGCCGACCTGCACACCGACCAGCTCTCGCAGGCCGTGCTGCTGGAGTTCGCCGAATCGGGCCGCCTGGAAACGCACCGCGCGCGGGTCCTCGAAGCCGGCGCCGCGCGCCTCGCCGCGACCCTCGACGGTTGCCGACGCTATTTGCCCCCGGGCACCCGATGGACGCGGCCCGAAGGTGGAATGAACGTGTGGGTGCGGCTGCCGGAGCCGCTGGATGCCGGTGAATTGCTGGCGCGCGCGCAGAAGGAAGGCGTGGCCTACCTGCCGGGACGGTATTTCGCGGTTTCACGATTGGAGCCCGGCGCGCTGCGGTTGAGTTTTGCGGGGCTGCCTCCGGACCAGATCCGGAGCGGCCTCGAAACCTTGGGAAGGATTGTCGCGGGCGAGCTCGCAAGCGCGTCGCAGAGCTTCGAGCCAGCCCCCGCGATGGTGTAGGTGTGGCTAGGAGCAAACCATGTTTCAATTTTCGAGCGAACAATATCGACTAAAAGTCGGCTTGGCGGAAATGCTGAAGGGCGGCGTCATCATGGACGTCACCAACGCCGAGCAGGCCAAGATCGCGGAAGACGCCGGCGCTTCGGCCGTGATGGCCCTGGAGCGCGTGCCGGCGGACATCCGCAAAGAAGGCGGCGTGGCCCGCATGGCCAACATCGGCATCATCGAGCGGATCATGCAGACCGTCACCATTCCCGTGATGGCCAAAGCGCGCATCGGCCACTTCATGGAGGCGCGGATTCTGGAAGCGCTGGGCGTCGACTACATCGACGAAAGCGAAGTGCTCACGCCCGCCGACGAAGAGCACCACATCGACAAGAACGATTTCAAAGTGCCCTTCGTGTGCGGCGCCCGAAACCTGGGCGAGGCCCTGCGGCGCATTGCCGAGGGCGCGGCCATGATCCGCACCAAGGGCGAGGCCGGCTCGGGCAACATTGTCGAAGCGGTCCGCCACATCCGCACCATCGTGAAGGAGATGAAACAGCTAACTGTGGCCGGCAAGGAAGAGCTGCTGCACCATGCCAAGAGTCTCCAGGCGCCGCTCGAGCTGGTCGAGTGGGTCGCGCAGAACGGCAGGCTGCCGGTGCCCAACTTCTCGGCGGGTGGAATCGCCACCCCGGCCGACGCCGCCCTAGTGATGCAACTGGGCGCGGAGGCGGTATTCGTGGGCTCGGGGATCTTCAAGTCGTCCGATCCTTCGGCGCGTGCCATCGCCATCGTGCAGGCGGCCAAGAACTTCAACAATCCCGAGAAGCTGCTGGAGGCCAGCCGGTCCTTGGGCGAAGCCATGCCCGGCCTCGATATCGCCAAGATGCAGGAATCGGAGCTGCTGCAGACGCGGGGCTGGTAGGGCATCCATGCCGCCCAGAAAGAAGGTCGGAGTCCTCGCCCTTCAAGGCGATTTCGCGGCGCACGGCGCGGCCCTCGAGAGAGCCGGAGCCGAGCCTGTATTCGTCCGCGAGCCCGAGCAGTTTCGCGAGATCGACGGGCTCATCATTCCCGGCGGCGAAAGCACCACCATGCTCAAGCTCTTGCGCTATGAGCAGGGCCTCATGGAAGCGCTGGCGGAGTTCGGCCGCACAAAACCGATCTTCGGAACCTGCGCCGGCGCCATCCTGATGGCCAACGAAGTGTCGCGGCCCGAGCAGGAGAGCCTTGGCCTGATGGATATCGGGGTGGAGCGGAACGGCTACGGCCGGCAGATCGACAGCCGCGTGGCGGAGATCGATCCCGAGCCCGAGTTCCAGCGGCGCACCGCCCCCGGCAAGCTGGAGGCCGTCTTCATCCGGGCGCCCATCATCCGCCGCGTCAGTGGCGGCGCCAAGGTGCTGGCCACGTACCGTGGCGATCCGGTCCTGGTGGAGCAGGGTCCCCACATGGTGGCCACGTTTCATCCGGAGCTGACCGCGGATTCGCGCGTGCACGATCTGTTCCTGGAGAAACTGTGAGCGCACCGCTGAAGCGCGTCCTGTTCGTGTGCCTTGGCAACTCCTGCCGCAGCCAGATGGCCGAGGCCTTTGCGCGGGCCTACGGCGCCGATGTCCTGGTCGCGGCCAGCGCGGGGCTCACGCCGGCGTTGGGTATCGCGCCGGACACCATGCACGCGATGTCCGAAAAGGGACTCGATTTGGGCGACCACTTTCCCAAAAGCGTCCGTCAAATGGGACGGGCCACCTTTGACCTGGTGATCAACATGAGCGGCTTCGACCTGCCGGTCAACGTGGGTGCGGTCGTGCGCACCTGGGACGTGCCTGACCCCGTGTTTCTGGATTACGGCGAGCACTGCGATGTGCGCGACACTATCGAGCGCCTGGTCATGAACCTGATTCTCGAATTGCGCCAGGCCTAACGGCTTTCCACCCGCAGATTGTTGGTCACCGAGAACACGCCCGGTACGCCATTGGCTCGCAGGCCCGCCATGTCCTTATCGGCCTGCGAATCCACCACGCCCTCGAGAGTCACCTTCCCGTTGTCCACGATGATGTGGATCGGCGGGACGGCTCCGAACGCGTACTTCTCAAGTGCCGGCTCGCTGTAGATCGCGCGGTACTCCGCCCGGCGAATTCCGTCGTCCATCGGCGAAAGCGGCAGCACCTGGATCTGGTTGTCCACTTTGTCCACGCCTTCGATTCTTTTGACCACGTTGCCCGCGTCGCTCTTGAGCGTCGGCCGCGTGACCTGCCCGACCAGCGTTACGGTTCCGCCGTTCACCCGGAAGCCCAGATTGTCGAAAACGCCGTAGTACGGCAGCATCACCAGTTCGTGCCGTACTTCTTTCGCGATGCGGTCCTCGCTCCTCACTCCCGGCATCATCGAGCGGTCTGCGCCCTTCTGTGCCATAACCGGAACTGCGGCAATCAGGATCGTCACGGCCACCGAGCCCCAAGAAAGGATTTGATGTCTCATACTGCAAAGCACCTCGGCATCCATGCTATTTCGAAATTGCGGCCTGCGCGGTATGTTTGCGTACGCTTACGGCCTCACTGCCTGAAACAGGAAGGAATAGCCGACCCCAATGAAATGGTTGGGCGCCGCCCGAGACAGCCCGACGCCCAGGTGGAAATCGAGTTGGTGCCGCGGCGCCAGCTTGTATGCCGTTCCGGCATGCAGCAGGTGACGCGGCCCGCCGCGTTGGGGGAAATCGCCCGCGTATTCCAGGAATGCGTCCCAAGGTCCGGTGAGTTGACGGTCGAACAGCAGGGTGAATTCTCCGGTGTCGTTTCGTTTGCCGCCCTCCGTCGTCCCATAGATCGAAAGCATTCCGGCGGCGGTCCAATTCTCGGAGAGCTTTTGCGACCACGGCAATTGCAGCGCCGGATCGTACCCGTGGCTCGATATGGCCTGCGCGCCCGACGGAAGACTCACAGACAGAATCAACGAAAGATCGAAGCCGCCTGCCGTGTGGCTGATCTGTTGCTTCAATCCGAGCGTCGTGTCGCCGAATCCCGCGGAGTAATAGTCCGGGGCTGTGAAGCGAAGCTCCGTCCGGCTCGCGATTCCAAAGCGCACCAGTGTCTCGGGCCCGTCGAACGTGTTGTGCCCCGCACTGTCCGTCACCTGCGTGCCGTTCTCGAACTGGAAACTCCCTCGCGGGACTACCAGGCTGGAGTCGGTGACCGCGGGCCGGTCCGTCGCAATCGCCTGGCCGTTCAACAGGGCGCTCGCGGCCAGCAACGCGATCCAGAGTGGAACGACCTTTCTCACCGGAACACCACGCCCGAATGCATGAGGAAGTTCTCCGCGATGGGACCCAGCGAGAACGCCGGCAGGAAGGTGAGCGCGGTCACCAGCACCACCGTCGCCATCAGCAAACCTGCGAACAGCGGACCGTGCGTGGGCATGGTCCCGGTGGTGGCCTCCGTCCGTCGCTTTTGGGCCAGGCTTCCGGCAATCGCCAGCGCCGGGACGATCACGGCGAAGCGTCCCACCAGCATCCCCAGCCCCAGGGTCAGGTTGAACCAGGGCGTGTTGGCGTTCAACCCGGCCATGGCGCTTCCGTTGGTCGCCGCCGCGCTGCCGTAGGCGTAGAGGATCTCGCTCAAACCGTGGGGCCCCGGATTGCCCAGGTTCGCAGTCAGCGGACCTTGAGGATTCCAATAGCCGGCGGGAGCGAACCGGCTGACAAACGGCAAGCAGGAGAACGCCAGCGTGGCCACCGCGGTGATGACGTACGCCAGCATCACCATCTTCATCTCCCGCGCCTCGATTTTCTTGCCCAGGTATTCCGGCGTCCGGCCTACCATCAGGCCCGCCAGAAAGACAGCCACCAGCACCGTCAGCAGCATCGATACAATGCCCGAGCCCGTCCCGCCGAAGATCACCTCGCCGGATTTCAGATTGAACATCTGAACCAGGCCGGCCAGGGGAGTGAAACTGTCGTGCGCGCTGTTCACGGCCCCGTCGCTCGATGCCGTGCTGACCACGGAAAAGAGGCCCGACGCGGCGACTCCGAAGCGCACTTCCTTGCCCTCCATATTCCCGCCCTCCACGCCCAGCGCGCCGAGCTCCGGGTTGCCGGCCCGCTCGCTCCAGATCGCGGCGCAACTGCCGCAGACAAAGAGCACGGCCATGGCGGCGAAGATCGTCCAGCCCTGCCGCGAATCGTTGGTCATTCTGCCGAAGGTGTAAGTCAGTGCCGCGGGGATCGCCAGGATCAGCAGCATCTCGACGAGGTTTGCAAACGGCGTGGGGTTCTCGAACGGATGGGCCGAGTTGGCGTTGAAGAAGCCTCCTCCGTCCGAGCTGAGCAGCTTGATCGACTCCTGCGACGCCACCGGCCCCATGGCGATGGTTTGCCGGCCGCCTTCGAGCGTCGCGACTTGCCGGTCCGCTGCGAAATTTTGAATCACGCCCTGCGAGCTCAGAATCAGGGCGCCGAGCAGGGAGAGCGGGAGCAGGACGTACAGAATGGACCGCGTCAGGTCCACCCAGAAGTTGCCGAGCCTCCCCGTGCTCTGCCGGGCGAAGCCGCGGATCAACGCGGCGGCCACCGCCATCCCCGCAGCGGCCGAAGTGAAACTTTGTACCGCCACTCCGGCCATTTGGGAAAGGTGGCTGAGCGTTGTCTCTCCGGCGTAGGACTGCCAGCTCGTATTGGTCAGGAAGCTGACGGCCGTGTTGAAGGCCTGGTCGGGAGTCATGGCTCCGAATCCTTGCGGATTCAGCGGCAGGAAACGCTGCCATCGCAGTTGGGCGTAGAACAGCAGGAAGTTGACCAGGCCGAACCACAGGCAAGCGCCCGCGTACGCGGTCCAGGTCTGCTCGCCCTTTGGGTCGACGCCGCAGAGCCGGTAAGTGGCGCGCTCCACGGGCCGCAACAGCGGAGAGAGAAGGGTTGGCCTCCCCTGAAAGACCGCGGCCACGTACGAGCCCAGCGGTTTGGTGATGGCCAGCAGCAGGGCCATCAGCACCAGCAGTTCCGAGAAGCTGGACCAAGTCATTCGTCGGACAGGCTTCCTGGCCTGTCTTTAGTCGCCGCCTGCCAGGTGGACCAGGCTTTCCGGAGCGGCGCCATTGACCACCGCCGCCGCATCATCCGCCGTGAAAGTCTCCACCTTCGCCGAAATGTTCATCGAGCAGAACTTCGGACCGCACATGGAGCAGAAGTGCGCGTCCTTGAAGCCGTCGTCGGGCAGCGTCTCGTCGTGCATGGAGCGCGCCGTTTCCGGGTCGAGCGAGAGCTCGAACTGGCGGTTCCAGTCGAACGTGTATCGCGCCCGCGAAAGCGCGTCATCGCGGTCGCGCGCGCCCGGACGCCGCCGCGCGATATCCGCCGCGTGCGCCGCGATTTTGTAGGCGATGATCCCGGCCTTCACGTCGTCGCGGTTGGGCAGCCCGAGGTGCTCCTTGGGCGTCACGTAGCACAGCATGGAAGCGCCGTACCATCCGATCATGGCGGCGCCGATGGCCGACGTGATGTGGTCGTACCCCGGAGCGATGTCCGTCACCAGCGGCCCCAGCGTATAGAACGGGGCCTCGTAGCACATCTCGTTTTCCTTCTGGACCTGCATTTCGATCTGATCCATGGGAATGTGGCCGGGCCCTTCGATCATCACCTGGACGTCGTACTCCCAGGCCTTCTTGGTCAGCTCGCCCAGCGTCTTCAGCTCGGCGAATTGCGCCTCGTCCGATGCGTCAGCCACGCTGCCGGGCCGCAGTCCGTCGCCCAGCGAGAAGCTCACGTCGTGCTTCTGGAAGATCTTGCAGATGTCCTCGAAGCACTCGTAGAGCATATTCTGCTTGTGGTTCTTGACCATCCACTCGGCCAGGATCGAGCCTCCGCGGCTCACGATGCCGGTGATCCGCTTGGTGGTCAGTGGAATGTACTGCACCAGCACGCCCGCGTGGATCGTCATGTAGTCCACGCCCTGCTCGGCCTGCTCTTCGATCACCTCGAGCATCACCTGTTTGCTCAGGTCTTCCACGCGCCTGACGCGGGAGAGCGCTTCGTAGATGGGCACCGTCCCGATGGGCACCGGCGAAGCGCCGATGATGGCTTTGCGGATAGCCGGGATGTCGCCGCCGGTGGAGAGATCCATGACCGTATCGGCGCCGTACTTCACGGAATACTCGAGCTTCTCCAGCTCGCCATCGATATTGGAAGTGACGGCGGAGTTCCCGATATTGGAGTTGATCTTGCACTTGGAGGCCACCCCGATGCACATCGGCTCCAGGTTCGCATGGTTGATGTTGGCCGGGATGATCATTCGGCCGCGGGCCACTTCGGAGCGGACCAGCTCCGGAGACAGATGCTCGCGTTTGGCGATAAAGTGCATTTCCTCCGTGACAGTGCCCTGGCGGGCATAGTGAATCTGCGTGCGGATGCTGTCGTTCTTGCGTTTGGCTACCCACTCTGTGCGCATGGTGACTCCTGATCTCTGCGGACGGCAAATCTAAAGGGCACCCCGGCCTCCAGTCGGCGATGGACCGCGAAGGCCGGCGTGCCCGGACCTGCTACTTCTTCTTCTTGGGCTTCTTGGTTTCCTTTTTGGGGCTTCTATCCTTGGCCACGGAAAATCCTCCCTTACACAAGGATTATACCCGGATGTTCGAAGCGCCGCCGCGCAAATCATAGCGGTTGCCCCGCCATTCGATGGTGTTCCCGAAGGCCGACGCAGCCAGCACGATCAGCCAGATCCAGGTGGCAAGCGGCTGCCACATGGCGTGGACCCAGGAGTGCCGGCGAAACCAGGGGTCGCATTCGGGCAGCGCGGCCTTGGCCAGGGTGGCTCGGTTGAGCCCTTTCAGCATGCCCGGGGAAAGCTGGGCGATGAGCGCCCACTCGGCCAGCCGGTGACCGCGGATGGAGGCCCATACCGACGCCGCCATCCCGGCGCAATAGAAGAGGTGGGCCACCATGGCCGGCCACCACAAGCCGGGCCGGTAGACGCGCGTAATCGTCAGTTGGCGGCGAGCCCAGCGGAAGAAGCGGCGGGCGGTCACGCGCTCGAAACACGGTGTCAATGCCCCGGGCGCCCAGGCGATGCTCAGGCCCGCCGCGTGTACGGCGTCGGCCAGCGCGTAATCGTCGCTCACGGCGCCGCTCCAGTATTCGGGAACCCGCGCCTCGAAGAAGGTCTCTTTCCGCATCGCCATGGCGCCGCCCCAAGCGAAGCCGCAGTCGCCGGGGCCGAGCCTGCCGAAAGCCACCGCGTCCCACACGCCGCGCATCAGGCTCCAGAAGGTGGGCGGCTGGGGAGTGAACCAGCGGTATCCGGTGGAGGCGCCCACACCGGGCTCGGCCAGTGGGGCCGCCAGCGCGCGCAGCCAGCGGCGCGTGGGGCGGCCGTCGGAATCGGCGAACGCGAAAATCGCGGAGCGCTTGCGCGTCGCGCGCACCGCCGTCAGCAGATTCCGCACCTTTTCGCCGGTGCCAGGATCGTCCCTTTGAGCCAGGACCACTTTGACGCGGTTGGGGAGCACGCCCGGTGGAATATCGGCGCCCTTCCGCGCCACCACGATCAGCTCGTAGTCCGGATAGTCGAGCGAGGCGAGCGCGGCCAGGTTCTCGCGAAGCCCTTCGTCTTCGCCTTTCACCGGCACGATGACGCTGGCCGGCGGCAGGTATTCCGCGTTTTCCGAGAGACGGCTCTCCAGGTAGGCGGCCCGCTTGCGCTCGCCGCGCAGGGAGAAGAAGGCCAGCAAGAGCGCGGGACCCGCGAAGAACCAGTACCAGAACACCAGACGTAGGATAACAGGAGAGGCAGCCCGCGGCAGCAATCTCGCGTTATAGTATTAATTTGCCAAACTGCTCCTATTGCGACGTCACGCCCGAAGAAGCGTGGATCATTACCGACGACGCGGTTGCGATTCCGCACCCGAGTCCTTTGACTGCCTGCCACGTGGTAGTGGCTCCACGCCGCCACGTGCTGGCGTTTTACGAGCTCGACGTTCAGGAACAGCGCATGGTCTGGAACCTGGTCGCCGATATCCAGAAACGAATTTCGTCAGCGCTGAAAGTGGATGGGTTTGACGTGGGTTTCGCGGATGGAAGCGCGGAAGATCCGGTGCATGCCCATATCCACGTCGTGCCGCGCCCGCCGGGGGAAACCCTGGCGCTGCCGAGTAGCATCGAGTGGGTGGACCAGTAGCACACGCATTTCTGCCTGTGTTCACGCAAACCCAACCCCTATCGCCTCTCCCACCTTCCGGATGTACGTCCGGCCTTCGTCATACTCCGCGGCGGTCTTCAGGTGTTCGAGCATGAGCGGCGCGTCGATCGGAAGCTTCGCCAGTTCTCCGAGATACGCGCGGTAATCCACCTGGCCGCGTCCCGGCACCACCTCCAGGAAATGGACGTTGTACTCGGGTATCCACTGCAGGTCCTTGGCATGGCAGGAAACGATCCAACGGCCGAGTTTGCGGAAACACTCTCGAATTGTTTCGCCGCTCTCATAGAAACGGCGCGGGCTGTTGATGACGTTGCAGACATCCAGATGGACGCCGAACATGGGCCTCTCGACGGCGCGGATCAGGTCCGCATACGCGTCCGGCCCGTCGGGCAGACTCCACGGCATCATTTCGATGGTGAACTTCGTCCGCTTCGGCTTGACGGCGTCCAGCACGTGACGGCAGTTTTCCACGGTGGCGTCGAAGAATTCCCTCGACAGGTTCCGCGGATTCATTCCATACCACACGTCCGGGTTGTACGATCCCGCGATATCCACGCAGCAGCGCGCCCCGACGGCCTCGGCCAGGGCGCAACGCTCGACAACGTAATCCAGGTTCTGCCGGCGTTTCGCGGCGTCGGGATCCAGCATGTTCTTCCACGCGCCGACCTCGGCGATGACTACATTTTCGGCTTGAAATGTTTTGGCGATCGCCCCAATGCGAGCGGAGTCGCCGATAGCGGCGTTGGGGCAGTATGCGGCGCTGTAGCCGAGGCGCCGGTGCTCGCGCGCCAGTGCGCCCGGGTCGTCGGACTGCAAAAAGATGGGACCGCCCAGTCGGATGGGCGTTCCGGCGGCGCGGGCGGGCCATGCGGCCATCGCCGCCGCGCCGGCCAGCAGGGTTCGTCGCGTCATAGATTCTTCAGCCGGAAGTTGTGGTATTCGATTTTCATCGGCCCTCCCACGTGCACCTGCACGCCGATCAATCCTTCAAAGGTTCGGTTGGGGGCGTCGTCGTCGATCGTGACGCTCATCAGATGGCTGTTCAACATGTGAATCAGCGTGTTGCCGCGGACGATCAGGTGATAGGCGTTCCAGTCCCTGGTGATGAATGCGGCCAGGTCGCCCGAATCGCCAATGGTCGAAAGGACGATCGGCTTTCGCCCGCCGACTACATGCGTCACCTGGCCGCGCAGGGCCAGGAACAGGCGCCCTTTCTCTTCATAGTTCTGGCCGGTGTAGCGGTTCTGGCCATCGATGTCGGCCTGATAACCACGCATGGCAAACTTGTTGTCCGGGGTGACGGCGTCCGGCACTACGACGCTCCGATAGTTGATTCCGCTGTTGCCGCCCGAGGTGATGCGGTAATCGGCCTTCAACTCGAAGTCCTTGGGCGCGCCTCCGCGCCAGATGATGAAGGTGTTGCTTTTGAGGAGGGTCTCGGGAGTCACTTCGCCGACCAGCGTGCCGTCTTCGACGCGCCAGTATTTGGGGTTGCCTTCCCAGCCGTCAAGCGTCTTGCCGTCGAAGATCGCCTGGAAGCCCGATTCGTCGCCGGTGGCGGGCTCCGGCCGGTCGCTCTGCTTGGGCACGTAGGCACCGGCGGCTGTCTGTTGCGCGGCCAGCGGCAGGCTGGAGCAAGCTCCCAGGATGGAAGCGAGAAAGGATCTGCGTGCGGTATCCGGCATCATCGTCCTGTCATATCACACGAAGGGTGCGAGCGGAAGGGGGAGCTAGTTGAGTACACCGTTTCAGAAGTTCACTGACGTATCGCGGGACCGCTTGCTGACGGGGTGCCCTCCGGGCCCGGCTCCGTTCAGACCCACCGGGCACCCCCTCATAGGCGCTGACTTACTGTAAGAAGGGGCTCCGTCCTTCCGAGGTCCCTTCCGTTGCTGGCTCTGGTTGCTGGAAACCGGTGAGCTTCAGGAGGTTCGACTCTCCATTCCTTACGCCCCCTTACACTGGCGGTGTTTTAGGGACAAGGGGCGGTCGCGAGTGCGTCAGCGGACCGGAGCCCGCTTATGGGGACCTGTCTCCGTGACCGGCGTTTCCGGGAGCGCTCCGTATTTCGCCCTCCTTGCTGGCATTGCTGGACCCAAGCCGACTTGCGGGGAGTAGTCCAGGGCAAACTCCCCCGAAGGCCGTTTCAGGGGAGTCTTAGGGGCGGCCCAAAAACAAGATCACAGGGTAAAGCGCAGGTCTTGCAGTTTGGTCCGCCTCTAGGTTCTGCGGCCCAACCGGGCCGTAATCGTTCAACATCAATAGTGGTAGTGGTCCGGACCGTTTGGCCGCAGTGGACAATAGCCCGCTATTCTGTTAGAGTTCTACCTGAAGAACGAGTTAACAGGTGGACTTCTAACATTATGAGAACTGAATCCTTCCACGCTGATGACCTGGCCAAGGCGCTCCGGCGGAGCAGGATCGCTACCATGCCTGAGTTGAAGAGAGCGCTGGGAACGGAGGTGGATGTCACCGTCTTCCGCAAGCTGAAGCAACTCGCATATCGGACCAGCTATTCCCATCGGGGCAGTTACTACACGTTGGATGAAACCGCGCATTTCGGTCCGGACGGCCTTTGGTCTTTCCAGTCCGTCTGGTTCTCCCGCCACGGCACTCTGCTGGATACGGCCCAGGCCTTTGTCGAGAATTCCTCGACCGGACATTTTGCGGAGGAGTTGGATCACCTGCTGCACGTCGGGACCAAGGAACCGCTGCTGAGGCTGGTGCAACAGGAGCGCGTCGCGCGCGAACCAGTAGACGGATTGTATTTGTACTGTTCGATGAATCCGGTTCTCCGCAAGCGCCAACTGCTGGCCCGCCACGTGCTTCAAGCCGAGCCGATTGTGGCCAGCAGTTTGGTCAAGGCAGAGGTCGTGTCCGACGAATTAAGAGCACCGATTGTTCTGTTCTCCAGCATGCTGGATGAAAAGCAATGTCGCCTGTATGCAGGGTTGGAGTCATTGAAACTCGGCTACGGCGGCGATCAAAGGATTGCCGAGTTCATCGGCATGGACCCTCAGACGGTGGCCAAAGGCCGGCGCGAACTGCTGGAACAAGATCTGGCAATCGACCGCATCCGCAAAGCCGGTGGCGGGCGCAAGCCGCTGGAAAAAAAACGCCCGAAGCCATCTCCCGAATCGAAGAACTGATGCGCCACGACACAGCCGGAGACCCCATCACGGGAGTGAGGTGGAGCCGGCGGACGACACGCAAGATCGCCGCAG
>Ga0209517_10002396_pt1 | contig 26492 bp, 20 predicted proteins | sample PeaSoiMetSII2010_FD_187695 | JGI IMG/M metagenome (GOLD analysis project Ga0209517, IMG submission 187695) | Peat soil microbial communities from Weissenstadt, Germany - SII-2010 (SPAdes) (version 2) | ecosystem: Environmental > Terrestrial > Soil > Wetlands > Peat | place: Germany... | reverse complement strand
CGCATAAAATGGGGCGGTCCCAGCCGTCGCCTTTGTTGGTGGGGAAGGTGATAAGGCCGGTGATTGCGTTTTTACCCTTGATATCCTTGTGGGTCACGATCTTGTAGACGCCCGGCATCTTCTCCGCTTCGGCGGTATCGATGGCGAGAATGTTTGCATGAGAAACCGTCGCCTGCACCAGGGCGAGCTGCAGTGTGTCGGGAGGCATCTTCAGCCCGAGGTCCGCTCCGTAGTCGCAGGTGCCGGTAACCTTGGCCATCGCAGACGGACGCGGAATTTTTCCGCCCCAAATCTGGCCGTCAGCGGGAAGATGGTAGGCAAGATCATCCAGTTTCAGTTCGCCGCGCACTACGCGGGCCGCATCCATGACCGCATCCACCAGCGGTACGTAGCCGGTGCAACGGCATGTATTCCGATGCTTCTGGAACCAGTCGCGGACATCTTCGCGGCTGGGTTTGACGTTCTGGTCCAAGAGGGCTTTGGCCGATACTATGAAACCGGGGCTGCAAAAACCGCATTGCGCTCCGCCATGAACCATCCAGGAAACCTGGAGCGGGTGGAGATCGGTCGGCGTGCCGATTCCTTCGATGGTCGTAATATTTGCTCCGTCTTCCACGTTCTTCATCTTGGTGGCGCAGGATCGAACCACTTTGCCGTTCACAATGACCGAACAGGAACCGCAATGGGCCGTTCCACAACCCACCTTGGTGCCCGTCAACCCCAATTGTCCCCGGATCACGTCAGCAAGACTGGCTTCAGGATCGACTACTAGTGTCCTTGGGACTTCATTCACATTGATGGCTTTCTTCAGCATCATTTCCTCCGTTGCCTAAGCGTTCTTTCCAAAACTGCAGTTGGGATACCTGCACTCCTCACAAGAAACACACAATCCTCCATGCGCCAATCTGACAAAATCAGCGCGCGTTATTTCCTCGCCGGCAAGAACTCTCGGCAAGATCAGGTCGAAAATGCTGGTTTTGTGATACATCACGCAACCGGGAAGTCCCAAAACCGGTATCAACCCTATATAAGCGAGCATGAACATGGCGCCGGGCAGTACGGGCGCCCCGTAGGTCACAACACGCCCTCCAGCGGCCCTGATCCCTGCCGGAGTAACATCGTCGGGGTCTACGGACATGCCGCCGGTCACGCAGATCATCTCCGCGCCTGCGCCGAGGAACTTTGCGACGGCTTCGACAATGAACTCTATGCGGTCTGAAACCAGGGCAGGTCCCATAACGCGGCACCCCAGGTCCTCGAGTTTTCCTTTGACCACTGGACCGAACCGATCCTTTACGCGCCCGCTGTAAACCTCGCTCCCAGTGACTACTATTCCCGCACTTAGCGGGTGCAGCGGTTTAATCTCGATGACAGGTGCGCTTTTGCGGCAGATATTCTCGATTCGACCGATCTTGCCTTCTTCGATGACCAAAGGAATAATTCGCGTCCCTGCGACAACCCTCCCTTTCCTGACGGTCTGATTGGAATGAAGCGTCACCAGGACGGTCTCCGCCGACTCGTTTATCTCATAGAGCGCCTCAACATTGACCTTGAGAAGCCCATCGGCTTTGGCGACAAGATCGATTTTTCCTTCATTCGGCCCAGAAAGTTCTAGCCCCCCTCCTGCCGCCGCGCGGGCTATACGATCGGCGGCATCGTTTTCATGCAGCAGCCCCGAGTGCATTTCCCAGACGTAAATGTGTTCCTTGCCCATGTCGAGCAGTCTTGGGATGTCTTCTTCCCGAAGTATATGGCCTTTTTTGAAAGCCGCCCCTTTGAATTCGCCTGGAACTATCTGCGTCAGATCGTGGCACAAGACTGATCCGGCAGCCTCATGCACCGGAACTATTTTCATCACCGATCACCCCCTCCCCTGAGCAATGTGAGAAATATTACAGGCCGTGGCGCCTCTGTTATGTCGTTTAGGATATAATTCAGGGCACACGACCAAACATTGGTCGCAGAGCAAAAGACGGGCCACATTCCACAGTACCGGCTCCCTGCGCAGGGGCGGCCGGAATAACAAATCGGTCAACAAGGGGATCCCCGAGACCAGGGGCGAAATGGGACAACTTCAGCTTCGGTGCTGGATCAGTACTACCGTAAAGGGTGGCAGTTTCAGACGCGTATTATGACAAATGAGGCATAATGCCCAAAATTGCCTCACTCTTCCAAGTATCTTAATAATAAGGGATACTATGACATTAATCTTACCGAAGTCTCACGTCCATAAAGAAGGAGCAAATCCTTTTCTTGTTCGGCTTCGTCGGGCGGATCGAGGTAAACGACATGAGGGTCATGGTTGAGCCACTCCTTGGACCTGCCGAGGAGTCGCATTATGCGGCGAATTACGATCTCCGGCTGCTCAAGGCCCTCTTCAACCACGGGATTCGGACCAAGGTCATCCCTGAAAATCCTATGGGAGATGTTCCATTCCTGCCGGTGGAAAAGAAGATAAAGTACGTGCCGTCCGCTGACGATATTGACCGAGTCATAGCGGTAGCCAATCTCGACACCCAAGATTATCTATAGGCGCTACGCGAAACGATGGGCCGCGTAAGCGAGATCAATCGGCTCACTTGGGACGATGCCGATTTCAAGGAGAGATACGTAGCACTCTACACACGGAAGAAAAAAGGTGGACACCTCACCCCACGGAAAGTTGCGATGACAGAGAGACTCTTCGAGATATTGTCGCCAGGTTTTCATCCAGAGATAAGGATAAAGCCTGGGTGTTCTGGCATACCTACAAAAGCCGCAAGACCGGCGAGATCATACACGGACCATTCATCGACCGCAAAAAGTTCATGAAAACCCTTTGCGCAAAAGCTGGCGTCAGGTACTTCAGGTTTCATCCCCTGCGGCATTCCGGTGCTTCAATTATGGATTGCAATAACGTTCCCATAGGTGCCATTCAGAACATACTCGGCCATGAGAATCGCACGACTACCGAAATCTATCTTCACAGTATTGGTGATATGGAAAGGACTGCGATGGCCGTGTACGAGCGTGTAAGACAAAATTCTCACACAAACATCGAAGGGATTCTGGCCAACACACCAGAACCCCTTGTAAGTCATTTGATTAATTGAATTTTACTGGAGCCGGCGATGGGAGTCGAACCCGCGACCTGCTGATTACGAATCAGCTGCTCTGCCACTGAGCTACGCCGGCTCAGTACTGGAAATGCTTGTACCATAGGGGCTTTTGAAAATCAACTCCGGGAGGCCCGCTCCGCATGGTAATGCTGTTGCTGGCAGTTTGAGCGGCATCCGGGGCACTTTTTTTATTGACACATATGCAATTATCTGTATATATAGATGTCCGCATACATTGGTTTTGTTCATAGGCAATTACTCAACCGGGTCAATAAACGAAAGAAACGAAAGCGGCTTCAAACATGACCGAACAAAGCTCATCTTACTTGCTTGCCGATTTGGAACGCTTGCAGCGCGCCGCCGACATTCTGAAAACCGTCGCACACCCCGCCAGGCTCGCAATAATCAACTTCCTCGAAGCGGGAGAACAGGCAGTTGCCCAGATATGCAAGGCGCTTGGCGCACCGCAGCCCTCCATTTCACATCACCTGGGCCTCATGAAGGCAAAGGGGATCCTCTCGTCGAGAAGAAACGGCAGCCAGGTCTTCTATGCGGTTGCGAACAAGAATGTAATCGAGGTGATACACTGTGTCCGCATGCATGGGCAAGATTCTGAGAGCTGCACGGCCGGGAGCGCCCCGGAGTGAGTCGCTTCACTCTTCACCATCGTTCACTCTATCTTTTCAGGAGGCAAACATGTCGGATTCAGCAGTTTTAGAGCAAAAAGCCAACTCCAGCGCCCAAGCTTTGTCCGAGCGCTCATCGTGCACCTTTATATGCAGCCGCGAAACGCTGGATGGAGCTTACCCGGCCCTTATACTGGCAATAAATTCGAGAAGGCTTGGAATGGATGCAAACGTCTTCTACACTTTCATGGGGATCAACGTTATCCGCAAGGGCGGCACAGGCAGGTGCAGGTTCGTTCCCGCAGGCCCTATGGGTGCGATCCCCGGAATGTCGGCCGTTGCAAGTTGGATGATGCGGAAAAAAATCGATTCAGCGGGTATTCCGCCGCTCGATGAACTGATGGAAACTGCTCAATTGGAGGGAGTCAAGCTGATTGCATGCAAAATGACCGTGGACATGATGGGCCTTCGCCAGGAGGATTTCATCGAAGGCGTGGAAATCCAGACTGCCGAAGAATATTTAAAACACGCACGCGACTGCAAGATCAACATGTTTACATAGGCGAATCACCGCAGAGGGCGGTGGGACCGCCAGCCGGGTTGGCCACTCAAACCTTCGGCGGCGGCAAGAAATCTTGACAAAATTTTAAGAAACTCGAGGTTAGTTACTCAGAGGTGTGTGATCTGGATGCTGTAACATAACAGATCATTGGGGCGGAGATTGGGGCGCATAAGGTGTTGTGGCCGGGACTTATGGAATCTGTGACCTTCTCGCCGCTCCGTGTTCTCTGTGCCTCGCAGCCTGCCCCGGCACTGCTTCTGGGCAGAGGTGAACAGGCACTGGATCTTTCTTCCCTCAATTCCTGCTTTGCAACGCACGCGCCTGTTCCACCTGGTCGTGGACCGGGCAGTTTGCAATGGCTTCCTTCTTTTCCCCCATTTCCTGCGTGGTTCGAAAAATCCAGGAACTTGAATCGGAAAAGCAGTAAATAGCCAGTTCACATTCTTTACATTGTTCCATCTCAATATCCTTCAGACCTATCGGGGCGGATTCGCCTCATCGTTCACGCCTTTCGTGGTGGCGGGTTACGGTTTCAAATCCGCAACCCGCATCCCGCGAACCTATAAGGCTTCACTGCGTTCTTCACTCTTCACTGCGTTCTTCACTCTTCACTGCGTTCTTCACTCTTGACTGTCTTCTGCATGTATTCGTCCCATTCGATGGGAAGCAGATACTTCTTGCGGCCGTTGCATTCCTTGCATGCCGGGACGGTATTGCCACGGGTGGATTTCCCCCCTCGTATGAGCGCCACGATATGATCCATCGTCAACTCGGCCGGGGGGACCTTTTTGTGGCAATAATAGCATTCCCCGCGGGCGGTCTGGCGTTTCCACCACTGGGCCCTGCGCAGCTCCCGGGCTTTTTCTTTTTCCTTCCGGAGTTGCTCGGGCGATACACATGCTATGAACGGTTGCCGCTCGATCTCCACGGGCCTTCAATCCGCTCCCCTCTGGGTCATATCCGCCTATTCCTTGGCCGCCCTGATGGCTACGTAGAAGGTATTCGTACCTCTTTTGACGAGCAGAAGCAACGGTTCGCCCTGTTTCATCTTTTCAGTGGCCTGCTTCCAATCGCGAATATTTTGGATCTTCTGCCGGTTCACTTCCTGTATGACGTCTCCAGCGCGCAGTCTGGCTTCCGCCGCCGGAGTCCCCTGTGAAAGCTCGGTGATGACAACCCCGGTTTCCTTTTCATCGATCCCGAATTTTTGGGCCAGTTCAGCGGTAAGATTTTGAACCGTTATACCCCACGCGGTTTCACCGCTTGGAGCGACGCTTTGTTTAGCGTTAACCTCTTCGGGCATAGTTCCGATGGCCAACTTAACAGTAACGGGCTTCCCGTCTCGAATGACTTCGATGCTCACTTGGCTCTCGGGCTTGAGCGCCGCTACGGTGCGGGAAAGCTGGTTGGCGTTTTCGATCTGTTTGCCGTTAAGCTTCTCTACAATGTCACCTCTTTTGAGACCGCCGGTTTCAGCGGGCCCCCCGGGAACTATGTCGGCTATTATAACTCCCTTGGTCTCCTTAATACCGAAAGATTCGGCAAGATCGGGAGTAATGTCCTGGATCATGATTCCGAGCCAGCCCCGAATGACCTTTCCGGTCTTCAACTGATCGAGAATATCCTTTGCCATGTTGATGGGCGTGGCAAACCCGATCCCCTGGCCCTGGGCTACTATGGCCGTATTTATGCCCACCACTTCGCCATTCTCATTGAACAGCGGCCCTCCGCTGTTGCCGGGGTTGATCGCCGCGTCGGTCTGGAGAAAGTCGTCATACTGGCCGGCCCCTATTACTCGGCCCTTTGCGCTGATAATACCCGCCGTAACGGTGTTGCCCAATCCGAAAGGGTTACCCACGGCTATTACCCAGTCGCCGACTCGAATCGCTTCCGAATCCCCCAGTTTTGCCGGTGCGGGCAGTTTTCCCTTAGGTTTAGCTTGTATCTGTATCAGGGCGATGTCTGTCTTGGGGTCCCTTCCCACCACTTTGGCATCATATTCACTTCCATCTATGGTCTTTATCTTGATCTCATCGGCCTTTTCGACGACATGATTGTTAGTCAGAATCAATCCGTCATCACTTATCAAAAAACCCGAACCGAGGGCGTGGGTCTTCATTTGTGCCTGGGGCATCTCGCCGAAAAATTTCTTCCACTCTTTTTCGCCGAAAAATTCATGGAAAGGCGAATTAGGTCCAAGGAAAGGCTGCATAGGATTTTCCTTGAGCGTCTGGGTGGTTGAAATATTAACCACCGAGTCTTTGACCGATTCGACAAGGTCGGCGAACGATGGCGGAACCGCCGCATGAGCATTTTGACTGTAAAAGAGAAAAACCGTCCAAATCAAGAATGCAAAACACACACTTCTGGGAGTGCCCCAAAGATTCACACTACGCGTTCGCATGAAAGCTCCTTTCCAATTCAGGTTCGCACCCGGAAACCCACCGCAATTGAAGCGAGCATAATAAGGTAATGCTCGGATGTTTTGTCAACAAAAAAGCGGCATGCTCTGAGTCGAAGCTTGTTTCTGTGTTTCCAGGACTGACTTGAAATGATACCATAGGGACGAAAGATAAACATTAACCCGCTTGGTTGAAATCTCTCCAAGAAGAAGAAAGCTGGAAAAAGAGGCTTATGAAGGCAAAGAAAATGAATTTGATCGATGCCTGCGACAAGGCTTGCGTCATTGTTGTCCAGGCCCGGGAAATGGATAAGCTTTACCGCAAGGGAGTCAAATGCCTCGGGGAAGGGACGCTGCGAAGCGGCGTCATGAGCCTTGCCACCGAAGCGATCTGCGACGAGAAGCTCAAAGATGAGGTTTTCGTCAGCGACGAAAACGTGGTCAGCTTTTTGTGCGGCGTTTGGATTCAATTTTTGTTGGTAGAAGTGGCCGGCCTAAAGAAAGACAAACTGAAAAGCCTCGCCAGTAAAGCTTTCGGTGAAAACCTGGAAAACAGGCTGCTCCATTGATTCCTTTTTAATTTCGCTTTGAAGTTTCTCGGCCGAAATCCTCTACTACTGTCATTTCACTTGGCAGTCGGCCGAAAAATTGCCTCACCTCGCCGAAATTGTGAAAGACGACGCTCAGCGATACGAACTCATGACCATGCTTGTCCAAACCGCTGGTCATCTGTTCTATCCGAACATCCCCCGGCATCCCGGAGAGTACCGGGAGCAGCTCTCGTATGCCCATCCGGCCGATCTGGACCCGGAATGCCAGCGGGTGGCGCCAGGGTGCGCCCAGGTCCCAGTGGACCTGAAGCATTTGCTGCACCAAAAGGGAATGTCTTTCGTGAAGGTCATGACAGTCCCGGTGGTGAAAAGTTATACCCCTTTCGCTAAGGGTTGCAAGCACATGGTCCTGCCCGGGCAGAGGATTGCAGCAGCGCGCGAATTTGAAAACAGCCTTGTCCAGACTGGAAACCGTCAGCGTGTTTCGCCCCATGCCTTCCGCTTCGCCCTGCCTGCCCGGTCCCTCAACCTTCTGACCCTCCAGGTAATAAATAACAAGCTGCGGAGAGACAAGGTCCTGGCCTATATGGAGGTATAATTCCTGGAGGTCCTTTACGTTGAGTATCTCCAAAATCAGCCGGATGTTTTCTCCCTCCAGGACGGATGAGGAGAGTTTATGCTGCACAATTTCCTGGAGCAGAATGTCCCTGCCTGCCTGCTGCGCGAACCTCAGCCGCTTTTGGTGCAGCCGTCTGTTGATGGCCGTCCGCGCTTTGGGGGTCTTACAGAGCGCCTCGAGGTCAGTGTCAATGTCGAGCGGTTCCTCTGAAGTAAGGATTTCAACTGAGTCTCCATCTTTCAACTGTCCGGTTATTGGCGTCCATTTGCCATTTATCAGCGCGCCCTCGCATTTATCGCCCAGTTCGGAATGGATGCGATAGGCAAAATCAAGCACTATGCTGTCCTTGGGAAGATAGTAAGTGTCACCGGCCGGGCTATAAGTATAGATTTCTTCGGCTTCCGAGAGCCGGATCAAATCTTTTCGATGTGTGGCGGCGCCCCCGTATTCTCCTATATCGCGCAACAGTTCGCTTATTTCCAGCCAGTGGTCGTCGGTAAGCCCCTTTTGGGACTCCCACGCGCGAAGGACTCCCCCATTTGCCCAATTCTCCATCTCCACTGTTCTAATCTTGATCAGGTAATTGTTTCCGTTGAGATAAACCCGGGTGTGAAGGCTCTTGTATCCGTTCGCCTTGGCATTGGCGATAAAATCCCGAAGGCTCCTGGGAATTGCCGCAAGATTGTTGTTCACGAGGCCGAGCACTTTGTAGCAGTCGGTGATCTGCTCAGTGTGGAGGATAACGATGAAATCAACGTAATTTTCAGGATATCCGGGGTCCAGGGTCCGCTTATGCGGGTTGTAATAGCTCCCGAGTCCTTTGGCGCGTGTGCGGATATCGGCGGCGACCCCGGATTCGGCGAGAATTTCAGAAAGCGAGGTCTCAAGGCTTGCCACGGCAGGCGAGTTGCGCAGGTCCCGCATTACATGGAGAATCTTCTTGCTCTTCTTTGGATAAAGAAAAGAGAGCGCCAGGTGGTATAGTTCCCTTTTGAGAGGGTATAAATTCAGCCGCGCCGCAACCGGGGCATACACGTCGACTGTTTCCTGGGCGATGCGCTGCCGCTTGGTCAGTGGAAGGTAATGAAGTGTCCTCAGATTATGGAGCCGGTCGGCCAGCTTTATGATCAAGACCCCCAGCCTGCGGCTGGCGCTTATGAAAATTTTGCTGTGCGTCAGGTCTTTAAGGGAAGCGCGGTCGAGATGATACCTGGCCAGTTTGGTGACCCCGTCCACAAGTTCGGCGACCACCGCTCCGAAGCGGTTCTCAATATCTTCCAGTGATATCCATGGGACGTCTTCCACGACATCGTGCAGGAGGGCCGCTGCCAAAAGCACCGGTTCTTTGAAGTGCATCTCTCTGACCAGGATTTCGGCCACCGCACAGGGATGACTGATATAAGGGGCGCCGGATTTCCTGCGCTGGCCAGCGTGCAGCTCTGAGGCAAAATCGAGGGCTTCGAAAAAAAGAACATTACCGGGGACGGCAGGATCGAGGCTTTTAGACATGCGAGACCGGAATTCGGCCAAGTCGAAGAAGTGCGTGTCTCCTGCCATTGCAGGAATTGCCAGATCCGATTTTCCGTAAAGTTCAGTCTCTGCCATCTCACCCACTTTTGCGTTTTATCCAGAGTCTATTCTACCACACTGAATGGAAAAATTCACCTTGGGCTTGACAAGCGTCATTTTTTCCAGTCTTGAAAAGTACTTTTAAAGTTATACAGTTATAATGTAAATATCAGGATTGCAAATGGGACTGCAATAATGAGGCATTCGGCCTGCATCTGCACAGCGGACAGGGGACCGGACCTGGAATTCTCATTGTGGCGGCGCGCTTACTGACATTGTCCGACTGGCTGCTTAACATTTTAAGTGAGTAGGATTGGAGGCAAAAAAATGGATTCTAACGAGTATGTCGAAATCGGAGAAGTCCTCATTAAAACCGACAGGACCCAGGGAAATATGGTCATCTTGAAACGGTCCGAAGAAGACAGTCATTATTTTCTCATGTTCGTTGGCGACGCCGAAATTACAGCAATAGCGAAAGAAAAAGGTCTGGTCGAACCCAAACGGCCTCTCACGCATGACATTTACCTGACAATTTTGAAACGAGCCGGTGTGAGATTCGAAAAGATCGAAATTTCCGAGATGCGCGAAAATACCTTCTACGCGAAAGTTTACGCCCATATAAACGGTGAACTGGTAGTCTTCGATTCGCGGCCCAGCGATGCGGTGGCCTTGGCCCTTCACGAGCAGTGCCCCATATGGGTCCATAAAAAACTGCTCCGCATCGAACTGACTCCCGAAGAAGTCCAGGAATTCGAAATGATCGTCAAGACGGTAAAGTTTTGACTTGCGTGACGCAATGAGCCCCGGAAAACTATCGTTTGACTTGCAGCGTCGTTTTGGATAGACACTGACATACGCTCAGTTCTATCCCCGAGACTGCTCTGAAAAGACAACCAAGCCGGTGGGGACCGGCTTTATTATTTGGGAGATCTTATGGCCATCAGTTCTTCTTCAGCCACATTTACCCGTTTTTTCGTACCCGAACCCGACGTTGACGATTTCTGGAGCCTGGTCGATGAAAAGCTCCGGGGAGGAGCTTTTGCCGAACCGGACGACTCCCGGGTCGAGGTTGCGGGATTTGCATCCTGGGAGGACTTTTTCGATTCGAATTTCTCCTACGGCTCCTATCGGAAAGGCGAATATGTGGCTTTCAATTTCCGGCTGGACCAGAAAAAAGTGCCGGCTATGGTGCTCAAACAGTTTGTGAGACAATCGGTGCAAAAATACCGCGACGAGCACAACGGCAAATGGCCGAACAAGTCGGAAAAACAGGAAATCCAGGAAAACATGCAAGAGTACCTGCTAAACCGTGCTTTTCCTCAGCCTGGCGCTGCGGAGGTGGTTTGGAACCCTGCACGCAACATGATGATCCTGGGGACTGCAGGCGCCAAGATGATGGACGCCTTCCTGGAGTATTTCGAACGGCAGTTCCATATCTACCCGGTCCCCCTCTATCATGCTCCCTGGGCCTTTAACATGCTTCCGCTCACAGCGGCTCAAAAGGATATCCTCGACTCCCTTGTTTCGCTCAAGTCCCCCTCCGCCCTGAACGACGGACGTTTCCTGGGTTCGGAGTTTCTAACCTGGGTATGGTTTTACATCGAGAGGATGGGAGGGGCGATTCAGGCGGGGGATAAGATAGCCAACATTCATCTGGGGGAGCGCATGGTCCTTGTCCTGCCGGGCGACAGGAAAGAGCGGGTGGTATGCACCACGCAGGCCAATTTCCTCCACGAAGCCCGAACCGGGCTGCGACAGGGCAAGGTGGTCGATGAAGCTCAACTGATGATCGTAGTTGGCGAAAACGAATATCTTTTGACCCTGGACAGTTCATTGTGGGCGTTAAAAAGCCTCAAAACCCCAAAGCAGCTTCCCGACTACGGTCAGGAAGACCCCGACGGCCGATTTCTTGAGAAGATGTACTTTATAGAGGAAGTGTTGTCTGCCCTGGAAACGCTCTACATGCGCTTTCTTGCCGAAAGGCTGACTCCGGGCTGGGAAACCGATACGCTTGTGCAACTTAAACGATGGATCGATGAGGGTGAAACGGCGCCCGAGGACGCAAAGGCCCCGCCTCCTGCGCAAAGTTCCCGGTAAGTATTAGAACGGTCGTGACCCGAAAAGCAATCGATGAATCAAACCGGCTTCGACACATTAACATACCTGATCCATGAGCACTGGTTGAGCGCTTTTCTCATACTCGTCTCGCTCGCAACCATCTGCGTCGTTTTCGTATTGCGATGGTATGTGAGGCGGCGCATAAGGCAAATGCTGGAAACCCGGTTCGCTGAAGATCACGAGCTGGATCTGCTGCCCCTGCCGGGCGCCCTGGAACAACAGGCGCTCGCCTTTGTGGCCCAAATCCGGGATGAAGTTTGGGACCTTCCCGAAAGTGAGCTTCAACTTGGATTGGACGCCCTTAATCAGCGGGCCATCGACATCGTGCGCAGGGTCGGCGCCCTCTACCACCCGGAAGCCGCTCAGCCCGAATACGAAGCATCCCTTTCGGATACCCTGGAACTGGTGAAGCGGGTAAGCAGCCGGTTGGCAAGACTCACCTCGACGATTCCGGTGAAATTTATTGGAGACCGCAAACTGAGCGATTTCCAACGTTATTACCAGGTATATCTAAAAATTAACGAAAACCCGGTCTTAAAGCTTTTCAGGAAAAATCCCAAACTCTATAAGGCCGCAAAGTTCGCCATAAATGTGAAAAATATCGCCAACCCGCTCTACTGGGCCGGGCGCGAGCTTACGCGCGAAGGCTATTTCTTCATCATGAGGTGGTTTTACCTGACCTTTACAAACGAGATTGGAAAAGAAGCCATACGGCTGTTCAGCGGAAAGCGGTTTCAGCATGAAGAAGATCGCGAAGCCGCGATCGTTTGCTATCGCCTGTTTCATACGATGCGGAAATGGAGCGGACCGACGCCGGCTGAGTGGGCCGCATTCGTGCGCTTTGTCGCGGGCCATTCCGCGCTCGATTCCGACAGCAAGGTGCATATCCTGGCAAGGTGCTCGGAGGACCGCCTCCCCGGCGATGTGGAGGAGCTGACATTAGCTACCAAATCGGGCATAAAATGGTATAAGAAGGGTCTCAAGACAATTTTGGACGCTGACGACGGCTCACTATCATCAGCCAAAGCGAAGCTGGTCGAAAAGGAAACCGGAGATCTGAACATGGCCGGGTAGATCCGGTCAGCTAAGGAGAGAAAATCATATGAAACCGCCCCGACAACTCGCAGCCGTCGGCTTATGCATGGCCGCTTTTTTAATGTTCTCTCTTCTCGGCTGCGGCTCGCCGGCCGCAAGCGAGCCTGAGGCCTTCCGCAGCATCAAGTGGGGTGTGCAAGCAGCCTCTATTTCCGGACTCAATCAAATTGCCGACGACGGCAACATTATTTTATATGAAAAGGGAGACGACCTGGGGCTGGCGGGCAAGGGGCAGCTTAAAATGGGTGAGGTCAGCCTTGAGCAGGTGATATATGGCTTCTACAAGGGCCGCTTCTACATGGGTATGGTCTATTTCCCCGCCGTCGGTTTCAAGAGAATCGAGGAAATGCTCACAAAAGAGATCGGTTCTCCGGCCAAACCCGACGATACTCCTTCCAAACTGATATGGGACAGCACCAACGTCTCCGTGCTGCTCACCCTGGGAGAAAATTCCGATCAGGGGCGTCTTGTCTACCTCTATAAGCCCATCCAACTGGAAGTAGAATTAAAAAAGTAGGATCAGCGAGGGGTCAAATGGAATTCGATGATCAATTTGGCGGAGATATTCCCCTTCTCCAGTCGATCCTGGACTCCCTGGTTGTTGGAATCGTCGCCATCGACCTCGATGCTGCGATAATTGTCTTCAATGAAGCTGCCGGCAGGCTCATGAGTGTATCCAGAGAGCAGGCCCTCGGCAGACACCTTCTTTCAGTACTGCCTAATGCCGGTCTTGTGAACGTCCTCAACACCTGCCGGCCCGAGATGGGCCGAATTCAGGTGATGGGGCAGCGCAGCGTGCTCACCAACCGCTCCCCGATCATTCACAGGGGAGCGATGATAGGCGCGGTCTCCTTGTTCCAGGATATCACAGAAATGGAGAAAATCTCGCGGGAGCTCGATTCCACCAAGACGATCGTGCGCACCCTCGAAGAAATCCTGTCGGGCGCCGGCGAGTGGATGGTGGTCGTTGACTCAAACGGTATCATCACCATGATGAGCGAGGATTACGCAAAGTTCAACGGCACTACTGTCTTCCGGGCAGTGGGACGGCATGTCACCAAAGTCATCGAGAACACCCGGATGCATATTGTGGCTCACACCGGCGAGGCCGAAATGGGGGAAAAGCAGACCATCAGAGGCCGTGAGCTGATTGTTAACAGGGTGCCGCTAATGGATGCAGGCCGGGTGGTAGGGGCCTACGGACGTGTTGTTTTCAAGGACGTCGAGCAACTCTACCAACTCGCCTCCAAGCTAAAAGTACTCGAATCGAAGGTGAAATATTACGAAAAAGAGCTGACCCAACTTCGTGGAGCACGGTATACAATGGCCAACATTGTCGGCTCCGGACAGGCCATCAGTTCCGCCAAACTCGAAGCGCTCAGGGCCGGCCGGACCGATTCGACAGTGTTGGTTTTCGGAGAAACCGGAACGGGCAAAGAACTCTTTGCTCATGCCATCCATGCCTCCGGCCATCGCCGAAGCGGCCCCTTTATAAAGCTCAACTGCGCTGCCGTTCCCGCCGAGCTTCTCGAATCCGAGCTTTTCGGCTACGAGGAGGGCGCGTTCACTGGCGCCAAAAGGGGCGGCAAACCCGGAAAATTTGAATTGGCCCAGGGGGGCACACTCTTTCTCGATGAAATCGGCGATATGCCCCAGGCTATGCAGGTCAAGCTTTTGCGGGTCCTTCAGGAACGCGAGGTCGAACGGGTCGGGGGTACAGTCACCTGTCCGGTTAACATCCGCATTATCGCAGCAACCGGAAGACCGCTCGAAGACCTGGTAAATGACGGAAGCTTCCGCCCAGACCTCTACTACCGTGTAAATGTGATCCCGATTCGCGTGCCGCCCCTTAGGGAAATGCCCGAAGATATCGAGGCAATAGCCGAAAGTTTTTTGACCAGGCTCGCAAATGATACAGGCGAGCCAAAAAGGACGATTTCACCCGAACTCATTGAAGCGCTCAAGTCCTACAACTGGCCGGGAAATGTGCGCGAGTTGCAAAACGTGCTCGAACGGGCCGCCGCCATGACAAGGGGAGAAACGCTTTTGACCGAACACGTTCCCGGCTACCTCCGGCGCTCAATCCCGAAGCTGCACGCCGGCCTGGCCCCGAACACCCTGTCGCACGCCAGGGCCGAAGCGGAACGAAAAGCCATCATAGCGGCCCTCGATGCTGCGGGAGGCAACAAGACAAAGGCCGCCTCCATTTTGCAAATCCATCGCGTGAAACTCTATGACAAGTTGAAGCGGCACGGGATTAAAACGAATTTTAAGAATTGAGGGATTCTTGTGAACAGGAGTTTTTGGACGGCTAATCTCACAAAGATAAGGTCTTTCTAAGATTACCAGGGCAAAAGCTATCAGCCCACCGTACCTATTAGGGTACATGTACCACATTAGCTACATTTTCCGGGTAAGACTTCAACATGGCTCGTATATATCACCTGCTGAGCCTGCACTGGTTTTTATCTGTAACTATTTGGCTACATTTTGCAGCCCACGGCTTTTCATCCACCTCGCAAATCAACGCCACTGGCCAATCTATAGATTTGGCACTGGAATTGCTCTTCTCAAGAACCAAGAACTGAGAACAGAGAACCGAAAACTCTAAGGGGGGACTCACATGGGCATGAATGCAAGGGTTGAAGGCGGTACTGCTCTTAAAGGGGGGCACGTTAAAGTTGCGTTCGCCAGCTTGATAGGCACGGCGATCGAATGGTATGACTTTTTTCTCTATGGAACAGCAGCCGCACTGGTATTCAACAAGCTTTTCTTCCCGCAATTCGATCCGATGGTGGGAACGATTGCCGCTTTTGCGACCTTTGCAATCGGGTTCATTGCCCGGCCTGTTGGCGGGATGGTCTTCGGGCACTTCGGCGACCGTATAGGCCGAAAAACAATGCTCTATTTGACGCTGCTGATCATGGGAGTTGGCACGACGGCGGTTGGTTTGCTCCCGTCCTATCAATCCGTAGGGATCTGGGCGCCCATTATGCTTGTAGCATGCCGGCTGCTTCAGGGTTTCGCCCTTGGCGGCGAGTGGGGCGGCGCGGTCCTGATGGCGGTGGAACACGCGCCGGAAAACAGGCGTGGTTTCTACGGGAGTTGGCCCCAGTTGGGCGCGCCCCTGGGGCTTGTTCTGGGGACCCTGGTGTTCGGTTACTTTTCCAGGTATCCGGAGGCGGAATTCCTTGCCTGGGCATGGCGGGTGCCATTTCTGCTCAGCGTCGTTCTTGTAGCGGTCGGCTTGTTCATACGGACAAAAATCGCGGAGTCTCCGGCGTTTGAAAAAATTAAGAACGCCAAAAAAGAAGCAAAGATGCCGATTATCGAGGCGATCACAAAGCATCCGAAGAACATGCTGCTTGCAATGGGCGTGCGCTTTGCTGAAAACGGGCTTTTCTACATCTATGCCGCCTTCGTTTTTGCATATGCTACGAGTGTGTTGAAGATCGAAAGGTCGATGATCCTGACCGCCGTAACTATCGCAGCCAGCATCGAGGTATTTACCATTCCTCTTTACGGCTTGCTTTCGGACAAAATTGGCAGGCGCCCGGTTTACATGTTTGGCGCGGTATTTTCGGGCCTCTGGGCTTTCCCGTTTTTCTGGATAATAGGATTTAAAGACCCCTGGCTCGCAACGCTGGGAGTTACGGTTGGGCTGGCGGTGGGTCACGCGGCCATGTACGGCCCTCAGGCCAGTTTCCTCTCGGAGATGTTCAGCGCACGCGTCAGGTACAGCGGGGCTTCGCTGGGCTACCAGTTGGCCTCCATATTCGCCGGGGCGCTTACGCCGCTTGTATCTACCTGGCTGCTTAAAATTTACAACGGCTCGTTCTGGCCTGTAGGTATCTACATGATGGTCCTGGCGCTTATAACCGTTGTGTCCCTCTACTTTGCCACTGAGACATATCAACAGACGATCGAAGAGACCTATGAGGGGATTGTCGCGTCGCCAGCGAAAAAGGCATAAGTAGAAAAGGAGTATTACAAAATGCCGCAAACGTCTCCAACAAGTGAAAAGTCCCGTCCGGTGCTCTCCCCCGCAGCGGCCCTCAAGAAGGAAAAGGGCAAAATCGTTTCGGCCGAAGATGCGGTGAGCATGATTCGCGATGGAGACACTATCGGTACGGAAGGTTTCCTTGGAGCGGGATTTGCCGAGGAGATCGCCATCCGGATCGAGGATCAATTTCTGAGTACCGGAAGACCCCGAGACCTTACCATTGTGTACGCCGCCGGCCAGGGAGACGGCAAAGACAGGGGACTCAACCATCTGGGACATGAGGGCCTGGTGGGAAGAGTCATCGGGGGACATATCGGGCTGGCGCCCAAACTTCAGACGCTCATCAGGGCCAATAAGGTCTTGGCCTACAATCTTCCGCAAGGTATCGTCACGCACCTTTTTCGAGATATAGCGGCCGGCAAGCCCGGTACGATATCCAGCGTGGGATTGGGCACTTTTATAGACCCCAGGGAGGAAGGCGGCAAGCTCAATGAACTCACCGTAACCCGGGGGGAGGACCTGATCGAACTGATAACGCTCAGGGGGAAAGAATATCTTCTCTACAAAGCCTTCCCCATCGATGTGGTCCTGCTCAGGGGCACGACCGCCGACCCTGACGGCAACATCACGATGGAGCGGGAAGCGCTGACCCTCGAAAACCTCTCCATGGCGATGGCGGCGAGGAACTCCAACGGAATCGTCATAGTGCAGGTCGAAAGAATTGCCGAGCGTGGAAATCTCAATGCGCGCGAGGTAAAAATTCCCGGCATCCTGGTCGATTTCGTGGTTGTAGCCAAGCCGGAAAACCATTGGCAAACCTTTGCCGAGACCTATAATCCCTCCTATAGCTGCGAAATAAAGGTCCCAATGGCCTCGATCCCCCCGATGGAGATGAGCGCGCGCAAGATTATCGCCAGGCGTGCCGCCTTCGAACTCAAACCGGGCGCTATCGTAAACCTCGGAATCGGAATGCCTGAAGGGGTGGCGCTGGTTGCAAACGAAGAAAAAGTAATCGACTATCTTACTCTGACCGCCGAGCCGGGCGTAATCGGCGGAATGCCTAACAGCGGCTATAATTTCGGCACGGGCACCAATATGGACTGCCTGATCGACCAGCCCTACCAGTTCGATTTCTATGATGGCGGCGGGTTGGATATTGCTTACCTGGGGGCTGCGGAAATCGACCGGGAAGGCAATGTGAACGTCAGCAAATTTGGCCCGCGTTTCGTGGGGCCGGGGGGTTTTATAAATATCAGCCAGAATGCGAAAAATCTGGTTTTTGTGGGCACTTTTACGGCTGGGGGCCTCGAGGTTGAGGTCGCAGACTCCAAACTGAGGATACTCCAGGAAGGCAAAGAAGCCAAGTTCGTTGACCGGGTATTGCAGAAGACCTTTAGCGGGCGCCATGCGGCCAAAGCGAACCAGCCGGTGCTCTATGTCACAGAAAGATGTGTTTTCTCGCTCTGCGCCGAAGGCTTGGAACTTATCGAAATCGCCCCGGGCATCGACCTCGAAAAGGACATCCTTTCCCACATGGATTTCAAACCGGTCATGAAATCTCCTCCCGGGCTGATGGACGCAAGGATATTCACGGAAGGTCCGATGGGCCTGAGAGATGAACTGCTCAACCACTCGTTTGAAGACCTGCTGCCCGACAGTCGGGAAGAAAACATCTCCATTGTCAGCAGGTAACTCGATTGGTTTACTTCAGCTTGGATAAGTCGAGCTTTCGCCCATTAACAGTCACAACGCCGTGCTTGTAGGTCGCGTTGGATTTGAATGAATCATCACTTCGAACCATTATATTTGCCGCTATAAGGCCGTCTACAAGCCCGGTGGCGCTTGCTTTCGCCGCTTCTTCAGGTTGAGGCGCCGAGCCGTCCCGGAGCGCGTTTTCGGCTATTAGCAAAAACAACGGTTCGGAAACCGAAAGATCCGCGCTTGCGTCGATACTGGCGAGAAGAGCCAGGATGTTTGCCCCGAGATGGAGGCCGGGGCCGTTGAAGGTCAGTTTTGCCCTGCCGCTCAGATCTCCTTTGTCCGTCATCACATTTAGCTGCTTTATTTCAAACTCCGGGGACTTTGCAAGCAGATCTGCCATGAGCCCGGAGACCAGTTTTTCCATTTCCTCTTTGGCTCCCTCGGTTTGCTCTGCAACTTTTTTCTGAATTTGCGGGGCAAGCTTTTGAAAACGGGAAAGGACTTCAGCATCGAGTTTCCGCGCCTCGAACTCCAAGGCGAAAGGCCCAATCGCCATGCCCTCCGCATTGACTTTATCAAGGTTGAGCCGTATGGATACACCAACAGTTTCGCCGTAAACCCCGGATTCGGCCTTTATTTCGAAGGACCTCATGCTAAACGGGGCATTGTCTTGCCCGCTACCCTCGATATTGCCGACGGAAAGGGAAGCCGATCCGACATGAATTCCTTTTATGCCGGGCTGTGAATTCAGATCGCCCTTGAGATCCTTTATACTCACCAGAGAATCTTTTTGCTTCACCTGCATAGACGGGAGGCTATAGCTGGCGGTAACTTTGCCAAGCGCCCCATCAAGTTTTGACTCGGCGGTGAAGCCGCCCCATTGCACCTCAGCTTGTCCGGCCTGGTCTGCCGGGAACTGTTTTTCAAAGGGGGGTACTTCCAAATATGATTGCGCACTCCCATCGAAATAAAGGACAGTAAGGGCCTCGGAAGATCTAAGCTCGGGAACACTTTCCAGCGCCTTTTTCAAGGCTTCTGCCGAATCATCGGGCGCCAGCCGCGATCGGATTACACCCAGAACGGGTCGCAGGCCCCATTTCAGATGAGGGTTTTCCAAAAAGACCAAAGGTCCATGGTAGATGGAGCTGACGATACCAAATTCATACAGACCTGTGTTCTCGGGGCGAGTCAGGGTAAATGTGGTCAGGACCGTTGATTTGAAAAGGCCGCGTTCGTAGCTCTTGGTCGTAGCCTGCAAAACATTTGAGAGGTTGATCTGCGATATCAGTTGATCATGCTGCTTGATGGCCTGGCCCCCGATCCAGTAGCTGGCGGCCCCATACGCCACAACCAGCACCAACAGAAGCGACAGGAATATTGTCAGGATTTTCTTCATGGGCTTCCCTTCGTATTGAAATTCCTATTTCTACGTCTGGAGTTCGTGCGGCATTGTTTCAATATAACCTTCGTGTGACAGCGCCGTCGCGGAAGGCTCTATTATTATGTCGGCCTTGAATATGCTCTCCAGATTTGCGATTTCGGCACGCTTTCGGTTCAATAGATAGCCTGCGGCATCGGCGGGCAGCACTGCCTTCAAAATCGCGGGTCTTTTCTGCACAAGGGTCATCCAGATTTTTCGGAAATAGTCAAGGGCCGTTGTCTCCGTTGAGCGCACAAGGCCGCTTCCCTGACATACCTGGCATTCCCTGTAGGAACCGCGCAGTATGTTGAGCCCGAGGTGCTGGCGCGACAATTCGAGCAGGCCGAACTTTGAGATTCGCCCCACAGAAATCTTCGCCTTGTCACTTTTAATTTCTTCTTTGAACCTGCGTTCGACTTCACGTGCATGCCTTTGTTCCCGCATGTCGATCAAATCAATCACCACGAGTCCGCCAAGGTCCCGCAGCCTCAACTGGCGGGGTATTTCGATCGCAGCCTCAAGATTGACCTTGAACGCCATCTCTTCCACAGCGCCTTCAGCGCTGGTGCGACCGGAGTTCACGTCGATTGAAACAAGCGCCTCGGTGGGATCGAACAGTAGATGCCCGCCGGATTTAAGCGGCACCTTTTTACGGAATATTTGAGCGATCTGCTCTTCCAGATTATGCCTGGAGAAAATCGGCCCCTCTTCCTTATAGAGCCTCACCGTCTTTTGGTTCCTTGGGCTGATGATCCCCAAAAAATCTTTCACCCTTCGATAAACTTCTCTATCATCGACAAGGATATTCTTGACTCCAATGGCGAAATAGTCGCGAATCACCCGAATCGCAAGGTCCTGCTCTTTATAGATGAGGCAAGGGGCGGTAGATTCCTGGACCCTCTTTTTTATTTCCTCCCAGATCTTTATAAGGTGGTCCAGGTCTTTGATAACCTCACGCTTGGTTCGGTCTTCTGCCGCGGTCCTGAGGATGACGCCGAATTCCTCCGGGACCTTGAGACTTCTGGCGAGTTCTTTCATCCGATCCCGCCTGTCCCCGTTTTCTATCTTTCTGGAAACTCCGCGCTGGTCCTGGCCGGGCATCAGCACAACATCCCGTCCGGCGAGCGAGACGTAGGTGGTCAGCAGCGCTCCCTTTGTTCCCAACTCCTCCTTGACCACCTGAACCAGCACTTCCTGACCCGTGTGGATCACGTCCTGGATTCTGGCATTGTCATCGGCCGAGTCGGAATCGTAATATTCGGGGTGGATTTCAGGGAAGGGGAGAAACCCGTTGCGTTCGACCCCGTAATTTACGAAGGCCGCCTGCAGGCTGGACTGAATGTGGGTTATTATACCCTTGTAGATGTTTCCGGCGATCTTGCCGCGTGTCGCCGTTTCTATGAAGAAATGTTCGAGAGTGTGGCCTTCTGTTACTGCGATCCGGAACTCTTCCGAGTGGATCGCGTTAATGATCATTGTTTGATATGACATTTCGTTGCCTTGCCGTTTCCGTTGCCCGAGGTCCGGGAATCGAGGTGCTGTTTTGCCTGGTAGACAAATGTGCGCAGCGCGATTTCCCGGTTAGGCTGAATTGCCCCATCATAAGGCGCATCGATGTAGGGCATACGCATTTTGTTTAGAAGCGGTTTGAGAACGGCCGTACAAACTGCGCTGGGCATACAGGTGAAGGGAAATATGTTTACAACTCCGTTATATCCTGCGTGTAATTGCTCCAGCGCCGCCCCGATGCTCAATGCCGATTCGGTCCCGATATCAAAGCTGAAGAGTCGATTCCGATTCAGCCGTTTTTCAAGATCCGCTATGCCGTGATCTTTATGAATGTCCAGATGCTTGAGCGCCCGCCTGTAAACCTGGGACTGGCGCCACATTTGATAATATTTCTCGATTTGAGTGGAAATCAAATCCTTCAGATTACCTCTCAGAGAAGCGAAATCCAGCTTCAACAGGGCTAGCTTCAAATGGCGCTTCTGCTCTCTGGCAATATCGTAGGTTATGTAGTTTATCCACTCTGCTACAGAGGCTACCACAACCTCCGCACCGAACCCCTCGAGGACTCGTACAATATTTTGATTGGACTCCGGGTGCGTGCGGACATAAATCTCTCCGATGATCCCGATCAACGGACGCCTTGGCTGCCTGCTATCGATAAATGTTTTGGCAGTGGATGCCGCATCTTCAACAATAGCAAAAAGTCTTTGGAATTCCAACGACGCTCCGTTTTGTTCGACCTCGGCAACCACCGCCCCAAGCGCTTTTTCCATAAAGGAATCCGTCAAACCGGGGCGAAGTTCGTACGGCCGCACACGCCACACGATTCGGTCAAATACGTCCGCAATAATTATAACCAGGTAAGTCAGCCTTCTAAATATGGACGCTGCCTCCGGGGGCATGATGTCAACCGCCGAGTAGGAGTTTCGGGTCGATACGTAGGTAATGGGCACGTCTCGAAACTCTTCGAACCTGTCCAAAACGAGGCGCTGCATCTTGTTGTACATGCCGAAACGGCACGGGCCGTCAGCCTCGGGTAAAAAATAAACGTAATTATCCGGCGAAAAAGATGCACCGAGCCTTTCTTTTTCACCACGCAAATAATAAAGGATATCGCCGAGCGTCACCTGGCAGGGGAAGCATTCCTTGCCCGAAGTAAATTCTTTTCCGAGCGCCAGCCCCTTGTATGTTTCCATAATGAGGGCATTTACCCCCACAGCGCGAAAAGAGGCAGCAAGCAACCGGGATGCAAACGGAGACATGTCCGGGATGAGCAGTTTCTTGCCGGTTACATCAAACTGTTTGACCTTGTGGAATCGTTCGAAATGCTGCTTTCCCGAAACGGCCATTTATTCCTCTCATAAAGATAGTACTAACATGCTCGACAGGACCTATATAGTGCTAAAAACGAAGAACTACCCTGCCTCTTCCAGTGAATCCGGTTCGTCCGGGTCGAGTTTTGCGGCCTGCCGCTTTTCCTGAAGGTTCTTTACCACGTTGCGGTAGGCCTCCACCCGGGTTAGCAATCCTGCAACCGCGCTGTGTTCGTCAAGCTCGAGGATAAGGGAGGGCTTTCCCCCGAGCAGGTGACGGTAAAAATGTTCAATAAAGGAATCCGCCCCGCAACTGAAATTCGTAAGATGAACGCCATACCAGTTCGGGGTTCGAGCCACTTTTTTCGTCGTCCTGATAATTCTGGCGCCCAGTCCCCAGAACATGCGTTTGAAATCTGTCATGTCTTCGCAATCCGAGTTCACAAAATCCATCGGAAGCGCCTTGATGCCCAACTTTGCCAATTGTTTTCCAAGCTGGAGGTTCAGCCGCTCATCGTGGAGGTTGTATGGGCGTCCGGTGACGATCCACACGGGCTCCGCCGGATCAATGCCCTCGATTATTTCATTACCGGTCTCGGTGAGCTTGCGGCGAAACTCCGTCTGTCTTGTCAGCGCTCTGAGTATTGCACTTCTCAGCTCGGTCCTGCGGGGTCTCAAGGCTGCGGGAAATGCCTTTTCGAATGCAAAGACCAGGTTCGCAGGATCCTCCTTCAAATGGAGCGTAGGCCCGATGATCCTTTCGTCCGCAATGTTGAGAGCTGATTTTGTCATATACTGGGAACTCTGAACCAATGGACAGGAATACCCGATTTCATCGGACTGCGGAACAGGTGTGTTTACAACATTGGGCAGAAACAGGTATTCAGCACGGTCCATAAGATAGCGGACATGGCCATGGAAAACCTTGACCGGAAAGCAAGTCTCGGAAATCACATTTTCCACTCCCAAAAAGGCCAGCTTGTTGGTGGTCTTCGGACTTATCAGCACCGGGAACCCAAGCTCGGAAAAAAGGTGGGCCCAGAAAACGCCCCACTCCAGCGAGTGCAAGGCCATGGGGATACCAATCACCGGTTTTGGCTCACGCCTAGCTTCGGCTTCGGTAAGCAGGTTTCCCGCCTCCATCAGGGACTGCTCGAAAATTACCTGCCTGACCTGAAAATAGTCGGTCTCGCGGCCTCCTTCGGCCCGGGTTTCATAGCGCCCGCAATCTCCCCCCCACACGCTCTTTCGTTCCCCGAAACTATAGACCTTGAGCTTGCATTCGTTATGGCACTTCTTGTCCGCATGGCAGATACTTTCAGTAAAATTTACAGTCATGGAAGCAAGCTGGTCGAGGTCCCGCCTGCGGTATTCCATCCCCTGCTTTTTGAAAAGCTCCATGACAGACAGCCCGGCGCCAAAAGCTCCCATCACCTCGCGATGTTTGGGAACAAGCAATCCGCGCTTTAGCACCTTCTCGAATGCGGCAACAATTCCCTTGTTAAGCGAAGGTCCGCCCAGGAACATGATCCGTTTGCCGATGTGTCTCTTTTCCACTACTCTGTTAAGGTAATTGTAGACGATAGCGTAGCAAAGCCCTGCAATGAGATCCCGCCGTTCCCCCCCCTTCTGAAGGTAGCTCTCCAGGTCCGATTCCATAAAAACCGTGCATCGTTCGGCAAGATGTATCGGGTTAAGCGAAGAAAGCGCTATTTCCTGGAACTCCTGGACAATGTTGATCTTCATCTTGTTGGCAAGTTCGTGCAGGAAACTGCCCGTTCCTGCCGCACATACCTTGTTCATATCGAAATCAAGCGGGTAAGTATTTTCTATCATTATGTACTTGGAGTCCTGCCCGCCGATTTCGAATATGGTGTCCACTTCAGGATCTATTTCAACCGCTCCCCTGGCGTGCGCCGTAATCTCGTCTATCACCAGGTCCGCACTCAAAAAATCCCCCACAACATTGCGGCCCGACCCCGTTGTGGCAATCGCCATGAGCTTGATCTTCTGTCCGACATCCTCGTGCAATGTGCGCAGAAGCCGCTGAGTAACCTCGATGGGCTTTCCCTGGGTAGGCACGTAGCATTTATGCAGAATCTGGGCTTTCTCGCTAATCAGGGCATACTTTGTCGTGGTCGAGCCTATATCGACACCCAGGTAGGCCTCGACCTGCTTTCCCTTTTTCCTGACCCACGGCTTCAGGCTGTTCTCGGGGTCAAAACCGGTCATCGAAAGCTCCAGGCGCTCGGCCCTGGGAAAGTCATAGACCGTAAGATCCGCTCGCTTGAGGATCGAGATGTCAAGCTCGTTTCGCCACCCCTGCTTCTGTGCCTGGATCGCCACCCCGAGCGCCCCGATCGAAGCATGACGGGCCGGGACCGTTAATGAGGGGTAATAATGCCTGAACGCCTGGACCTGGAGTTGATTTGACGCCATACCGCCTATGAAAATAATCGGATCCAGCAGTTCCCGGTTTGCGACTATGGTGCTCATGTAATTGGCGGCGTTTCCGAAATGAAGGCCGGCTATGATGTTGGGCAGGCTCTCCCCCTTGTTCTGGAGGTGGATCATGTCGGATTTGGTAAAAACCGTACACCGGCATGCGACCGGGGCCGGATAGGTGCTCTTCACACCCAGTTCGATAAAGTCTTCCAGGGTTTGCTGGAGCTTTTCCTGGTCCATTGAAAAGTCCTGCCCGTAAATCGACTGAGCAAGCCTTTCGGCCTGCTGGTCAATGAATGAACCAGTTCCCGACGCGCAAGGACCGTTCATGTTGAACGACTCCAGCAGCCATTCGTCCCCGGTGTGCGCCAACTGGAACACAGCGGCATCCTGGCCTCCCACCGTAATAATCGAACGCACGCCGGGGACCACGTGACTGGCTCCCAAGACCTGAGCGATTGTCTCCACTTCAAAAGGAGCACCGAGCTTTTTCGCAAGCAACTCTCCGTGGACACCCGTAAAGCTTACCGATCTGACAATGGATGGCTCACCAGCCCGGACACTTTGAAGGATATGGTCCAAAAGCTTGTGAGTTTCTTCGTAGATCAGCCCAAAATGTCTCAGATATGGAGTCTCCAGGACAACCTTACGGTTTTCATCCAAAACGATGCAGTTGATGCTGACCGATCCTATGTCAACCCCAACATCATAATTCATTATCTTTAACCCCTCGATTAATCGATATTTTTGGCGCAAGAACCTGATGCCCGGGCAAAACTCTGTCTAATATAATGAGTTCGCTTGATTTGTTCAATCATAAGATTCAATTGAGAATCAATTAGGAATTAGGAATTTACGAATTACGAATGAAAAACCCACAAAAAGAATTGAGGGATTGAGGGACCTGGGGATCAATTAGTAACTCAAGCTCTACTCTCTTCGTGTGCTCCGTAGTCCTTCGTGTGCGAGCGTGGGATTAACTTTGTAAAACCACTGCACAAAAAGAACTTTTTGGTCACGAAGAGCTTGAAGAAATTCCAAAATGAATCGTACCAATTTCGAAATATTTCCCTCAAGATCGACCGTGCGTCCTCACAAAAGATCGGACACCGAACTATAAGCGTCTAACATGGGCTCGAACGTTTAACGCGGAACCCGAACAGAGTGAGGGGTCGCCCCTCGAACAGATCGACGGAATGCGGCCGGGTTGTCGATCGTGTATCCTTCACGTTCTTCGTGACTCTTCGTGACTCTTCGTGCTCCTTTTGGGTTGCTGCTTTCAGGGTTAGAAATTGAGGGATTGAGACATTGAGGCATTGCGAGTTTGTTTTTAATTCCTCAATCCCTCTTGTGAAACTTCAGGGGGCAACGAACGTCCCCTAGGCAGCTAATGATTCGATTTTATAGCCCATTTCTTTAAGGGCTTTGGCATACGATGCCAAGCGACGTCGATTGAAAGTGG
>Ga0209517_10002395_pt1 | contig 26506 bp, 22 predicted proteins | sample PeaSoiMetSII2010_FD_187695 | JGI IMG/M metagenome (GOLD analysis project Ga0209517, IMG submission 187695) | Peat soil microbial communities from Weissenstadt, Germany - SII-2010 (SPAdes) (version 2) | ecosystem: Environmental > Terrestrial > Soil > Wetlands > Peat | place: Germany... | reverse complement strand
CTACACGACAGAACCGGCGGCTATGAAGGAACCGGCATGGGGCTTGCCATGTGCAGGAAAATAGTCGAGCGCCATGGCGGGAGCATTACCGCCCGCAGCCAACCCGGAAAAGGTTCCGTATTCATAGTGAAGCTTCCCTGGAAACAACCGAAGAAGGATGAAGCTTCTATCTGCTCCGGGAAACAGGGGGTCCCGCCCAGAAGGGATTAACGCAACCGGTAACCCATAACCCATAACGAAGTGAGCATTTCGCTGAGGGTTATTCGTCCTATATGTCCTATTTGTCCTCCCTGCTTCCCGCTTCCTGCTTCCCGCTGTTCTAAGGCAAAGTTTTGGGATAAGATGTTATGTTTGAGTTTAGACCCTTACGTACGGGCGCAGTGTTGCTTCTCCATTTTGTAAGGGGGAATCGACGAGGGGGGTTTTAAAGGCTTATATTGCATTGGAAACTCATCGAGGAAAGAACAAACCGAATGCAGCATATTAGAAACTTCAGCATCATTGCTCATATCGATCATGGGAAATCCACCCTGGCCGACCGTCTGATTCAGCACGCGGGACTGATCGAGGCGCGGCAGTTTCGAGACCAGTTCCTTGACAATATGGACCTCGAAAGGGAAAGAGGAATTACGATCAAAAGCCAGACCGTAGTCCTTTCCTACAAGAGCAAATCGGGTGAGGTCTACCAGCTCAATCTTATCGATACCCCCGGTCACGCCGACTTCTCTTACGAAGTATCCCGTGCAATGGCTTCGTGCGAGGGTGTGCTGCTTCTCGTGGATGCATCCCAGGGGGTCCAGGCCCAGACCATAGCCAACCTGTACGCCGCCATGGAGCACAATCTCACGATTATTCCGGTCATCAACAAAATCGACCTGCCTTCAGCAGATATCGAGATGGTCAAAGAGCAGATAGAACACGACCTGGGGCTTGATCCGGACAACGCCATTTTGTGCTCGGCAAAGGAAGGCACTGGGATTGAAGATATTTTCGAAGCCATCGTAAGCCAAATACCGGCCCCTTCGGGGGATGCAGGCAAGCCTTTTACCGCGCTGATCTTCGATGCTCATTACGACCCCTATCGAGGCGCCATTGCGAGCTGCCGTGTTTTCGACGGGACGGTAAAGCCCGGAGACACCCTCCTGTTCATGTCCACCGGGGCGGCTCACAAGGTGGAAGAGGTGGGATTATTCCGTTTTAGCAGGGAGCCTCAAAAGGAGCTTTCAGCGGGTTCGGTGGGGTACGTGATCGCGGGAATAAAGACAGTGGCCGATATCAGGATCGGTGACACCATGACCCTGGAGTCAAATCCTGCATCATCTCCCCTGTCCGGGTTCAAAGATGTAAAGCCGGTTGTCTTTTCCTCAATCTATCCGATCTCTTCCGATGATTATCCCTCGCTTGTGGATTCCCTGGAAAAATACAAGCTCAACGATGCCGCGCTGGTTTATCAGAAAGACAGTTCCGCAGCGCTGGGCCAGGGTTTCCGCTGCGGCTTCCTCGGGCTTCTTCACCTGGAGATTGTCCAGGAACGGCTGGAGCGAGAGTTCGATCAGTCCATCATTATGACGGCGCCAAGCGTCCAGTACAAGTTTACGCTTTTGGACGGAACGACGCTCACAGTGGAAAACCCTCAATACTATCCGGACCCCACCAATATCAAAAGTTCGGCGGAACCCTTCATAAAGGCCACAATTATAATTCCCGAACGATACATGGGCACGGTGATGAAATTGTGCTTAGAGCGCCGGGGGAGCAATCCAAGGGTCGCATATCCAACGCCCGCCAGGGTTGAAATGACCTTCGACATGCCTCTTGCAGAAGTGGTCTTCGACTTTTACGATAGGCTGAAGTCGGTTACACAAGGGTACGGCTCCTTTGATTACGAACTTATCGAGTATCGGGAGGGCGATCTGGTAAAGCTGGATATCCTGGTCAACTCAGAAAGGGTCGACGCCCTCTCCCTGATCGTGCACCGGGACCGTGCGAGGGACTGGGGGGTCCAGGTCTGCGACCGCCTCAAGGAGGAAATCCCCAGGCACAACTTCAAAATTGCCATTCAGGGCGCTATCGGGGGCAAGATCATTTCCCGTTCCACGATTACACCTTTCCGAAAAGACGTCACAGCCAAATGCTACGGCGGAGACATCTCCCGGAAACGCAAGCTTTTAGAAAAGCAGAAAAAAGGAAAGGCAAGGATGAAAATGGTGGGGCAGGTTATGATTCCTCAGGGCGCATTTGTAGCCGTCCTGAAATCAAGGGATGATGACTAGCGGATAGATGTATGAGCAATGAGCAACGCCCCGGGCTTTATCTCCACGTCCCTTTCTGCCGCTCAAAATGCTTCTATTGCGACTTCTACTCGGTTGCATCCAGTGCCGCCATCCCAGCCTGGCTGCATGCCGTTCGAAGAGAAGTTCTCCTTTACAGGGAAAAATCCCACGACTTTGATTCCCTCTATCTGGGAGGAGGCACCCCTTCGATCCTGGAAGAAAGGGACCTCGCCGGCCTGATCGAGTGCATTCTCGAACATTTTACATTTTGCGCGGACACAGAGATGACCATGGAGGCCAATCCTGAAAGCCTGACCGAACATAAGCTCAGGTCGATTAAAAACCTGGGCGTAAATCGAATCAGTCTTGGAATTCAATCCCTGGATGACCGAGAACTCAAATACCTCGGAAGAATTCATAGCTCGAAGGACGCTCTGAACTCTCTGGCTATGGTCAGGTCCTGCGGGTTTGCCAATATTGGGGTGGACCTCATATACGGGTTTGAAATTCAGACCCTCCAGGGATGGAAAAAGACGCTGGACCGGATACTCGAATTCAGGCCGGAACACATTTCCTGCTACCAGATGAGCTTTGAAAGAGGCACTCCACTATGGAAAATGAGGCAGGCCGGCCGGGCCCGATCCGTTGGAGAACGGCTTGAAAGCGCATTTTTCATCTGGACTTCCCGCTACCTCGAAAGAAAGGGCTATCTCCATTATGAAATATCCAATTTCGCCGCCGGCCCTGAGTTCATGAGCCGTCATAACCGAAAATACTGGACCCATGTTCCCTATCTGGGCCTTGGTCCTTCAGCCCACTCCCGGCTGGGCGGGCGGGCCTGTCCCGGCGGCAAAAGATGGTGGAATGTAAAGTCCATCCGGAAATACTGCCAACTGCTGGAGGAGGGAAAGGCGCCGGTTGAAGGTTCGGAAGTCCTGACCGAAGAGCAGTTCGAACTCGAAAGACTCGCTCTTGGCTTTAGAACAAGCGAGGGGGTAGACATTCATGCCCTGAGAAGCGGCCCCGGAACTGATAAAGCTGTAGCACAGATGCTAGAGTCAGGGCTGGTAAAGGTGAAAGGCGGTAGGTTGCGACCTACCCGCAGGGGCTTTCTGGTCGCGGACAGCCTGCCCCTGATGTTCTGCGGTTAGTGCTGCCTGTTCTTAATCTTGCGCAGGCGGAGGGACGAGGGGGTCACCTCGACCAGTTCTCCATCGGCGATGTACTCCATAGCCTGTTCCAGACTGAATTGGCGTGGAGGAATCAGCCTCAGGGCCTCATCAGTGCCGGAGGCCCTGATGTTGGTCAGTTTCTTTTCCTTCGTAATGTTTACCCAGATATCTTCAGCCCGCGAATTTTCTCCCACTATCATGCCCGCGTATACGGGTTCTCCGGGGCCCAGAAATATGGTCCCGCGCGGCTGCAAGTGATAAATGGCAAAGGCCACCGACTTTCCATCACGATCTGAGACCAGCACGCCGTTGGGACGGCCGGTGATATCTCCCGAGTGTGACCGGTAACCCAGGAAAAGCGCGTTCAGGATCCCCGTGCCTCGCGTTTCGGTCATAAACTCGCTGCGAAAGCCGATCAACCCGCGTGAGGAAACCTCGAATTCAAGGCGTACACGCCCAAACCCGTTGTTGATCATCTTGGTCATCCTTCCGCGCCGTGAGCTGAGCATTTCGGAAGTAATTCCTATGTAGGCCTCCGGAATATCTATGGTGGCAAGTTCCACGGGTTCGTGGAGTTGCCCGTCAATTTCCTTGGTGATCACTACGGGCCGGGAAACGGAAAGCTCAAAGCCTTCCCTGCGCATTGTCTCGACAAGGACGGCCAGTTGCAGTTCTCCTCGGGCGCTTACCCGGTAAGAATCCCTGTTTTCCGCCTGTTCGACTCGAATGCTTACGTTATAGAGCAGTTCCTTGTCGAGGCGCTCTTTTATGTGACGGGAGGTCACAAATCGGCCTTCTTTTCCTGCCAGGGGAGAGGTATTGACGGTAAATACCATCGATATGGTCGGCTCCTCAACGGTTATAACGGGCAGGGGGCGCGGGTCCAGCGGGTCGCCCAGCGTATCTCCTATAAAAATGTCGTCCAGTCCTGCGACTGCGGCGATATCGCCCGCTTCGGCAATCAGCCTGTCTACGCGCTTTAGTCCCTCATAGGTGTAGACCGCGCTAAGAGAAGCCTTACGGGAGGTGCCGTCGGCCTTGAGGAGCATGACCTCTTTGCCGTGTTCCAATTTTCCGCTGACGATTTTGCCTATCGCCACCCTTCCGACATAGTCGCTGTGGTTGAGTGTCGTGACCAGGAACTGGAGTGGCCCTTTCGGATCGTGTGAGGGCGCGGGAATGGCTGAAAGGATGGTTTCGAACAGTGGAACCAGGTCGCGTCCCGGGACTTCCGGATCGGTCTGCGCCACTCCCGCCTTGGCGTTGGTGTATAGCACCGGAAAGTTGAGCTGCTCTTCAGTTGCGTCCAGGTCTATAAAGAGGTCGTAGGTTTCGTCGAGGACCTCGCTTATCCGCCGATCCGGCCGATCGATTTTATTGATCACCACAACGGGAGTCAGCCCGAGCGCCAGGGCCTTGCCGAGGACGAATCGTGTCTGGGGCAGTGGTCCTTCAGTCGCGTCAACCAGCAACAGGACCCCGTCGACCATATTCAGCGTTCGCTCGACTTCGCCGCCGAAATCCGCATGCCCCGGCGTATCGACTATGTTGAGCTTTACCCCCTTGTATACAATCGCCGTGTTCTTCGCCATGATAGTGATGCCCTTTTCCCGCTCCAGATCCAGGCTGTCCATCACCCGCTCGGCGACTTGTTCGTTGTCGCGAAAAATCCCACTCTGCCACAGCATTGCATCGACAAGGGTCGTTTTGCCGTGATCGACATGGGCTATAATTGCAAGGTTACGGATATCTTGGCGTTGCTGCATAAGTAGTACCTTCCTTGACCGCGGAGCACGAACAGAGCGCGGGAAAGATCAAATGGATAATCAAATGAGTGGAAAACTAAGTATGATGCCTTATATACCGGAAATAGTCAACCTAAATTCAGGACTGAGTGCTGAGCACTGAGTGGGAAAACACCGCAATTCAGGACTGATACCAATTTGCGTTCAAGTCGGGTCATCCGGGAGGGCATAAAGCCCTCCCCTTCTACGTCATTGGCGCGTTACGCTTCGTAGAAGGGGAGGGCTTTATCCCCGCCCAATCTTGAACGCAATTTGGTATGAGGAATTGAGGGGTTTGTTTTTAATTCCTAAATTCCTAATTTCCGGTCATGAATTATTTATCATCTTGGGGAAATGAGAGAACGCCGCCGTGAAAGGCGGCGCTACCATGGGTAGCATTACGTAGCTTTTCCACTCAGTCCTCAGTCCTCAGTCCTTTTTTGAGGTTTGCTACAAGTTCCATTGAACTGCAAACTTTAAACAGAGGGTGGAGCGGGTTACGGCGATAGGTGTTCACGGTTTGGGAATGGATTTCTTCCGACCAACTGGCGGAGCAATCTTCGAGCAGGGCGGCATGGAAATCGTAGCAGAGGGCGTCCATTACGGTGGTAAGGACACAAAAATTGGTCGCAATGCCGGCTACGGCGCAGAGTGTGACCTTATCATCTTTGAGCATCCGAGCCAAGCCGGTGTCAAAAAAGGCGGAGAACCTCGGCTTTGGCAGCCACAGGTCTTGGGGCCTCATATCCAGGTCCCCGACAACTTCGGCCCCTTGGGTCCCGGCAAGTGAGTGGGGCTTCATACGGCCCGTAAAAATGAAGTCATCTTTTCCAAAAGAATCGGTTGCGAAAACAACAGGCCAATTTTCATTTCTAAAAACGCCGATCAGGTTGTTTATCGGATCGATAATTCTTCGAGCAAACGGGGTAATGGGAAGTTTTCTGGCTTCTTCGAAATTATCCTTCACCATATCTATTATCAGGAGCGCCGGCCTGTGGCGATTGTCCATAGTTTTAATCCCTGAATTCCTCAATTCGCAATTGTCTCAATTCGCTTTTATTTATTCTTCCAGACCGGCTTGCGTTTTTCTTCAAAACTCCGTATTCCTTCCATGGTGTCTTCGGTCTTCATGAGCGAATTGAGGAAATAGTCGTTTGCTTTTTTGGCGGCTTCCCTGAATTCGCATCCTTTGGTCATCTTCACCGCACGCTTGTTCATACGAATAATCAATGGGCTGCAAGCGCTTATCTCACCGGCAAGACCTTCAATCGCTTCACTGAATTTTTCCTCATCGACAACCTTGCTGACGAACCCCAGTTCGAGGGATTCCCGGGCGGTATACGTTTTGCCGGTGGTGCAGATTTCAATAGTCTTTGCAGTCCCTATCAGTTCAGGAAGGCGCACTACGGCATAGGGTGGGAAGAACCCCAGCTTTATTTCCGGCTGGCCGAACCTGGCGCCTGAGGAAGCAACTACTATGTCACAGGCTATGGCGAGTTCCATGCCGCCACCAAGGCAGGCCCCTTGAACCGCCGCAATGACGGGTACCGCCAACTGGTCGATCAGCCCGAGCATGCGGTCGAAAACGGCTATCATGCCGGGCGCCATCTCCGGCTTGTGATCGCCCACTTCTACTCCGGCACACCAGCTCCTGCCCTCGGCGAGGAGCACCACGCACTTCAGTTCATCATCCGATCCCAACGTTTCGAACAGAGAAGCGAACTCATTCATCATATCCATGTTCATCACGTTGTGCTTGGGACGCGCCAGAGTGATGCGCGCCACTCCATTTGCTTTTTCAAACTTCAGATACTTGAGTTCGGACATGTCTGTTCTCCCGAATGGATATATTGTTTTTAATTCCTAATTGCCTTTAAATGTATTGCCCGCCATCGACCTTGATGACTTCACCGGTTATGTGACGCGCTTTGTCCGAAGCAAGAAATGCGACGAGGTTCGCCAGGTCCTCGGGCTGCCCCAGCCGTTTGAGGACGATATCGACCATTGCCAACTCGACGATCTTGTCCCGGCTGGCCGAATCCTTGAGCATGGCTGTCTCGATCAAACCGGGGGCCACCGCGTTTACGTTCACGCCAAAGGCCCCCAGCTCTCTTGCGATTGCTTTTGTATAGCCGATTATGCCCGCTTTGGAGGCCGAATAGTTCGATTGGCCGAATTTTCCCCGCATTCCGTTTATCGAGGTGATGTTTATTATTTTTCCATATTTTTGTTCTTTGAACAGCGGCGCCACGTGCCGGGTAAAATTGAAATAGCCCTTCAGATTCACTTCAAGGACCCTGTCCCACTGTTCTTCGCTCATTTTCCAGGATACCGCGTCCCAGTTCATTCCGGCGTTATTGACCAGTATGTCGATACGGCCGAATTCGGCGACCGCTTGCTTCACTACCTGTTCGGCTTCGGCAAACTTGGAGATGTCGCACTTTACAGCGATGGCCCTGCGGCCCATCCCGAGGATCTCTCGAACATAGGACTGGGCCTCGTCTTCGTGTTTGCGGTATGTCAGGCACACGTCCGCGCCTTCACGGGCAAGTTCGATAGACGTTGCGGCGCCGATACCCTGCGACCCGCCTGTAACAATGGCGCTCTTTCCTTCCAGTAACATGGCTTCCCCCATGAAGTTCGCGTTTTAAAGTATTTTCCCAGGTGACTCACAAACCTACGACCGGCGACCAGATATTTCCAGATATTTTTCGCTGGCCACGAAGGCATTTGAGAGCTATAATACAGCTATAATGTATTTAGTCAAGATCAACTTAAAAGCAGCAAAGCGGCCGATGGAAAAAAAATTCATCAAAGAAGAAGAGCCGGTTAATGCCGAGCCCGCGGCTGAAGACGAGGCCGGGGACGCTCGCAATCAGGTTAAATTTGAGGTCTTCGGCGAGGAGATGCTCGATAAACAGGTCAAGCCCAGCGGCAACAGCGGCAGGGTTTATCTGCCTCCAGACTGGGTAGGCTGCCGGGTTAAAGTGATAAGAATTTGATAACATTTGACCTTTTCTATATTGTGATGGTACTTTTAAGATCATGCAATGAATTACCTGGAAAGTTTTACTGCCGAGGCTGGTGAAAGTGCCGATGGAAAGAGATACGATTTGATTGATGAAGGTGGCCAAATAAAAGAAATGCCCGGAGCGGATAAGGTTCCCGGTGAAGCTCGCAAGACTGTGAAGTTCGAGGTCTTCGGCGAAGAGATGCTCGAAAAGATGGTCAAGCTTAGCGGCAACAGCGGCAGGATTTACCTGCCTCCGGACTGGGTGGGCCATCGGGTGAAAGTGATACGGATAGATTGAAACTAAAAACTAACAACTAAAAACTGAGAGAGCATGGATTCAGCCGACAAAACCTCAATAATCAGGCCGATGAGATCGGAAGATTCCGAAGCCATATCCTGGATCTACAGCGGGATTACGAAAAAGCCGGTTGAGGCCGATTTCGCCAGTGTGGTTCAGGAGCATGTCCAGGGCAAGGATTCCGCTTGTTTTGTAGCGGAATTGGACGGCAAGGTTGTCGGATTCATGATCAGTTATATTTTGACCTTGGGCTTCGGAATTGAAAAAAGCGGCTGGATCGCAACCATGGGCGTAGACCCAAGGCATATGGGACAGGGCATCGGTGCACGTTTGGCCGCGGAAATCTTCAAATTCTATGAAACCCAGGGGATCACCCGCGTCTATACCTCCGTCAGGTGGGATTCCACCGATGTGCTCTCGTTTTTCAGGTCGCTTGATTTCGAAAGAAGCGATTTTATAAACCTGACAAAGACGCTGGGGTAGTTCACAAAGCTCCCAATTTCACCTGTCCGCCATTTCCGACGGACTACTTCGAGTCGACCGGTTATTCGCTGTGGAGAATGCCCCGCAGAATCTTCAGCATCTCCGATTTTTCTTCATTCGAGTAGCTTTTTAGATATCTTCTCAATCCCTGCTCTTGTTCGTTTGCAACACTGATCAAAAATTGCTTTCCCTTTTCGGTGATCCCCAGCCATTTTAAGCGCTCGTCGTTTGCGTCGGTCGATCTGACAATACAACCCATTTTTTCAAGTCTTTTGGTGATGCCGGTCATGTTCGCGCCGGAAACCAGCATTATTTGATTCACATCCTTTATAGTATTGCGCCCGTCTTTGGAGGCATCCAGGACCCGGAGCACATTGTACTGCGGGAATGAAAACCCGTAGCTCTTGAGTATGGCGGATTGTTCCTTCTTGAACCGCTCGGCAACCCTCACTATCGCCATCATCACGCGCTCATCGATGCTCATATCGCTTTTGTAACCGTTACGGGACATAATGATGCAAACCTTCCTTTCACCTCACATAAATTTTTCCCAAACCCCCGAAAGAATTATTGACAATTATAATTGATTAACGTATTAACTGTCAACACATTAGTGATTAATACCTTAGTTTTCCGCCGGCACCCTCATCCCGGCCCTCTCCCCCGAGGGGAAGCAGAGGCATTAAAAAACGGAGGTTCATTGTGGATCTAAAAGAAAAATTGTCCGAACTGGTCGGAAGTGACGCTTTCCTGGACGATCCTGCTTCATTGCAGAATTATGCCACAGATTACAGCTACACTCCCCGAGGGGCGCCCGGTTGCGTTGTGAAGCCGGCGAACTCGGAGGAGGTCTCCAAGGTCATAGGGGTATGCAACCAAAACGCCATTCCGGTCGTGCCATGCAGTTCCAAGGTTCATTTCTATGGCGCCACGATCCCGAAAGAGGGAGGCGTGGTGCTCGATATGTCGAGAATGGACAGGATTCTGGAAATCGATCCCGACAACAGGCGGGTGAGGTTCGAGGCGGGGGTCACATGGGATAAGCTGACCAAGGCCCTTGAAAAGGAAGGCTTCCGGGTCATTATGCCCCTGACGCCGCCTGCAGAGCGATCGGTACTCACCGATTTTTTGGAGCGCGAAGAGCCTACGAACCAGGTTTATGACTACGGCGAACCTCTCCAGGGCATGGAGGTTGTCTGGCCAACGGGTGAGATTTTCAGGATGGGTTCGGCCAGCGTGGAAGGCTATCCCGACTCCCCGTCCAAAGGGGGTAATCCTTCCGGCCCGGGACTTGATTTTTACCGATTCTTTCAGTGCGCTCAGGGCACCATGGGCGTGGTAACCTGGACGAACCTCAAGATCGAATCCATCCCGAAGATGGATAAGATCCTGTTTGCACCAATTGTCGATCTCGATTATGCGATCAACTTCCTCTACCGCATCCTGCCGCGCAGGATCGGCCAGGAGGTGCTGCTGCTAAACAATGTGGACCTGGCCGCGATCCTTGCTCAGGATTGGCCGGCTGATTTCGAAAAGCTAAAGGCAACGCTGCCGCCATGGACCCTCATCCTGGTGATCAGCGGTCTTTTGAGGCGTCCTGAAGAAAAAATCGCTTATGAAGAAAATTTTCTGGCGCAGGTAATTAAAAATGAGTTTTCCGATCTGCGGCTCGATGAGAATCTGCCCGGGTTCCCAGGCCTTAGGAACAAGCTCCTGCCTATTCTTAGAAAGCCATGGCCTGCGGACGTGCCCCACTGGAAAAACCGGGTCAAAGGGGCGTGCCAGAGTCTTTTCTTCCACACCCGGCCGGTCAAAGCACAGCAGTTTGTGACCCGAATCCGGGAAATCGCCGTAAACCACGGCTATCCTTTAAGCGACATAGGCATGTATATTCAGCCGATCGAACACAACCGCGCATGCAGACCCGAGTTCACTTTCTTCTACGATCCCGGAAACGAAGGCGAAAAGTCGGCCGTTCGCGCCCTTTACAAAGATGCCGCGAAGCTTCTGCTAAATGAAGGGGCCGTATTCACCAGGCCTTACGGCGACCTGGCGCCCATCGTTTACGAGCGGGCCGCCTCTTATGCCGCTGCCCTGAAGCGCCTGAAGAAAGTATTCGATCCGAACAACATTATGAATCCTTCGAACCTGTGTTTCTAAGGGGGTGATAAAATGGCCGATAAATTGCCCATAAGATATTACAAGCCGAAATCGGAATTCAAATTCGACATCACCGATATTCAGAATTTCGTGTATGACATGAGCCGATGCATAAAGTGCAAAGGCTGCACCTGGGTGGATCATACATATATGCCGGGCACAAAGTTTATGACTCGCTGCCCCAGCGCCGAGAAGTATCAGTTCGATGCTTACGGCGCATATGGAAAAATGAGAATAGGCCATGCCATGGCGGAAGGCCGGCTTGACTGGAACGAAAAGGCAGTTGAGATCATGTATGCCTGCACGCTTTGCGGGGCGTGCGATGTTGGCTGCAAGCGCAACCTGGACCTTGAAATCGAACTCACCCTTGAATCCCTCAGGGTCAAGGCGGTCCAGGACGGCGTAGGCCCGATGCCCGCGCACAAAAAAATCGCTGACAACATCTCCCGGACCCATAATATGTATGGATCGCCCGCAGAGAAGCGGACCGCTTGGACCACCGGGGCGATCAAGCCTGCTGCAAAGGCCGAAATACTCTATTTTCCCGGTTGTACTGCTTCCTATATAAATAAGGAAATCGCACAGTCCACGGCGAAGATCCTCAAAGCTGCGGGCGCGGACTTCATGTTGATGCCGGAGGAAAGGTGCTGCGGCAATACTCTTTTTTCCGTAGGCATGCTGGATGAAGCCAGGGCCTCCGCGAAACATAACATCGAAGAAGTCCGGAAGAGCGGGGCTAAGACGCTGCTCACCAGTTGCGCCGAATGCTTGCGTACATGGAAGGTCGATTATCCAAAGATGCTCGGGATTTCAACCGAAGAGCTCGGGTTCGAGGTAATTCATCTGGTGGAATACGCCGACGAGATGATCAAAAACGGCGCGCTGAAGATGAAAAAGCCTTTTCAAACGCGCATGACCTATCACGATGCGTGCAGCCTGAGCCGTTTGAGTGAACCATGGACGCCTTATGAGGGAAAACGCGGCTGGATGGGCTGTGTGGAACCCAGGCTCAAGAGAAGACGCGGAAGCAACGGCGTCTACGCCCAGCCAAGGGATATTCTCAGGGCCATCCCGGGTGTCGAGTTGATCGAAATGCCCAGGACAAGAGAAAATGCTTTTTGTTGCGGCGCCGGTCGAGGAACAAGGGAGGCATTCCCGGATTTTGCCACCTGGGCTGCGAAAAACCGGATGGAGGAGGTCAAGGACATTGGCGCAGAGACGCTGGTATCTTCTTGTCCCCGGTGCAAAAACAATTTCGCGCAGGCCGTCAAAGCCGGCGGCATCGATGTGCAGGTCCTGGATATCTCGGAAGTGATCAGCGCGGCTATCGAAGCCTAGCGTTTAAGAGAAGGGAGTAAACGATGGCGATATCGAAAGAAATCTACAAAGCGCTGGAGTCGGTTGCCGGCCCTGAGTACATCTCGGACGACCCGGTGATCTGCGAGGGCTACAGAAGCGGCCCCGGAGGTTATGAGGCCGGCCTTGGTTATGAACGCGTCATGACCACGGTCCCGGGGTGCGTCATAATGCCCCGGACCACCGAAGAGGTGCAGAGAATCGTTAAGATCTGCTACCGCAACGATATCCCCTATGTGCCTTACAGCACCGGATTTTATGGGCCGCGCTCTCATCCGCACGTAGAGGACGCCCTGCTCATCGATCTTAAGCGGATGAACGATTTCGTGCTCGATGAAAAACATTTCTATGTAGAAGTAGGTCCCGGAATGGTCTACTCGCCCATTCAGGAAGAGTGCATGCAGCATGGGGCCTACGTGGTTATCGGGGGCGGAGGCGCACAGGCTTCGGCTATCGCCAACCTGATAGGAGACGGGTGGTCACCTTTGAGCCACCGCATAGGGCTGCCCCACAGACGCATCCTGGGCACTGAAATCGTTATGCCTGACGGCGAACTGCTCAAAATGGGTTCTTTGGCCCAAGGCGACGATCCATTCTGGGGTGAAGGACCCGGACCCGATCTAAGGGGCCTGCTCAGGGGATATACCGGCCTGCGCGGGTGCCTGGGGATCGTAACCAGAATGGCCATAAAGACGCTTCCTTTCCAACCGGAGCGCCTCGAGCCGACAGGCATTTCGCCCAATACGGCGCTTACTTTGCCGGAAAAAAGGGTCAAGTGGATCAATTTCACCGTGCCCTCGAAAGATGAGCAGGTCAAATCCATGAGAGAGATCGGCCATGCCGAAATCGCAGGAGCGGTCACCAAGGTCCCGCTCTTCTGGCGTGCAATCGCCAAGGCGGAGTGCAAAGAGGAATTCTGGGATATCTGGGGCAAGGAAACCGAAGAAAGTGTGGCCAACTTCTTTATAGTCCGCGTCCTGCTCATCGGTTACACTTCCGAGGAACAGATGGAATACGATGAACGTGTTCTGATGGACATCATGAATGAAGTGGGCGGAATTGCCCGCCGAACGAAGCCCTCGGATGAGTCCTGGATCAAAAACGCCGATTCAGCCGGTATGTGGCTCATGTGCGGCGGATATGTTTCCGTCGACTATGTTATCGAGACCCTTTCGCAGTCGCCCGGCCATGGTCCCTGCTATGCGGAGCTCAAGAAGAAATACACGCCGCCTCTGATGCCTGATTATGGGGACCCCGGCTGGTTCCAAAGCTTTGAGATGGGCCACCAGGGATACTCTGAATTCCTCGTATACTGGGATCCCGATGACGATACCAACCCGGTGGACCAGTTTTACGTCGATACTTCGAAGATGAACATAAAGAATCGTTTCTACACCTCTCTTCTGGGTCCTCATCAGCCCCTTTACCTGACGGGACCCAAATATGGGCCCAATTACCATGAGTTTCTACTGAAGGTAAAAAATGAATTCGACCCCAAATGGATGTCACATCCGCCCGTGCCTCTTGCTCACGATGTCTTTGTCGAACGGGCGCCATGGATGCACCATATGAAGGATTGGGAATCACCCGCGGACATTCCGAAGTAGGCGGTGGGGCGGTGGGACCGCCTGCCGAGATTGCCGCTGCCTTCGGCGGCGGCAAAAAATCATGCGGACCTTCCGTAGCAAGTAGGATGGGTGGAGCGAAACGCAACCCATCACGAATGCGGACCTTTCGTAGCAACACGACAAGGAGCAGAGACGATATGAAGCAGGTAATCAAACTTAGTGTGAATGGAGATCCCTATACGGTGGCGGTGGATCCGTGCCAGACTCTCAACGAGGTGCTCCGCGAGGAACTTAACCTGACGGGAGTTAAACTCGGCTGCGGGTCCGGAGACTGCGGGGCATGCACTGTGCATGTTGACGGACGGGCCGTTAGTTCCTGCCTGACCCTGGCTGTGGAGATGGATGGGAAAGAAATCCTCACCGCCGAGGGGCTCGCCCCATCGGGCGAAACCCTGCATCCCATACAGGAAGCCTTTATAGACAAAGGCGCCATCCAGTGCGGGTTCTGTACCTGCGGCATGGAAATGTCCGCTCTGAATCTTCTCCAGAAAAATCCCTCCCCGACTGAAACCGAGATCAGGGAGGCCATCTCCGGAAACCTCTGCCGGTGCACGGGATACACCAAGATTGTTGAAGCAATTTCCGCAGCCGGTGAGAAAATGAGGGAAGGAGACAGATGATGATGAGGCTTTCACACTTTGACTTTCTTGCGCCCGCAACCATCGAAGAAGCTGTCGGGCTGCTCCAGTCCAAAGGAGCCGATGCGCGGCTTATGGCCGGCGGGACGGATTTGTTGATGAAGATAAAGCTGGGCGCCATAAAGCCTGGGTTTATCATTTCTTTAAAGAAGATCGGCGGACTCGATCAAATAAGCTTTGACCCGACGACGGGCCTCACCATAGGGGCTACGGCCCTTCTGGCCGATGTGGCCGATCATCCCGATATCCTCAAGCACTACCCCACCGTTGCACAGGCCGCCCGTGGAACCGCCAACGTGCAGGTGCGCAATATGGGAACCGTTATTGGAAACCTGTGTAATGCCTCACCCGCGTCGGATAATGCTCCGACCCTGCTTGCCATGGAGGCCGTGCTCCATATAGCGGGTCCCGAGGGAAAAAGAAAACTTCCGCTCGATCAGTTCTTTAAAGGGCCTGGCATGACAGCCCTCAAACCCTCGGAGATCGTCACCGCCGTTGGTGTCCCGGTGCTTCCCCCCAATGCCGGAACCGCTTACATAAGCCTGTCCGCCAGGGGAAAGCTCGACTGTACCGCCGTTGGGGCTGCCGTCATGGTGACCATGAGCGGTGATGTCTGCAAGGACATCAGGCTCTTCGTAGCGTCTTGCGGACCTACTCCACTCAGGGCCGTAAAGGCTGAAGAGATCATCCGGGGAAAGCAAATCAGTGACGACCTGCTGGCGCAGGCGGGCTCTCAGGCCTCTCAGGAATCCAGGCCCATTACCGATCTCAGGGCAAGTGGCGAGTACCGCACAAAAATGATCTCTGTCCTGACGGAAAGAGTCATAACGGAAGCAAGCAAAAAGGCCCGGGGTTAGGTTCATAAAGAGAGGATCAGCTAATGAAAGAATATAGCATTGTAGGAAAACATGTCCCCAGAAACGATGCGAGGGCCAAGGCCACCGGCTCCGCCCTCTACACCGATGATATGAAGCTGCCGGGAATGCTTCACGGAAGGTTACTCAGGAGCCCTCTGGCCCATGCGCGCATCGTTCGCATCGATACGAGCAGGGCGGAATCTCTTCCTGGAGTAAGATGCGTAATAACGGGAGAGGACACACCGAAGGTAAAATACGGCAACTGGCGTCTGTTCCCCGATACCCAGGACGAGTATCCCCTGGCCGTTGACAAGGTCCGCTTCATAGGCGATGAAGTGGCCGCGGTGGCCGCTGTGGATTTGGACACAGCCGAGGAAGCCCTTGGACTCATTGAAGTCGAGTATGAAGAGCTTCCGGGTGTCTTCGATGTCGATTCGGCTATACGGGAAGGCGCACCGGTCCTTCACGACTACTGCCCGAACAATGTCAGCGTAAACAGGAAAATCCAGTACGGAGACATCGACAAGGCCTTTGCCGAATCCGACTATGTCCGGGAGGATGTCTTTACGGTTCACGCCGTTAGCCCTGCCTATCTCGAGCCTTGCTCTGCCATGGCCCAGTCCGACCTGGACGGACGAATCACCCTGTGGACCTCTACCCAGGTGCCCTACATTGTCCAGTGCCTGCTGGCGTCGACCCTCAAGATGAGAGAAAATGACATTCGCGTGATCAAACCCTATGTGGGGGGAGGCTTCGGCGGAAAAATGGAGCTGCGCGCCTGGGAGTTCTGCGCGGCATTCATGGCCAGAAAGACGGGAAGACCGGTCAAGTTTACCCTTTCAAGGGAAGAGGAGTTCCTGGCCGGAAGAAGAAGACATGCGATGAAGCTCTACTCGAAGGTAGGCTTCAAAAAGGATGGGACCCTTACGGGAAAGGACCTCAGGATACATCTCGACGGCGGGGCATACAATGCAATGGGCCCCACGGCGACCTTTCTCTGCGGCAACTTCGGGGCCATGCTCTATCGCTACCCCAGCTACCGGTTCCTGGGCGAACACGTTTACACCAATAAGCCGCCGGCAAGCGCAATGAGAGGGTTCGGCGCTCCGCAATCCATTTTTGCAACAGAAACCCAGATGAACATTGCCGCTGAAGAACTGGGCATAGATCCTATCGAGATAAGGATAAAGAACGCCCAGGTAAGCGGAGACGAGATCCCGGAAGTGGCGACCGTATCGAGCTGCGGATTCATTGAAGCTTTGGAAAAGGCAGCCGAAATGAGCGGCTGGAAGGAGAAGCGAAAATCTCTAAAAGACGGCCGCGGGATCGGGATCGGCTGCTACAGTTTTATCTCGGGCGGGGTCTTCAACTGGTTCAACACTCAATATCCTTTTTCGGCGGCGGAAGTGCGGGTTTTCGGCGACGGGACCGCGCATCTGCTTACAATGGCTGCCGATATAGGCCAGGGATGCGATACGGTGCTCAAGCAGATCCTTTGCGAAGAGCTGGGGCTCAAGATGGAGGACATAAGGATCACTTCGGCGGACACAGCCACTACTCCGCAGGCCGACCTGGGCGCATGGGGAAGCCGGCTCACGCTGATGAACGGAAACGCCATCGTGGAAGCGGCCAGAAAGATCAAGGCCCAGCTTTTCGGGACCGTATCGGCCAAGTATAATTTGAATGTAATCTACGATATGGAGTGCAAGAACGGCAGGGTTTACCCGGCCAACAAGCCGGATCGGGGCATGTCGTTTGCCGAAGCTGTCGCAATGACTCAGAAAGCGAACCGGGGTGAGCCCCTGGTGGCCTTCGGCTACTATACGCCAAGGGGCAAGGGCCTTGTCACGCCGGCCTTCAGCTTTGGAGCACAGGTAGCGGAGGTGGAGGTCGACAAGCAGACCGGGATCGTTGAGGTGAAGAAATTCTGGACTGCCCATGACTGCGGCACGGTCGTAAACCCCAAGGCGGTTGAAGGCCAACTCGAAGGAGCTATCCAGATGGGCCTGGGCTATACGCTTTCCGAACAATTCATCATGGATGGCGGAAAGACCCTGAATACCCACTTTCTCGACTACAAGATGCCCAACGCCATGGACATGCCGCCAAGTGAGGTGGCCCATATCGATACGTATGAACCCGAGGGGCCGATGGGCGCAAAGGAAGCCGGTGAGGGCCTTGCCATCCCGACTGCCCCCGCCATAGCGGAAGCCGTTTTTCATGCCACGGGGTACCGGTGCAGGGACCTGCCCATAACCCCAGAGAAGATCCTCAACGGGATGGAAGAATTACCGCAGGCCAAGTCTAAACCGGCAGCGCGAAAGTAAACATATTTTTATGGAAAAAGTACCGATTCAAAAAGCTGTTGGAATGGTCCTGGCCCATGATGTAACGCGGATTGTGCCAGGGGAATTCAAAGGAAGACTATTCAAGAAAGGTCATGTGATCGAGGCAACTGATGTGCCCGCATTCCTTGAGATCGGAAAGGAGCATGTCTATGTCTTCGACCTGGAAAAAGGCCTCGTTCACGAGAACGAGGCCGCATTGAGGCTGGCAAGGATTGCCGCCGGCCCGGGCATTGAGCTTTCCGAACCCGACGAAGGCAAGGTTACTCTTTCAGCGGGTTTCAAAGGGCTTTTGAAAGTAAACGCCGCCGCATTGTATGAGGTCAATTCCATAGACCAGGTTGTGTTTTCCACCCTTCATACCAATCAGGCGGTCGATGCCGGGCGCGCGGTCGCCGGGACCCGGGTCATCCCCCTTGCCGTTAAAGAGGGAACAATCCGAAGAGCGGAACAAATCTGCGCAAGTGGAAAACCCCTGATTGAAGTCAAACCCTTTCGCTCATTTAATGTAGGCCTCGTCACCACGGGCAACGAAATTTTTCACGGCCGCATCGAGGATAAATTCGGACCGATAGTCAGGGCTAAATTTGCCGAACTGGGGAGCACTGTAATCGGGCAGGAGCTTGTATCCGATGATGTTGCCATGACGGTAAGAGCAATTCATCATTTTTTGGAGCAGGGAGCCGGTATGATCGCACTAACCGGGGGCATGTCGGTCGACCCCGACGATCAGACGCCTAACAGCATACGGGCCGCCGGCGGCGAGGTCGTCACCTATGGAGCTCCCGTCCTGCCCGGATCGATGTTCATGCTGGCCTACATCGGGCAGACGCCCGTTCTGGGACTGCCCGGTTGTGTGATGTACCATAAAGCGAGCATTTTCGACCTCGTTGTGCCCCGTATCCTGGCCGGCGAACGGATAACCCGCGAGGAGATCGTCGCGATGGGGCATGGCGGGTTTTGTTCCAATTGCCCGGATTGCAGGTTCCCGGTTTGCGGTTTCGGGAAGTGATGCCAACCCGCACGTCCTGCTTCCCGTCGCGGCTTTTATTTTTTAATCCTGTAAATCCTGCTAATCCTGTCCAGGTTTTGCCTTCCTGCATTTAACAGTTTAAAAAATGCATGATCTCTTTCCGTTCTGTAAATCATGTCGAAAACAGAACGCTTACTATTTCATTGACACCGTTTTTCCTTCCAAGTTACATTCCAGCCGTATCATAGCTATTATCACTAAACTTGGTTTTGACAGGGAGAACAATAAATGGCGAATCCCCCTTCTCGAATGCTTATGTGCAATGCCGAACAAAGAGCCGCATTGATGCGGGTAGCTCTTGGGACCGAACCGGCCGATATGGTGATCCTTAACGGTTCGGTCGTCAATGTCTACACCGGCGAAATCCTGGAAAATTGCCCGGTCGCCGTCAAGGGGAAGTGGATCGCGTCTGTGGGACCCGATGCCGCATCGGCTGCCGGTGAATCTACGCTGGTCGTGGATGCTGCCGGAAAAACCCTTGCGCCGGGCCTGATAGACGGCCATACACACACGTGGTTCAATACTTTGGACGCCTTCCTGCCCTATGTCATAAAGGGAGGCACAACCACGATCATCACCGAAACCATGGAGTTCTACCCTGTGGGCGGTTACGACGGGGTAATCGAATTCCTCGATTCATTGAAGGATCAACCCATCAAGTTTTTTGCTACAGCGCCGGCCATGGTATCTATCAGTAAGAATCACAACGGCATTCCCGGGGAAATCCTGGAAAAGCTGCTCGAAAGAGATGAGATTGTAGGGCTGGGAGAATCTTACTGGCAAGCGGTGCTGCAATCCCCTGACACTATGGTGCCGCTGCTCCAGAGCGCCCTTGATCGCGGCAAGCGCCTGGAAGGGCACTCGGCAGGGGCAAGGGGAAAAAAATTAATGGCCTATGCCGCTTCCGGGATCTCCTCCTGCCATGAGCCCATTACGGCGGAGGAGGCAATAGCGCTGCTGCGGCTCGGCATTCACGTGATGGTGCGGGAGGGAAGCGTCCGGAAAGAGCTCGAACAGATTTCCAGTATCCGGCATGCCGGTGTGGATTTGAGAAGGCTCCTTTTGGTAACCGACAGTATAGAGCCCGAAGAACTGGTCGAGAAGGGCTACCTCGAAGTCGCAGTGCAAAAAGCCATTTCCTGCGGGTTCGATCCGGTCAGCGCCATTCAGATGGCCACTTTGAACGTGGCGGAACATTTTGGCCTGGACGACGTCATTGGCGGTATTGCACCCGGCAGGTGCGCCGATATCCTTGTGCTGCCCGATGTGAAAACCATTGCGCCAGAGACCGTAATCAGCAACGGCCGCATTGTTTTCAAGGACGCAAAGCTCATTGTGCCGCCCCGAAAACATCACTATCCTGATTGGTGCCGGCAAAGCATCCAGCTTCAAAGGCCCATGAAACCATCGGATTTCGAGATTCACGCCGATAAAGCGTCGGTGAGGGTCCGAGTTATCGAGATGATAAGCGATCTTGTGACTAAAGAACTCCAAACCGATGTTTTCCCCACGGAAGGAAAGATCACCGCAGACCTGGAGCAGGGTATCGTGAAAGTGGCGGTTATTGATTGCCGGCACGATCCCTGCCGCTCGTTTGTCGGGCTTATAAAGGGGTTCGGGATCACACAGGGTTCGATTGCATGCAGCGCCCCCTGGGACACCTCCGGCATTACCGTAGTGGGCGCCAATGAAGAAGACATGGCCCTGGCCGTCAATCGAATCCGTGAACTGCAGGGCGGCGTCATCGTCTGTAAGGGTGGCAAGATATTGGCTGAGCTACCGCTTCCTATTTTTGGGATCATGTCGGATTTGGACATGGAGCAGGTCGCCAAAAAACTCAATTCGGTGAGACAGGCAGCCCGCGGCCTTGGCATTACTTTTGCCGACCCCGTCCTGACACTCGAGACCCTGACGGGCGCCGCGATTCCCCATCTCAGGATCTGTGAAGAGGGGCTGGTAAGCCTAAGGGACGGGAAAACTCTCACACTCGAGGTGAAGTGATAATCCGGTCTGGTCACGCGGAGACGCCGAGAACGCAGAGAGCAAAGACAACCGTCTCATGCGAAGACGCCATTCAACAGGCTCAGGACATGAGCTCAAACTCCTATGATGCGGTAGTCATATGAGTTTGAGCTCCTCCCTTTAGAGAACCACCTCAATCCCCTTGCGGCGGATCACGTTCAATAGAGCAAGTGCCGCGCCTGTCGGACGCTTCGTGCCACGCTCCAATTGCGACACATACCCAACTGTTAAATTCAGATAATGAGCGAATACCGAAAAATCTTCGGATTGCGCTTGAAAAAAAACAGGCCGGACATTTGTCCGGCCCATCTTTAGATCTTTCTCAAGCCACCTGGGCTTGGGTCGCGGCCTCCCTCGCAGCCTTTGCGCTCAAGTGTTTCCACAACACCAGGACTACCACCATGACGAAAAGGGCCGCCCCGCCGTTCGCGCCGCATATAAAGCTTGGGCTGAGCTTCATTTTGATGCAATAGCCCCCGACGGTCGGGGCTACCATCGTTCCGATTTTGCCGACTGCATAAGCCCAGCCAAGCCCTGAAGCCCGGATGTCGACAGGGTAGGAAACAGTGCCAAGGGCCATCACGCCGGAGTTGCTGGCGAATATGAAAAATCCGGAGATAACGCAGACAATGGCGACCATGAGAAATGAACTGCCTGCGGAATACCCGAAAGCCACGAAGCTACAAAACGCAAGGCCCTGGGCTATCATCACAACCAAGAAACGATTGAACTTGTCCATCAACCGGCCGATGGTAATTGTCGCTATCGCCGAACCCACATTGATGAAGAAGAATGCCATGCTGAACTGCTGAGTGGAGGCGCCGCTCTGTTTGAGCAAAGTGGGGGCCCAGGCGAGTATGATCCATATCAGGTAAAAGCTCCCGAAAAACGCTGCCCACAACAACAAAGTAGTCATTGCCCGCTCTTCCATGAACAGGTGTTTGACCGGTACGCCGGGAAGTTTCTGCTCGGCAGAGTAAAGCTGGACTTCCTCGCGGGCGAACGAGGGAGAAATCCTGGAGACGATATTGAGAATCTTTGCTTTGTCTATCCCCTCCTTAACCAGGAATTCCAGTGAATCAGGCAGATTGAGCCACACCACAATACCGATTATAAGAGGCGCAACGCCGCCGACAATGAAGAGCGACTGCCACCCGAAATTCGGGAGCAGGTACGCGGCGACAAGCCCGTTAATGGCGCTGCCAATAGGCATGCCTGCCCACATCATGGTCGTAAGGGTCGCACGCAGGCGGGTCGGCGCATATTCGCAGCCGAATGAAAGGGCATTCGGGATTGCGCCACCCAACCCGACACCGGCAAGGAAGCGGAGCAGGGCCAACTGCTGCACTCCGGAGAGGGAGAGGATGCGGAACAGGGCCATGGGGTGGTCATTGGAGATTTGTGTGATTAGAAGTGTAAACACACCGAAAACAAAGCCGCAGATAACCAGCATCCGCTTGCGTCCCAAACGGTCGGCCAGCGAGCCCAATACAAGCGCGCCAATCAGCGGCCCGAGCATTCCGGCGCTCAGCGCCAGGCCCATCGACTCGGGGCCCACTTTGAGAAACTGTCCAAGCTTGGGCATCGTAACAGCCATCATTGTCAGATCGAAGCCGTCGAAGCACACTACACAAAAACAGAGAAAACAGATCCACACCTGGTAGGGCGTGAATGGAGTAGTGTCGAAAAATTCCCTTACGCTTACCGTCCTGGCCGCCATACTTGCTCCTTCCCAAAAATTCAAGGTTGAAAAAGGTCAAAATCAGGCACAAGATCACCATCTTTTCGGGTTCTTTCTACTTATTGGGAAAGAAACCCCCACCGGTCTTTTTACCGAGCCTGCCGGCCCTCACCAGTTGCTTGACTATTTGAGGAGCGGCGTACTGATTGTCGCGGAGCTCGTTGGCCAGATATTCCATGACAAAGTAGTTTATGTCGATACCGGTGAAGTCCATCAGTTCGAAGGGGCCCATAGGGTAGTTCAAACCCAGCTTGACTGCCATGTCTATATCTTCCATCGAAGCAACGCCTTCTTCAAACAGGCGGGCAGCCACAACATTTGAGGCAATCATGATCCGGTTTACAACAAAGCCGGGAGAATCCTTCTTGATCTCTATCGGCGTCTTGCCAAATGATTGCGCCAGTGCTTTGGCAGCGGCAATGGTTTCATCGGACGATTGCAAACCTCTGATTACCTCAACCAACCGCATGATCTGGGCGGGATTGAAAAAATGGATACCGCAAACCTTATCGGGCTTCCCGGTCGAGGCGGCAATCGCCGTGATCGACATCGAAGAAGTATTGGTAGCCAGTATGGTTTCGGGACGGCAAATTTTATCCAGGGCCTGAAAAACCTCCTTTTTGAGGTCGATCTCCTCGAGCACGGCCTCTATCACAAAATCGGCCTCGGCGAACTCTTCGAGCGTCACCGTCCCCTTGACCCTCGAAAGGGTGGCCTGCCGCTGCTCCTCGGTCATCTTCCCTTTTTCGACCGAGCGGGCCATAAACTTGTCCATATTCTTGATGGATCTTTCCACAAAAGAGATGTCTATATCGCGCAAAATCACCTCGTAACCGCTCATCGCGGCTACATGCGCTATTCCGGTGCCCATCGCCCCTGCACCCACCACTCCGATTTTACGAATGCTCATTTTTGGTTCCTCCTTTGAATGATGTCTGCGCCAAAAAACTAAGACGTTAATCAATAACGCATTTAATCAATAATGTATTGATAATTAATACGTTAATTATTTTGAGCTTGTCAAGGAACTTCTTGACTTCCGGCCAGGTCCCATTTGAGGTCCTGGCCGGAGGCGCACTGCGCCTAAAACCTTAATTCCTAATTCCTGTCTCGAAAAGGGCCGATGGGTTGCGCTTCGCTCCACCCATCCTACGACTTTTCATGGTTTCGGGGTGTCCCATGGGGACATGAGATACTAATTCGTAATTCCTGAGGCTCTTGCAAAATTCCTTCATCGTCATTCCGGCGAAGGCCCGAATCCAGGTTCTTCATGCGTTTCTGGACCCCGGCCTTCGCCGGGGTGACGGTCTTATTGAGTTTTGCAAGAGGCTCTCCTAATTATTATTTGGGTCTTTCGTCGACAACTCGCACTGCTTTGCCTTCACTTCGCTTAAGGCCCTTGGGTGGGACCAGTTCCATGCCCACACCGATGCCCATTAGCCCTTTTATATGCCCGGCGATTTTTCTTTCAACCTCTGTAACCTTACCGGGCCCGGCGTCAAAGACTTCCTTTTTGCCTTCAACACGGATATAGAGCTCATCGAGGTGCTTTTTCTTGCGCACGACCAGCAGGTATTGAAGTTCAATTTCTTCAATGTCGGAAAGCAGCGATTCGATTTGGGACGGGAATACATTAACGCCGTTGATGATCAGCATGTCGTCGCTGCGCCCGGTGATTCTGTCCATCTTTACGAAGGAGCGTCCGCAGGAGCAGGGTTCTCTTCTGAGGGTGGTGATGTCCTTGGTGCGGTAGCGCAAAAGGGGCATGGCGCGGCGCTGGATGGCGGTGAGCACCATTTCGCCTCGCTGCCCGAGGGGAACCGGCTCCAGTGTGACCGGATCGACAGTCTCCACCAGGAAATGGTCCTCGTTTATATGTAGCCCGTTTCCTTCGTCACATTCGAACGCCATCCCCGGGCCGCCCAGTTCTGTGAGTCCGTAGATGTCCCTGGCCTTGATCCCCATTTTCTGCTCTATTTCGTCCCGCATAGCAGCGGTCCATGGCTCGGCGCCTAAAATGCCCACCCGCAGCGGCATGTCCCTTATAGGCATTTTCATCTCTTCGGCCATCTCGGCAATAGTCAGGGCATAGGACGGAGTACAGCAAAGGGCCGTGACGCCAAAGTCCTTCATCAGCATGACCTGTCTTTCGGTCATCCCGGAGCTGGTGGGAACGACGGTGCATCCAACTCGTCCTGCTCCCTGATGAAGTCCGAGGCCTCCGGTAAAAAGCCCATATCCGTAAGAGATCTGGACAATATCTTCTTTTCGCACCGATGCCGCCGAGAGGACCCTGGCCACGCACTCTGTCCACTGCTCCAAGTCTTCGGCCGTATAAGGCCCGGTAATGGGCTTGCCGGTAGTTCCCGAGGAACAGTGTATTCGGACAACCTCATTCATGGGAACAGCACAAAGTCCGAAGGGATAATTGTCTCTGAGGTCGTTTTTCACCGTGAAAGGCAACTTGGCGATATCTTCGAGTGACTTGAGATCGTCAGCCTTGACACCCAACTCGTCAAGCTTTCTATGATAAAACGGGACCTTTTCGTAAAGCCAGCTCACAGTTTCTTTAAGTTTTGCGAGCTGGAATCTTTGCAATTCCTCAACCGGCATGCACTCGAACCGATCGTTCCACGCCATATGTTCAACTCCTTCCTGTCTGAGCGGCCGAAAAGCCGAGTTCGAAAGCTTTGAGATTTATTTCCAAAAATGCCGGCTTTACTTTGGTTCGCATGGCCTGTTTGACGTTTTCAGCAGAAACCGGAATTTTCCCGGTCTGGATAAGCGCCCCCAAAAGGACCATGTTTACTGCTAGATTGCTTCCCGCCTGCTTTGCCAGCTTCAAGGCATCCATTGCGATCAGCTTTTCGGTCTTGGCGCGGATCAAGTCCTGAAGCCTGTCAAGGTCCGGATAAACCCCCTTGCCCATGGCGACTGTAAAAGGGGGCAGAGGCGCCAGGTTAGTGATAACCACCGTATTCCTGTTGCACTTTTTCAACGCCCGCAGAGTTTCCGAAGGCTCGAAGCCAACCAGAACATCCGCCTCCCCGTCCGATATGACTGTGCTAAGGGCATCTCCGAACAGCATCGCCGATTCGACTACCCCTCCCCTCTGGGCCATACCGTGAATTTCACTCATTCCAACCGGAATGCCGGACAGAAGCGCGGCCTCTCCAAGGATACTCGACGACAGGAGGTTTCCCTGCCCGCCTACGGCTACAATGATCAGTCTTATCGTGTCCATTTTGTTTTCCCGGCTAGTCTTTGATCGGAACAATCGCGTTTTCAGGGCAGACCTGCGCACATACCGAACACCCCGTGCACAGCCCGGGATCAATTTGAATCGTTCCCTCCCTTACGTAAAAGGCCGGGCAACCCAGTTCGTCGATACAGTTGCGATGGTTTCTGCACTTGTTGCTGATCCTGAAAGCGCGCTTGCTCTCCAGTTTCAATCCCTTAGCGTACAACGTGCACATTTGCCTGGATATGACGACCGATACGCCTTCGAATTGGAGCGCCTGCCTGACTGCCTCGATGCTCTTCCTGATTTTAAAAGGCTCAATTACAGTCACAACGGGAATGCCTATCCCCCGGACGACTTCCTCGATGGAAACGCGGCCGTACCCCTTCAGCTTCAGCATGTTCATGTCCACTCCGGGGTTGGGCTGATGGCCCGTCATGGCGGTGGTTCCGTTGTCCAGGA
>Ga0209517_10002394_pt1 | contig 26527 bp, 24 predicted proteins | sample PeaSoiMetSII2010_FD_187695 | JGI IMG/M metagenome (GOLD analysis project Ga0209517, IMG submission 187695) | Peat soil microbial communities from Weissenstadt, Germany - SII-2010 (SPAdes) (version 2) | ecosystem: Environmental > Terrestrial > Soil > Wetlands > Peat | place: Germany... | reverse complement strand
GGCGAATTCAGAGTCTTTGGAGCCACAAAACAGGTGGCGCAGGTTCTCCGGATGGTCCGCCTGGACAAAGTCCTCGGACTGGCGGAGGATGAGGCCGCTGCCCTCGCGAGTCTTTAGCGAGGGGCTGAAAAAAGTCCTCGGGCCGCCCTAACCTGAGTACTGAGTCTTGACACTGACTTCCCCCACCTGTGGCACCCCTTCGAAGCCCCGTTGAATCCTGCTCTCCGCCGCACGTGTGTGCCGGCAGTGTGCACAGGCCGATAAAAGCTTGGCAATCCAAACCCCACAGTCATCTCATTTTTCAGGATGGGCGCTTTTCGTTCTCAATCGCGCTAAAATGGGGATTGATACAAACAATTCCTCTGAGTAAACTGCGAGGGGAATGTCCTGCCGTGGGCTCCGAAAGGTCGGCTATCGGCCGAGTGGCTGTCCATACTTCCGCTCGGCATCTTCTTTGATGGTGCAGAGGGCATGGTTCCACACTATGTCGTGCACGAATTCTGGAAACAACAATCGGACACCGTCCCATAGTAGCTGACTCACGGTGCCCTTGCCCTTCTTGTATTGGAATGACGTGTAGATGGCGAGCCTGCGGTTTCCGTCCCTGGTCGGTGCGACGTTGAAAATAAGTTTCCCGTTTTTCACAAGCCGCTCGTCGACCTGATAGAGCAGGGTCTCGAAACCGATTCTTTTAGTCAGCTGCATTTCCGAGCTTAATCCGAAGAACGGTATGCTGTATCGAATCACCGATCCGACCTGGTTCGGAACACCACGGATTTGTCGAACGTTGACAAATCGCAGGTTGACGAACCTTGCGGCCGGCCGGCCGAACTCGGCGAGTTCCTCCATGATTTCTTGTTCGGAACCGCGGATCTTGATCGTGTACATGCGTTCGAAGTCGGACGACCCGCCGAGTTCCTCCCCCAAGCTCGATGCCAATTCCGCCTTGAGGACTTCGCGCTTCTCGCGCAACACGACGGTCGGATAGCGGCCGTACTCCCCCCATTTCAGGCCGAAGAGCCCTTCGAAGGCCAGGTTCCTCAGGGTGACCGCCGCACCCACGAGAATGGATCTCAGCACCCCGTAGCCACACATGTCGTGCAGAACTTCCCGGTAGTCCGCTGTGCCGCTGGCAATCTTCCACAGCACTTTGCTCAAGGGCCGGCTGCGCGTGTCTCGCACCTTGCACTCGGTAGCAAATGCCTGGTATACGATGCGGCTGACCAAAGGCCGTGTGAACGCTACCCGGCTGAGGCCGAAGACCATCCGCCCGAAGTGATTGTCTGCCGCAAGCCAGTCAACAGTTTTGCCGTATCCCGTCACGAGAGCTTGTTTGTCGATGCCGTTCACGAGCACGGTCTCAGCGAGTTGGGTCGCAGTCGTGTACGCCGAGTACAGACCATCTTTGTTCAACCGCGATCCGACGGCGTCACCAACGAAGGCACAGCGATCGGCAAAAGGAGACCTCGCAGTGGTCACGGTCATCCGAGGGACACATGCGCAAGTGAGGGGAGCTCCAGCGATCCCGGGGAAGATGCGGTCGATTTGAGGAAGCGTGAGAAAATCGCGGGCGGTCCGGCGGCCCTCGCGCGGCAAGTCCGCCTCGTCAACGCATTTGCCAATCAGGGCGACGGTCAAGAACCGCCCTTTGGGAATGAGCGCGGCGTGCTCCAGGTTGAGGTCTCGTGAACCGTATTCGATGAAGTAGATTTCGCGGTTGAGATTGCGCTGAAGGTAGTCTTCCCCTACGTCCAATTCGAAGATGAAAGTCTTTCTGGTCCTGGCGGGGACGAATGACGGATTTAACCGCTGGAGCGAGGCAATCAGCGGATCGTCACGATAATCGTGGCCGCAATGTGCATTGATTCCGGTGGCGAAGGTCACAAAGCTGGCATCGAGAGAGACGTCCACTCCCGACTGCGGCCGCACCGTCAGGCTCGGCATCCCCGACGGATTATAGGATACCGCCTGAACTTCGCCATAGAGGATGCGCGCGCCTTCCTTACTCGCCGCGCCGAGGAGAAATCCATCGAACCCCGAAGGCCTGCCGCTCCTTCTGCCGGGCAGCGATCCCCTGAACACCGAGTACATCCGCATGTCATTGGGAACTCGAAGCCGGATATTCTTCCACTGCCCCTGTATCCAGACGTAGTCGATGCGCCCCTGGATGATCTCCCTGGGGACCACCAGGCCGTGGTCGTCGAGTATCTTATTCAATCTTGGCGAGATAAGTCCGGCGCAGAAGTTGCATCCCCGGCACTGAAAATCCTCGGAACACGGGTCGGTGGGACCTCGCTTTTCGATGATGACAACTTCGATGTTTCGACCAAGGCGCTTGGCTGCGCGAAGAAGGTGTATCGCGAAGAACGAACCGGCAGGTCCACCGCCGACGACGGCGACACGATCGTCGTTCTGGAGGGGCCCTAATTGAGATGCCATTTCTGCGTCAGGCAGCGCCTGTGTCGATGGTTTATGTGCGGGTCAGAACAGGAATTTCACATCCAGATAGACTACGTTATTGCCGCTAGCGCTACGACCCGCACCATTATAGTTGATCGCGGCGCCGTTGAAACGTGTATATCCGGTATATTGCGCGGCAAGCTGCAAATTCTGCATCGGCCAAACCGAGAGGTTCGCGATATACCCGGCGCCTCTTGGGTCGCCATTGGCACTGCCCGTCACCGGACTCTGTGAATACAGCTCGGAGTCGACGGTCCCTCCCGTATCGAACCAACCAAAAGTGCCGGAAATGCGATTGGCGAAATGGTATTCGGCATTGACCATCGCCGTGTTCGGGTGGTGGTCGGGCTCTAATGCTCCCATAGCGGCGTAGGTTGCGACCAAATCTGAATTCTCGCGGATATACTTGCCGCGCAGCGAAAGCACGTCCTTCCTGAACAACGTCCGATCCACCTGAAAGTCCGCCGCCCAGTCTGTGTAGCCATCTTTGAGGCCAACGATGGCGCCAACTCACGGATCCGCTCAGTGGATTGTCGTCGAACAGGGAAAGAAAAACCGAGATGCCCTCAAAGTCTCGTCATTCCCGCGAAAGCGTGAATCCACCGAAAATGGGTCCCCGCTTCCGCGGGGACGACTCCCAACTTGTTCTCCATGGCAAGCCAGTCATACTGATACCAGCGTTTGACGGGGTCGAGAATCTCGCGCTTCATCGGATCGGCGGCGTTGGAGGAGTTCTCGGTCTGGCACTGGTACCCGATCTCGGCATCGGCAAGAGCCCTTTCAAGAAGGCAAGACTGAGAAGCGTGTAGGGCCGAGGTGGGCGCAGTTAGGGTACGTTGGCTCTGGTGTCTCGCGGCCCAGGATTGAAGGGCGCGCCCGAAGGTGATATAAACTCTCGATAGCCGTAGAGCCGGCGCGGGCTCTGGGGGCATCTGGACCCCACCGTCCAGGTTAATCTGAGGCCTTATGCTGGATCAATGTTTTACAGCTGAAAGCTTCCGAAAAATCGTTGACCTCCAAAACAGACGAGGCATCTACTTGGAAGCTAGATTTTTCCCTCAGGTTGACGCAGTCATCCGCTCGAGCCAGCACGTCCATTGCGGGGATGCCGAGGTGACAACTTCATTCTGCATTTACCTATGGCGCAGCTTTGGAGTGCGGCAGCTTGCTGCCGCTTTCTTACAGGCCAGCTTGCTGGCCGGGGTTACCTCAGAAACTGAATGACCGCGAGCGAGCTCGCGGGCGGAAAGCGGCAGCAAGCTGCCGCACTCCAAAGCTCCGCAGAGGAGTTCGCGGAATTCGATGAGTCTTTCCATGCGTTCGCCGCCGCTGAAGCCCACCAGCCAGGGCCGGTCGTCCTCCCGATAAATTCGGCGAAGCGAGTTCGAGATGTCTTGAAACGCCGTCATGGTCAGAGGTGCGATTATACGGCTAATCTGAGGCTGAAATGCAACGCGGCTGGCCGGCGCAGACTCCAAGCAACGGAATCTGCGCCGACAGGGGTGCCATCGGGGTGGTTGACCTCATTGCTACTTGACAAATCTGGTATTATAGGCTATAATTCTGCGGTACGGTCGGACAAGGCGCTCAGGGCCTGCCGGGTATGCTATGTCAGAAAGTCCTCTTTTGTTTTCGCGTTCCTGCCTGTGGTTTCTGCCTCAAAGTACAGTCGAGAAGTCGAGGAGTGCAAGAGCAAGGGCAGGTGGGCAGATGGGCAGGTGGGCAGATCGTTGTCGAGGAATTGGACACCAATTGCCGACCGCAAGCGACGGACCGCAGGCCGGAAGGCGGCAGCGGGTCCCCAACGTCTCGACTCCTCAACTGATCGACTACGAAATCGCGGGAACAAAGCGAGAATGTCTATGAAAACAAAGGACAAGGTCAAAAAGTCAAAGAGTCAAGGAGTTGAGGAGCTAAGAAGTTGCCAAGTGCAAAGCCAGAGTTCGCCGCATGCGTCGGCCTTGGCCTGGAAGTCTGCCGCGAACTCCTCGATTGCCCGACTCCTCGAAAGCAAAATCGTGGGAACAAAGCCAGAATGTATATGAAAACAAAGGACAAGGTCAGAATGTCGATGAGTCAAGAGTGGGGGGCCAACGGCCAACCACATGCCTCAGGTCGCCAGCCTGAACGTGTCGGATTGCTCCTCGACTTCTCAACTCCTCAACTTCTCGACTACAAAACCGTGCGAACGAACCGGGAATGTCTATGAAAACAAATGGCAATGACAAAATGTCCCTGACGAGGGTTCACCACTTCGCACGCTCCCCCGCGAGTCCAAGCTTCGCCAGTACAGGTGTCGGGCACCCGTGCCAGTCTGATTGAGGCTCGTTTCCGAGGCACGGCAGGTCTTTTATCCCTGTCTCGCTGGTGAAGAATCCGCTCACCACCAGGTCCCGGAAATGGTTGAAGAAGGCAACAGCACTCGCATCCTCCGGTGCTGCATTTTTCGGATAAGCAATGCGGTCGTGGATTTGTTCTTGCTGGCCGGCCGTGGAAGCGACGAAATCAGTCCCGAACAAGCGGTTGCACTCGATGTCGAGCCATGTCAGCCCTCCTCGGATTGAGGAGAGCAAATCGCCCCGTTGGAGGTCCAGCCAATCGTCGATGAATTCCGGAACCCTGCGGCTGTAGCGCTCTCCGAGCGATCGTCGGCGGGAATGATCAGGCTGCTAAGAGTATGAACTGTCTTCCACTCGTGGGGATTGAAGATCTTCGGTCGATAAGACGCCGCGGCTTCCGGAGAAATGAGTTCGGCGGCCAATTCTTTCGGTGTCGCAGTTGTACCCCGGGCCGCAGAAAACAGCGCTCTGCGGGAAGAAGGAATCTTCTGCCAACTGCCTCACGCCGCGTTGTCCACCCTGAATTCTCTGCGCCAAACTTCCTTTTATCCCAAAGGGGTTATGCTGTTTGTGGAGGGACAGCCTGCTCGAGGGCTCTACATCATTTGCTCGGGAGGGGCGAAGCTTTATGTGAACTCTCGAGAGGGCCAGAGCCTTACGGTCCGCATTGTTGAGCATGGGGAAGTGCTTGGCCTGAGTTCCCTGATGGCAGACGAAGCTTATCCGGTCACCGCGGAGACGCTCAGCCCAAGCCAGGTGAGTTTCATTCCGCGTCTGGAGTTTCTGCAGTTCATGCGCGCCAACCCCGACGTAGCGATCCGCGTGGCCAAGCATCTCAGCATGGAGCTGGGCAAGGCGTGGCAGCAGACGCGGATGCTCGCCCTCGCACCGGATACTTACGCCAAGCCCACCCAGTTCCTCTTGCAGTGGGCACAGAAGCACGGGCAACAGGCACCTGAGGGTCTGCGCATTGCGCTTTTCATGACTCACGAGGAGATTGCCCAAAACATCGGCTCCTCTCGCGAAAGCGTGAGCCGCATTCTCAGCGACTGGAAACACCGCGGAGTAATTCGCGTGAATGGCGGGACCCTGACGATCACTAAGCCCTTGGAGCTTGACACTGCAAATGCCCTCCTAACTGCTCCCTAGACGGTCTCCCCGGCCAATTGACTTTGACGCGATACAAGCTGCCGCGTCATTCCCGCGCAAGCGGGAATCTACCGAATATGGGTCCCCGCCTGACTCGAAACCCGGCACTCCGAGATTACGACCTTCTAGTTCGTGACGCTTGCGTCGTTGGGCTTCTTGAGCCTTGGCAACGGTCGAGCCGGCAGCTTGCCGCCGTCGCTTTCCCCTGTCATGCCACTCGATGAAGTAGCGGCCATCCTCGGCCCGGCTTCTCAGGGCAGCCTTACCCCTCGACGAAAATTTTTGCGGATAGTGTGGCCCGCTTTTGGTATCGGATGTCGCATTTAACGATGGAGGCGAATTCTGGTACCGCTGGGGCCGTCATGATAGCGAAATCGGCCCGGCTTCCGGCGTTTGCCTTGCTTTCAAACGATATGAACTCATTTTGCGAAAGGGGATAATTCTATGCGCAAGATTTTCGTGGCTGTGGTTTTGTTCGCTTGCTTGGCGACTATCGCACAGGCTCAGGAGTCTTCGAATGCCAAGGATGACTCCGGCTATTCAAAGTGGGGTGCTGAATTCGCGGGCGGGACCAGCTTGCCCACAGGCACAGCCCGCAACTATGCAACGATGTATTTCGCACTGTCGGCAGGCGTTTCCCGAGCTGTGAATCGTCATCTCGGTGCGCAGTTGGAGTACAACTGGAACATGTTCCAGGTGGCGAGCCCATACAGCGACAACTACACTGGCTCCCGCGTGAGCATTCAGTCGGTTTCGATCAATCCGTATGTCAATCTCAACCCAAAGAGCAGGGTCAGCGTATACGTGATTGGGGGCGTCGGCTACTATTGGCGGAGCACGGAGTTTGAAAACCCTACTGGCGAAGAATTTTGCACCCCTCTGGAGGGGTGCATTCCCACAGAGTCATGCGCTGAAGGAGCGTGCTGGACAAATAGCGCGTTCGGAGAAAACTTTGGGGTCGGTCTCACTTGGAGGATTGGCAGCACTAGGGCGAAGGTCTTTGTGGAGGCGCGCTACGTCCGGATCAACACGCCAGCTACCGGTGTCAGCTCCAACCCTAATCAGTTGCTGCCCAACTACCGCACATCATATATGCCGGCTACGGCCGGTATTCGGTTCTAGCAGTCAGCCGGTATGGCGTTTTGCTTCGAGGCTAGACATCGTGTCATGGGCAACCGTGCCAATGTTCCGGCCCACCCCGGCGGGCCATTGCGAGGCGATGAGCAAATTTAAACCTGGAGGAATTAGACAATGACAAGCGTTTTCACGGTCCGAATCAGACGCAGAGTGACACTGTCCATAGCATGGATTTTAACCATCATGATAGCCGCTGCACTGGCGAGTGCAGCTCAGCAACAGAGTCAAGGACAACAATCAAGCCAGCCGCAGCAACAGAGCCAAGGACAGGAAGCGAGTCAGCCGCAGCAACAGAGTCAAGGGCAGCAATTAACTCAGCCGCAGCCAGCCGTTCAGCCGAATTCCCAGGCTGGCGCTGCTCAATCCGCTTCCAAAGGCTGCATCGCTGTAGAGGATGTAGGTTCACACGCGTTTCGTAACATCATGCTCCTGGGCGCCGCTGGCGCGTTCATGAGCAAGCATCAGTACAAGGTTGTCGATGTGTCGGGCTACCCGGCCCAAGTTGGTCAGAAGTTTCACGGAGATGACCTTCATATGATTCAAGGGGGCGGAACAAGGGTGGTGTTGCTACCTAAGAAGTATACACAGGACATGCTTCGCTCGGCTTGTCAGTAACACTGTCCAAGGTGCCCCACCTGCCTGGGGAACGCTTCGTTGCGATGTCCACAGGCATTCGCAAGGTGGAATGTCTACTGTGCTCGAGCGATATCAGGCGCGAGCGCGCCGGTCGTGCTGACCAAATCAAAGAGCCACTGGTTCTAAATCGACCAGAGGCAGGACAGCGGGGCCGGCAAGGACGTGCTGCGCATGAACAAGAGGAATTACAAGAAGATCATTGAAGCCGCCCATGCCCAAAACCGGCAAGCAGGTCGAGGATCTGGGCATCACGAAGCGGAAGAAGTGAAAAGGCTCAATCGGCGCCGCGGCGGACGGCGGAACTTACACCTTCTTCCGAACTAACCGAACAGCTTATCAGACGAGGTTTAACAACATGAGCACACGCATTCAAAGTTTTCTCACAATTCTTGTCTTAGCATCGGGCGCATTGGGGCAGGTGGCGACGGCCGCAGACCAGGATCCTGGAGCGGCACCCGTCGCAGGAGCGGCCGCTCCGCAAGCAGGCGCCCCAAGCGCGGGATTAAAGGTGATCCTGCTTAAGCCGTCGATTCGCGTTGAAGCTGTGACCTCGGTGGTGCGGCCAGGAATGCTCGACCCAAACGAGTACATCCCGGCGCCAGGCCTGCCGGCGGAATACGAAGAGCCGCTGCTCTCCGCAGCCGAGCAAGCACTGGCCGGGAAGGCAACTCTCCTGGGTATGAGCATGCTCGACCCGTCCGTGTCGGAGGCCTGCAAGAAGTTGGAACCTCTGGCTTCCCGGCTCGCCCGCGGCCACGTCAATGAGGAGGCCACGGATGGACTCGCGCACCTCGCCGCGCTCGATGAGAGGTATGCCATCTTGGTGCAGTTCTTTCGCGTAGAAACCGGACCCGGCAATTCCTGGAATCCGATGAACGGACAGATTACATCGTCGTCGGCAAGCACGCTGATCCAAGCCGCGGTGTTGTCTGGGAAGACAGCGAAGGTGCTATGGAAGGGTGAGCGGCTTATCCGTTACAAGGCCCTGCCGCCGAACGACTTTGGCTTAAAGAAAGCGTTGGCAGATTTGTATCAAAACTTCGAGATTCAAGGAGGGAACTAAGATGGGCCGAGTACTCAAATCCAGTCTGATCATTCTGCTTGTTATCGCCGCGTGCGCCGTCGAGTGTGCCGCAAAGAAAAGGGCGGAGTTTCCGCCGGATCCCCGGTTCGCTACGATCCAGGAAATCTTAGTGCTTCCGATTATCGACACTAGGGCGGGGAAGAAGGCCAGTGTGAACATGACTCATTTGCAGCATGGTGTCGTGTCCGTGCTGAAGAAGAAACACTATTCTGCCGGCCCGGCCAGCACTGCGGGAGGAAACGGACAAATCGACATCGAGGATCTCGAAAGTCCAGCTCCGGAGTGGGTCAAGAAGCTGGGGCCTGCCGACGCCCGCTGGGTAATGGTGGTTTGTCTGGACGATGTGACCTCAAAGATGACCTTCGGTAGCACCGGCAATGCAGAGGTGAGTGGCTATTTGTTCGACAAGGACAATGGCGGACTCATCTGGAAAGGCAAGGGTGTGGGCCAGGCCGGACAGGGCGGGCTGGCGGGAATGATGATGAAGGGAACGATGAAAGGTGCGGCGCTCGATTCCGCCCTGTTCAGTCTTCTCGCCAGCGTGCCGAAGCGTCCGAAGCCTGGCAAGTAGGGTCGGCAACCTGGAGCGGTAAGCCACGTTGGTGCCAATTGGCGCTGCGGCGCGGCAACGCTCGATGGCCGCCAGGACCTGGCGATGCTGGGCGGTCAACCAGGCGCGGCTGCGATCGATGAATTTCTGCCCCGCCACGCGGATGAGATCGGCCACCTCCAGGGGCGGCCGGCTCATCTAGGCGTCGCCCCTGTTTGGGATAGGGCGTTTCCGCCACGCTCCAGGGCCGCTTCAGGGTTCTGATGAAGAAGAAGCGCAGCGCGGCCAGCCGTTGGGTAACGCTGCTCGGAGCCAGCTTTCGCTGGCGGAACAAATAGGCTTGGTACTCGCGGATGTGCCGGGGACCCAACTGGTCCGGAGGGCGATGGAAGTAACGCGCAAAATCCTTCACCGCAGGGATATAACACTCAATGGTCCTCGGAGAGTAATTTCGACGCTCGAGCTCTTCGAGCATCATTTTGCGTAAACGGGTCATAGGGGACCTCCTTATGACCCGACAATAGCTTGATTAGGGCAGTCCGGTGGGCAACACGCACGCGCAGCGTCCGCCGCACGGGTCGGCTTCGCTCAAGTCAACTTCCGAGGAACACCAGATTGCGATCAGTTGTGATTTATTTTTGGCGAGCGTTAATTACCCCGTGCGCTCACCCACCAGGCCGAGTTTCGCTGGAATAATTAGTGGTCGTAGCGGTGACACCAGCCCCACGGGGTCTGACTTCATCACGGCCTCCGGGAGGATAACCAATTTTCCTTGATCTCTAATCCATTGAGGGTCCGAGACCCCGAAGTCAGCCGAATTAACCGTCATGGCCAAAGCCGCAGTGCTGCGCGTGACTTCATTCCGACGGCAGGCAGTCTCGTTTGATTTCCAAACTGCACTCTAGACCAAGCAGCGGGACAGTGGCAGCTCAAACTGGCCGTTTTTGCACATGAATATCGCTCCATGTCGTGGGCAGAATCATCCGCACACCGATTCCGACACGGCAGCGGTGGGCCTTTCCAGCCTAAAGTGGCTTGCATTTGTTTGGGCAAGGGCAGATCCCACCGATTGAGAGCAGAAGGGGCAGTTTGGCATCCGCAAAGGGCGTTTATCAGGCCGGATCCGTGGAGGTACCCACTCATCCTAGTTTCCGAGTGCGTTATCCAGGAGGAATCAGCAGGCGAACGTGGGCGCAAGATCGACGGTTTGCCGACTAGAACGTTCATGTGAGCTGAGATCGTTAAACATTTCGGCGTCAGAACGAAGCGCTTCGATGAAGGGGGCGTAGCCTCCAGCGGGGGCCTTCAGGACACATCGTTTATGTGATGGTTCAAGAAAACCATGAACTTGACACGACGGCACTGGTTCTCAAACTGCCTTGCGAGGACGCATCGTTCATGCCATGATGGTTTACGAATACGATGAACTCAACGCGACGACAGTGGCTCTCAACCTGCCTTGCGACGGCGGTATGGCCGGATGTTTTGTCCGCCCTGCGGCACGCGCGCACGGTCGCGGGATTGCCAACCCCGCATTTTGAAGCTCTGGATGCAGGCACCGCGGGGGAGATCGAAGCTATCGCGGCTCGGATCATTCCATCCACCGGCGGCGCAGGCGCGCGTGAGGCCGGCGTCATCTACTTCATCGACCGCGCGCTGTCGACGTTCGCTGCCGATGACCGCGAGACGTATCGTACCGGGGTGGCCCAGCTCCAGCAGAAACGCACGGAGCTATTCCCGAATTCGACCACGATTTCGTCGCTGACTGGCGAGCAGCAAATGACCCTCATCCGGGCTATTGAGACGTCCAGTTTCTTCGACCTACTCCGCACCCACACGGTGCTGGGTTTCCTGGGAAACCCAAGCTATGGCGGCAATCGAGGCGAGAGCGGATGGAAGCAGATCGGCTTTGAAGACCAGATGGCCTACCAACCGCCGTTCGGTTACTACGACGCACAGGGGGAGGAAGAGGAGAAATGAGCGGCGTGGCATTCCTCCCCACTGATGCTGTTGACTTCCTGGTTCTGGGCGCCGGCGCCGCGGGTGGTATCGTAGCCAAAGAGTTGGCGACAGCCGGATTTCGGGTCGTGGTGCTCGAGCAAGGGCCCTACCTGCACGAGGGAGATTATTCGCACGATGAGATCAAGTACACCTTCCAGCCCGGCCTGACCAACGACCCGAAAGTCCAGCCTATTACCTACCGCAAGTCGGATGCGGATCGTGCTCGACCCATGAAGGCGATCGAGTACGGACGGCAAGTGGGCGGCGGCAGCGTTCATTTCACCGCCAACTACTGGCGCTTCCATGAGAGTGATTTTCGCGAGCACAGCTTGTGCGGCGAGGTAAGTGGCGCCGACCTTAGGGATTGGCCCATCGCCTACGCCGATCTGGAACCTTACTACACGAAAGCTGAATACGAACTCGGCATCTCCGGCCTTGCGGGCGCCAATCCCTTCGAGGCGCCGCGCTCGAAACCCTACCCATTGCCTCCCATGCCCGTCAAGTCGTCCGGCGTTCTGTTTGATCGCGCCACGAAAAAGCTCGGATTGCATCCGTTTCCAGCCCCGGTCGCCATTCTTTCCGAACCTTATCAAGGCCGCGCACCCTGCGTGAATTGCGGCTTTTGCGAATCGTTCGGCTGTGAGATGCGCGCTAAGTCGAGCACCTTGGTCAGCGTCATTCCGCTGGCCGGAAAGACCGGCCGATGCGAAATCCGGCCAGAGTGCTACGTACGAAAGATTGAACTAGACGACGCCGGCCGCGCCACGGGCGCCATCTACTTCGACCGAAACCGGCGCGAGATCTTCCAACGCGCCAAGGCCGTCTTCGTGTGCGCCAACGGCGTCGAAACTCCGAAGTTGTTGTTGATGTCGAAGTCGAAACGGTTCCCCAAAGGCTTGGCAAACTCGTCCGGCTTGGTGGGGAAGTATTTGATGTGGGATAACGGCGGCGAGGCCCTAGGGCTGTTCGAGCATCCCTTGAATGAGTACAAAGGGATTCAGGTAACACGGCTCATCCACGATTACTACGCAAGCGATCCCAAGCGGGGTTTTTATGGCGGGGGCGGCATCGACGCCCGGTTCGATTTCTATCCCGCCGGTTTCGCCCTAAGTGGATTGCCGCCCGATACGCCCCGATGGGGCAGCGAGTTCAAGAGGACGTTTGTGACCTATTTCAACCGCACCATGATGCTCATGGCCCACACCACCTCGCTGGCGCAAGCGAAGAACACCGTTTCGCTTGATCCCGACGTGAAGGACGCGTGGGGCCTGCCGGCTGTGCGAATCACGTTCGACTACCACCCGGATGACGTGGCTACTATGAAATGGCTGCTGGCGAAGCAGATCGAGATCCTCGAGGCGGCGGGCGCCCTGAAGACTTGGAATCAACCGTTCGACGTGGTTGACAACATGCCGAGCCGTCACCTCATGGGAACTTGCCGGATGGGCAACGATCCGGGCACTTCTGTCGTGAATGCTTACAGCCGCACGCACGACGTTCCCAACCTGTTGCTGGTGGACGGCAGCAACTTCGTCACCTCTGGCAGGCAGCAACCCACGGCGACTATCCAGGCCCTGGCTTACCGTGCCGCGGATTATGCCGTCCGGGCCGCGAGACGCGGCGATTTGAGCTAGACAGAGCGATTTTTGCATCCCCCTCCACGTCACTTGGCCAAATCACGGCCTACCCTCACAAGGGACCGCCTGAATTCGTCAGTCTTCGGTCCTTCACGGGTCGCACCGTTTCTGGACGCATGGTTGACTCGAAAAGTAGTCTCCAGTCGTCCGCCGAGGAATTTATTTGCACATCTCACTGGAAGTTGATGCCGCTCAACCAATTCCGGCGCCGTTTGGGATTCGGACTGAAAAGTCGGCTTCCCATTGGCAATTTCGGCGTTTGGTCGAATTCCGGCGCGGGAAGGGCGTTTTTCATTCCGAATCCGGAGAAGTTGCCACTCAGCATAGGTTCCAAGCGGGGCGTGATCCAGACGTGGTCGGTCGAGGAGACAGGGGGACCACATCTACGTTTAGCTGATACGGCAAAGTGGAGTGCTTGGGGTTCGCGGTCCAGCTCTCTCTGACACTCTGCGCGTCGTGGCGTGACCGTGGACCAATATCTCTCTTGGGCGGGGATTTATCGACAGAAATCGGCGCGGCTGGGCCACGGTTCCCGATAGTTGATCGCGGACCAATCACCTCCAGCTTGAGAATAAGTCTCCACCCGCTGTCACCAATCTGCTCACGTCCGGGCTGAATGCCACACTCCAGGACGTCAGGCTGGTCCATGCGTTCCCGCATTGAGCCCAGGAACATCGCGTGGGCGAATAGTCTCATTCAAGCTCGGCGGAGGGACGAACTGGTGGTTCGATCCGTTTCTAAGTGATCTGATTTAGTAGTCGGAGGAGTCAATCGTGCGGAGTCTCATTGCGTGAACGCCGCCTCTTGATCTGCGGGTCTCCGGAGACTGTAAGGACAAAAGCTGCTGATAAACGACCCCAGGCCGGAACTCGAGCGCTTATGTATCCGGACGAGCTGAACGGTCCAAAGCACTGTCTCGTAGCCCCTCCAATACCAGTTATCGCGAAGCAGATCGCTTCGCATATTGAGAATCTCCCGCCGCGCAAAGATCGACCACTTACCGCCATGGACCGGGACTGGCGTCGTATCGACCGTTTCAGTAGATAGCCGCGGAACTCGACAGTCATTGAGTTGGACGACCACGAGCCGCTTGTCCGTGGTCATTAAGTCGCCTGTGGCGTTCTCGGTGAAGCCAGGAACCTCGGGCCGACCTATCCACCCCAGCACGCTCGCGCAAGAGGTAAATGCGAGATCATAGGCCACTTTCTCGCGTTCTTGGTCCACATCTGGGGCAATCTTATGAGTGAGGCGCTGGCCCGGCCGCAAATAGGCCAGATCGATGTCCCGGGTGGCGGCGCCGATCCAGAGTTCCTCGCCATTCCAGTCGCCGGGTTGTTTCCACAAACGGATATGGTGACGCTTCGTAACGTCGTTGAAGCCTTTCTCCCAGGACATATCCGGTTCCATTCCATTGAGCAATAAAGCGGACATAGGCGCGGAACTGAATCCGCGTCTCTCGCCAATCGCCCGGAGCCACCGCACGCGGCGGCGAAAGGACGTTGGGAGGGCCTGGGTCCAGCCTGCAGCCGTGAAGGCGGCAGCAACCTGGTCATGCGAGCCGATGACCAGCACGTTCGTGAGATCCGATGGGCGGTGTGGGTTGGGCGAGTAGGTCCGATCGGGGATGGCCGAAACCATTCGGTGTAAGTCGTCGCGATCCGCATCGGACAATTCATTCTCGGCGGGGGCGACTGGGAAGAATGAGTTAGGGCTCAGGGGCTGAGTCAGCGTCAGCGTGAGTTCGGCGCCGGCAGGGAAATAGATCTCGGGCTCGGGGACCTTCGCCACCACGGATCTCACTAGCCACACGGCGATGTTAGCGTGCAGCTCGCAGCGAAGCATCACCCCCCGGATGTAGCCGCTCACCCGATAGCCGCCACTATCCGTGGCTCGGAGGTTGCGGATCCGGCCATCGCGAGCCACGGTCTCAAGGGCGTTATCGACCTCGGCCACGCGCGCAGAGACGGGGACGGGGGCTTCGCCGGGCAGGGTTAGGCGGTCAAATCCCAATTCGAGCCCGGCTGTTTCGTGTAGGATTCCCAAACCCACGCGCGTGACCCTTTTCACGCTTCCCAATATCGTGCTTCCGGCCGGCAGGACTGTCCGGCCATCGATCTCCACCGGCGCAATGAGAACCGCCGGGACAGGTGCGCCCACCTTGCTTGCGTAAGAGCCTATTGCAGCCGTGAGCCGGATGTGAAGCTGTGTACCGGTCGGCACCTGCCGAACGGCCAGCGAGTTCAATAAGAGCAACAGACAAGAATGAATGAGCATGGCGTCTTAGCCGGGACTTCCATTTGGGTTTCCGAGCAGGTACCACTGCACCTACAGGCTTTTAATTTTCTAGCCGGGCCAAACGATTAAAGCGTTTTCGCGGAGTCGTGTCTGCATCAAATTGCACACGTTTCAATTGAATTTTCCAGAGCCCGCATCTGCCCCTCGTTGGAGTCGATACCTCAGACACTTCTCCGTTCCTGGTAGCGCTGGATCGATTGCCCGATTCCCCACAGCCTCGGCTATCCCGCGGGAAGGAACAGCACAGCTATCCGCCCCAGCTTGCTGGCGAACAGCCGCCGGGTCAGATGACTCTCGGCCAGCAGTGGATCTGTTGGTTCAGCAAATCCCATGATTGCGGACAGGAGGTCGCCCCACCCGTCAACTCGCCCACCTTGGGCCGGTTCGGATTCCGGGAGAGAAGGGCGTTTCACAGGCACAATCTCGCACAGGTGGTCAGAAGAGCTGTTCTCTCTCGTGGTCGTGGATGCCAGTCGGTTCCGCAACTGCGTATGTGTGGAATGGAATCGCATCGGAGGCGTAAGAAATGGGGAGCTAAAGGCCGCGCGCGACCTTACGGCGGGGAGTTCATGCGGCGCAGGAGGCCCCGGAAGCATGTGGCACACGGCCAGTCTCCTGGCCGCTCAAGCGTCCCTTGCGATCTGCTCCGAGGCCCGGATCTCCACAATCCGTGACGTTAGGATGGTCCGAAATACGGGGTGCTGGAATTCCAGGCGCATGCCTCGCCCGAGAAACTGCCGCTTCAGCATCGAGCCGCCCCACGTCGATCCTGCGATCCTTACCGGCACGGGATCAGGACAGTATTTCGGATGGCCGGAGATCAGCTCCCGGCCGCGCCCACGAATGACGATGGTGTACCCATGATGCTGCGTCTCAACTTCTAACACTGCGCCCTCTGGCAAATCATCCAGGCACACACCCCCCTCGATCTCCGACTGCACGATGTTCCGGTTCACCTCATCACTGAAGTTGGGATGAGGCATGAACGGCTTGGGGACGGCGACCGCCGCCGTGGTGTAGATTCTCGTTGTCTCCGCCTGCCTTCTGCCTTTCCGCTGACTCCGAACCTCGAATACTTGACACCTGTTCTTGGAGGCGCAGAGAGGCGAGCGCGGCTACATTAATCGCTTCAGCGCGGCCCGGGCCTCGGCGATTTGCGGCAGCCGCGCAGTGGAATGCTCGAAGTGGCCCAGGAATTCCTGGTAGGACTTGAGGGCTTCGGCTTTCTTGCCGCTCCTTTCCAGGACTTTCCCCAGATAGAACTGCGTCAAGGTATGGGTCAGAAAACGTGGAGCAACGAGTTGCGTATGCCACATCCAATATGCCTTCAACGTAAACCGCAGGTGTTGCTCGGCCTCCGGCAGCGCTCCCAACTCCAGATAAGCACGGCCAACCTCCAAGGCAAACATGGGACGGAATTGGGCGCCGAGCTGTCGCCAGCCCGCCGTCACCTCCTGTGACCGGCCTGCATAAGCGGCCGCCAGCAAGCGCTCCAGGTCAACATATTTCCCGGCCATATACTCGCCCATCGGGGGCGTTAAGTAAGCACGCTGGGCGTTGAACTCTTTCTCCGCCGCTGGCTGATTCTTCAAGAGGAGATAAGCCACCGCCCGCAGACCCGAAGCCGAGGGCCCCGGGTGCCGCCGTCCCAAGGCCAGCGCCGCCTCCGGCTGCCGCTGCTCGAAATAGATCTGCGCTGCTTGCCACAGGGCTGCAAAGGCCGCGGGCGGCGGCTCAGTCTCGCGAAGCCGTGCCGCCTCTTCGTAGCGCGCTACCGCGGCGTCAAGGTGACCTCGACCGACTTCGATTTCGCCTAACATATTGGCTGTCGCTGCGCGCGCGTATGCGTCATTCGCCTGGCGGGTCACGGACAGAGCGCTAGTTTCGGCCAGCGCGTACTGCCCTAAGCAAAGGTAAGTTCTTGCGATCTGTAACGCGGAGCCCCAATTGTGACCGGGATTCAGTTCCCGGCTCTTGCGGTAGGCCGCGAGAGCTTCCTCATACCGCCCATTCTGCGCCAGCACATTGCCACGGATACCTATCGGAGTGGGATCGTTGGGGTGGAGCGACGCCTCGCGGTCCAGCGCGGCCAGGGCTTGCGGCACGTCGCCCTCGAACCCGTACGCCTCGCCGAGCGCGAGGTAGACCCCGGTCGCGGACTTATCCAGGCGCACCGCCTCTTCCCCAATGGGAATGACCTCTGCGTATTTACGCTCCTTAAGGCGGGTCCAACAGAGCTCGTTACGCGGCTCGACTTCGCGGGGAAACTCACGGAGGGCCGACTGGAGCAACTCGTCAGCTTCCTCCAAGCGACCGTCGACGTCAAGCTGGAAGGACTGAATCTGCAATTTCTGGAGACGGGGCAGCGACGGCCCTTCGGCAATCTGCGCGGCACGAGCCATAGCTTGGCGGGCGGCGGCATCATCACTATATTGATAGCATTGGGCAAGACGGTAGTAGGCCATGGCAAATTGGGGATCAAGCTCGATAGCGCGCCGAAGCGCTCCCGCAGCTTTCCCGTATGAACGACCCAGGTAGCTGCAGCCTTCCTCGTAGGCGCGCAGGGCATCCATATTCGACGTCATGCTGGCGGCGACGTTGGGCTGCGCGGGGGCTTCACCCGGCGCGAACTTGCTCAGGATACCGACGGTCGCCTGGTCCACCATCCCCATCACCGCATCCGCGTTGTCGCCTTCCACCTTGTCGGCATAGAGGACTTTGCCCGTGCCCGTCTCCTGAACCCGCAAGTTCAAACGCAGCCGCGGACCCATTTTGAGCAACGTGCCGCTGAGGAACACGTCCGCCTCTGCATCCTTGGCAACGTCCTGCGCCTCGCTGGGCGGCAACGTTCCCTGGCCCTTCGTGCGACGGCTGATTAAGCTGCGCACACGCTCGCTGGAGATGACCTCCAACCCTCTGCCCTCCGCCAGGTCGGTGGTGAGCATATCCGCCACGCCTCCTCCCAGCCAATTGAGGGACGTGTCTCCGGACATGTTCTCGATCTCGACCACCGCCAGCGCCTTTGCCGCGCCGGGAGCAGGCCCTCGGCGAGGGAAAAGACCCGGCCATTTCCAGACTGCCGCCGCCATGGCCAGTGCGAGCAGCGTGAATCCCGCGAGCGCGAGCATTCGCGCGCTCGGCCTGTAGCGGCGCTCTGCGCGCGCCGGTTCTGGTCGCCGGTCAGAGACCGGCGCTACAGCAATGTCCCGCTTCAGCCGCTGGAGGTCGGTGCGAATGTCGGACGCACTCTGATAGCGCAGCGCCCGGTCCTTCTCCAACGCCTTGTGGATAATGCGCTCCAGTTCGGCCGGGCAATTGGGATTCAGTCGCGCCGGTGGCGTCGGGGCTTCGTGCAGGATGGCGGCGAAGATCGTGCCCGGCGAGTTGCCCGCGAACGCCCGCCGGCCCGTGGCCATCTCGTAGAGCACCAGCCCAAAGCTGAATAGGTCCGTGCGCGCGTCCAGCTCCTCCGCCCGCACCTGCTCCGGAGACATGTACTCCATCGTGCCCACCGCCATGCCCATGCTGGTCAGCGACTCCGCGCCGGCCGTTTCCAGCGCCGGCCTCTGGCCGCCACCCGCAGCCCCCCAGGACGGCGCAGCAACTTGCGCCAGACCGAAGTCCAGAATCTTCGCCTGGCCCCGCGTGGTCACGAAAAATGTTCGCCGGCTTGATGTCACGGTGGACGATGCCCTTCGCGCGCGCCGCCTCCAGCCCGTCGGCAATCTCGATCCCCAGTTCCAGCACCTCCTCGACCTTCAACCCTCTGGCGGCCAGCCGCTGGCGCAGCGTCTCGCCTTCCAGGCACTCCATGGCGATGAAGAGCCGGCCTTCCTGCTCCCCGATTTCGTAAATCGTGCATACGCTGGGATGATTCAGCGCCGAGGCGGCCCGCGCCTCACGCCGGAAGCGTTCCACAAACTTGCGGTCCTGGGCCAGTGCGTCGGGCAGGAACTTGAGCGCCACGCTGCGGCCAAGTTGGGTGTCCTCGGCCTTGTACACCACGCCCATGCCCCCGCCCCCGAGCTTCTCAATAATGCGATAGTGAGAAACTGTCTCGCCGATCGTGGGTAAATGGCTATGTATAATTGGCAATCTAGCCCCAGTGGAAACCATTATAGAGCAGAAAACTGAATTGGTGGTGTCCTGATTTGGATAGTCTCCTAATTTAGTGGAAATCACCAGCGTGGGCGAATCGTAAGGGCATACGTGGCCTCCCTTCATGTCACGACATCATTGCATCCTTCTGTTAATGGAGAACGGTGCCGATTCCCACGGGACAACCCCGGCTCGGGTAGGCGGAGGGATGGGTGAGCGCCGGGCTCAATAGTTCAGGTTCGGGCCGAACTCGGGAATCTTGCCTGCTTTGATCTCTTCGATCCAGCGATCCGGTTGCCCTCGCGAAGAAGTCCAAAAGCTTTTGCACAGTTCGAGGTATTGCAGCACAACGTCCTTTTCTCCGCGCTCTAGAAGCTCTTTGGCCAGGGACATATTCGGCCCGAACGAGCTGAGCACGCCGCCGCCGTTCACATGACCGGCAGTCAGCAGGTACGTCTTGGCCTTCTCCACGTTGTTCTGACGGAGCGCCATTCGACCGAGCACGATGTTAGCTTTATGGACCGCCGTATCGTAGTCCCGTTGATCCTGATGGTCCGCAGCCAAGCGCAGCGACTCACCTGCATAATTGGTGGCCTTCTCCATCTCACCCGCATCGAACGCTGCCTGCACCAGCCCCGGTAGTTGGTCGAGCCTCTGCTGGGAATCACTGCTTGCCGGCGCCATCTCAAGCACTGCGAGCCGCTTTTTCATGAATGCCGCGCGAAGTTCGGGCGAAGCAGCATGCATTGCTAGCGTCTGGTAAAGCTGGCTGAGCATCCCCTGCAAGCCGGAGTTGCCGGGGTTGGCAGCGAGCGCGCCAGTCAGGTATTTCTCGGCGAGCTCAAAAACGTCGGACGGCGCCTTGCCCGTGGAGGCCAAGATCATGCCCTCAAACGCAAGGGCGTAAGCTGCTGCACCCGTAACGGCCGGGTCGTCACACTTTGCCAATTCCTCGCGGAACTTCTGCGCGACTGGGCCTTTCGCGAGTTCGGGATCCACGCCGGTGGGAAATCGATTCTGATTCACCGAGGTGACTCCGAGAATACCTGTGGCATAGACAAAGCCGAGCCAATCCGGAAAACTTGGTTCTTGCGGTTGGAGCGAGTGTGCCCGCTTAAACAAGTCGGCTGCGATTTCCTTGTCGGGCATTTTGAAGAACCAGGCTGCATTGCCGAGTACGGCGGTACTGTTTTTGTGCTTTTCGGTTTGCTCGAGCCAGGCAGCTCTGGCCTTTGCATAGTCATCGGCGTCGGCAAGGGGGTGGCCGACAGGATCAATCGTGGCCTCCGAGCCGCTCAACAGGTCGGAATCAGGATGGTGCTCGATCAGCCAAAGGATGTGCCGTAGGCGCGCCTGCCGAGCTTCCTGCGCCGGCACACCCCGACCTCCGCGAGCAAAGTAATAGCCGAGGAGCTTAGCTCGTGCCTCTACATCCTCCGGGTCTTTCGTCAGACCTTCCTCAAGCTGGGCAGCAACATCGGGGGTGATTGAGTACCCTTGGCGGATGGGCGGCGGGACCCGGTTGGGCTGTCCCGCTCCCACGGGCTTGCTCGGTGGTCCGGGCTGCTGCCCTGCTGCGCCAGGTAGTGCTTGCACCGCCAACGACGCGAAGGCTAAAAACAAACAGGGGGCAAAGTTGCTTCTCTTCATTTCGATGAGCCTCCCGACGCTGCTATGTTGAGATAACGGCTGCGAAGTCAGGCCGGAACGGACTTTCGCGGATTCTAGCATTTCAACCAAGCGAAGCCTTGAACCGGAATCTCGGATTTCAACTTTATCTCTGTGCGAAAACCATCCGGGATTTCCATTTTGGGTTCCCGGACAGGTGTTGCGGCACTTACAGGTTTTTGATTCTCCAGCCCTTAACCCCCATTGAATCATACTCGCGGAGTCGTGTCTGTTCACTATTGCTCAGTTTGGCAAATAAGTCCCGCCCGTGCCCAAATCTCCATCGGGTACTGACCTCCGGAGCGTCTTCATCGCGTTTACAACCGCATAAATATTGATGATGGGGATGATCCGAAGATTCAGAAATATGATCCAAATTGGAAAGGTGGGCGTAGATGCTTGCGCCGTCGGCTGTAGCGGCGGTCTCCGACCGCCGTCGTCGCTAGGAGATCGACGCTACAATTTATGGCGCTCTGTATGACCGGGATTTCCGATTTGGACCCGTTGCTCGTCTGGATCGTACGCCTCTCCTGCCATCGACACAACGAGATTTGTCATTAAAGCACGCCCCAGCCAAGATCGCGGGTTCCCGCGGTTCGTTTTGCCCGTCTGACGAGCCCCACTTGCCGCCCGGTCCTCGATTTCTCAGACACCTCACCCACCCTTCTCAGTGAGCCCCCAGACTTTGCAGCCGCAATCGGTGTGCTACCCGTTCGGGAGCGGCAGTGCCCAGATCCGGCGCAGCATCTGGCCAAACAGGCGCCGGTGCAGATGTCCCTGGGCCAACATCAACCAGTAGTACCTGGCGTGCTTGATCAGTCGCCCGCCCGTTTTCACCAGCCGCTGCTGCAGGCTCGTCAGCGAACAGTTCTCGATCTTCCTCGGCAGCACCAGCCGTCGCCAGGTTGTAGGCAATCACGCTCAGCCACAGCCGCACCTCGTTGGTCCGGAACCGATGGCAACTGATGGGCGTCATCTTCGCTCACAACCTTGGCGATTGTGCACGGCGCTCTCGGAGGCGATCCTCTCGGTCCTGTAACTTGCATACCGAAAGGAGTTGTCGCTCGGATAACTGTTGCTAAGGCCCTATCCCATCAATGATTTTCACGTGATCGAATGCGTCGCGATCGGATTGGGAATGATAAGTCGGTTCTTCGTCACTGTTGTTGAAACTCATTGCTTACCCGCCAAGGTGCTCTTCCTCGGGTTCAATTCCGATGCAGTCGTTCACCGCGTTCTTCAACCTCTGCCTGCACCCAAGGTAGTCTTCCGTCGTCTGCACGCTCACATGGCCGAGCAAAAACTGGATCTGCTCAAGCTCGCCACCCGCGACGTGACAGAGCCGAGCACACGTTCGGCGTAGATCGTGAGGTGCCAGCTTGACTATTCCTGCTTTGGCGGCGCATTCCCTCACAACAGACCAGACAACCTTTTCGGTGACTCCTGTACCCCAGACATATCCGCTCTTATTCACACGGCGAAAGACTCGCCCACTGGATATACTGGCGGTCTCCATCCATAAGTCCAGAGCGGATTTCACCCAATTCGGAACTGGCACTGTTCGAATATGCCCTCCCTTTCCTATCAGATCGACAATGGCCCAGTGATCTTCCCTTCTTTGCAGGTGCTCGACCGTTAGATGGGCCAACTCTGATCGGCGCAGGCCACAGCCGAGGCAGACCGCGAGGATGCCTCGGCTGCGTTTGCCACGGACCGTTTGGACGTCGGCGGAGTCCAGCAGCGCTTTGGCCTCATTGGAAGTCAGCCAATTGCCCAGTCGGACACCGAGTTTCTTTGCTCCCTTCACGCGGCGAATTCCCGCCGCCAACTCCGGGCTCAGCAGGCCGGTATCGGCGGCCTCATAGGCCAGTCTTCTCACCGCGGCCAGTCGCAGGTTAATGGTGGACGAAGCCAAGTGACGGGCTTCCAATTGCAGTTTGTAACGCAGGACGACGGTCTTGTTTAAGGCCAGTCTGGGTTCGGAACAATACCATGCGATGAAATCGTCGATTGCGAACCGGTATGACCGTTGAGAATCGGGCGAGCTCAGAGTATTCAGGACGGCCACCTTGGCGTGGTCCAGATCGGGAAGGCGGAGGATTCGTTTTGGACGGGCCCGCTTCTTTTTAGGGCTTTTGCTCATCATGGCTAGCGGTCTCCTTATCCGCTAGTCCATGATTAACCTGACGAAACGGTACTGGACGAGCAAGGCGTTTCACAGGCACGATCTAGCAGAGGCGGCCGGAAGTGCCGTTCTCCCTTGCTGTCATGCATGCCGGTCGGTTCCGCAACTGTGTATATCCGGAACCGAGTCGCATCGGAGGAGCACGTAAGAAATGGGGGAGCCAATGGCCGAGAGCAACCTTAGGGTGGGAAGTTCATGCGGCTCAGGAAGTCTTGGAAACGCCACCAGGAGTGAAAGCAGGTAGTTACGGTGCTTCCCAGTCCAGGGCGTAAACCTCCTGTGTGCCTGTGTCGCGAAGCAGAAGCGGTGAATCGTCGGGAGCCATGCCTAGCCACGTACCGTAATAGCCTGTCTGCCGGAAGTTTTTCAGATCGGCCACGCGCTCGACCTTCCGGTCGCGAATGCGCACTCGCATCACGGATGGTTGGTCCTCCCCATGCCAGAAGTAAATATAGTCTCCGGCTTTCGACCAATTGGGGAAACCCGCTGTTACCTTAGCGATTTCCTCCCACCTTTGGGAGGCAAAATCGAAAAGCATAAGGCTGTGGCCGTCGAAAGGCATGGCGACGACATAGCGCCCATCGGGCGACCAGCGGGGTGAGAAAAGGCCGTTTGAGCCAGGCAGGGTCGAAATCTGACGAGTGCCAACGTCGAGGATCCGGATGGCGGCGTCGCGATCAGATGCTGCGCCACCGAAGACAATTCTTGTTCCGTCGGGCGACCAGTCGGGGTCAAATTGTGCCTGCGGGTCTTCGGGTATCATTTCGCGCGGCGTTCCCCCATCGATCGAAACCGTAAACAACCTCGTCTTCAGGCCGGGTGAGAGGACATAGAAAGCGATCTGCTTCCCATCGGGCGACCAGCTAGGCAGCATGGCATAGAGCGGTGGGTAGCTGAGCTGAAGTCGCTGGCTGCCGTCCAATTTGCTTTTCCAGAGTGTTCCCTCTCGGAAGCTGACATAGGCCACCCACTGCCCATCTTTAGAGAGCCTGACGCCATCCGCCGAAATTCCGGAAAGAAATGGAGCGAACTCTGCGGACTTCGCATCATAGCGAGCCAGTTCCCCACGCGCCAGTGCTCCCACGACGAACAGCTTTTTGCCATCCTTGCTGGGCAGAGGATCGGAGAAGGTCATCGGCCCAGAGGTCACTTGCATGGGTCGAGCGTTGGCTTTTCCAAATAAGTTCCTCTTTTCAGCAAGGGCCCAGATATTGCCTCTTGACTGGAAAACGAAATATTTGCCGTCGGGAGTCCATTTGCCGCAACATTCGTCGGGAGGAGTGTGCCAGGCGGGAAACAGGGGATGCAGGCCCGTCCCGTTGATCGAAACCTGCCAAAGCGAGCTTTGATTAGTCGCATTACCCCCGATGCTGAATCGAATCACCGTGCCGTCCGGCGACCAAGCGGGATGTGAAGCGTCCTCGGGCGCGGAGACAAGTTTGTGGGGTTCAGCACCATCGCTCCTCGCCAGGAATAAGTCGTGTCCGTTGGCGTAAACGATCATTTGGCCGTCGGGAGACCAGGCGGCGGCTCGTCCAATAGCCTCACCCAGTCTGCGAGGCGACCCGCCGAGCACAGGCACTGTCCAAAGCTGTCTATTGCCTACCTCGTCCGCGACCAGCAGTCTTGCCCCGTCGGTGGAAACAGCGAGCAGCTCCATGGTTGGGGTGGGAACCGCGACGAACGCCACCTCTCCACCGGAGCCCGACACCTGCGCGATGCCCGAAACCGTAGAAGCAAACTCGTTAAAGTAAAGCCGTGCCCCGTCCGTCCCCACGAGGCTCTTTTGATTGCCGTCGTGAGTGACCGCGGCGTAACCCGATACTTTGGGTGGCGGGAGGGGACGAGATTGAAAATAGATGAGCAACGCCACGAGGACAAGACCGAAGCCGCTGACAGCGACTGCCCGCCCTTTCCATCTGGGCCGCCCGGGTTTGGAGACGACAGCCGCAGCGGCAAGGCCGCGTGTTCCGGCCGCTGATGAAAGTCCAGCACTCGCCGCAGACCTTGTGGCGGCGGACCGCCCCGATTCCGTGTCGCGCTTCAGTCGCTTCAGGTCGGCGCGCAATGCGGCGGCGCTCTGGTAGCGCAAGTCGCGGTCCTTCTCCAGAGCCTCGTTGATGATCTCTTCCAGCTTGACGGGCAACTCCGCATTCAATCGGACGGGCGAGGTGGGCGGCTTGTTGAGAATCCCGTCGAATATGGCCGCTGTGGTGCTGCCCGAGAAGGCTTGCTGGCCGGTGGCCATCTCGTAGAGGACAATGCCCAGACTGAAGAGATCCGTGCGCGCGTCGAGTTCCTTGCCCAGCGCCTGTTCGGGCGACATGTAGGTTATCGTCCCCATCGCCGTCCCCGGGCTGGTCAACTGTTCTGGGGCGCCGATGGTCGGCATCGCCGTCGCGCCCACGGCCTCCGCCGCGGGCGAGTGTCGCGGGGAGAGCTTGGCCAATCCGAAATCCAAAATCTTCGGCACCCCACGGCTGGTCAGGAAAATGTTCGCCGGCTTGATATCGCGATGGACGATACCTTTCGAATGTGCCGCGTCCAAGGCATCGGCAAGCTGGATGCTCAGTTCCAAAATCTCGTCCGTGTTGAAGGGCTTGGCGCTGATGCGGTGCTTCAGTGTCTGCCCTTCCATGAACTCCATGGCAATGAAGGGACGGCCCTCGTGCTCTTCAATAGCGTGAATGGTGCAAATGTTGGGATGGTTGAGGGCGGAGGCCGCCTGGGCCTCGCGCTGGAAGCGCTCCAAGGCTTGATGGTCCTTGGACATTTCTTCCGGCAGGAACTTGAGCGCCACGAAGCGGTGGAGCTTGGTGTCCTCGGCCTTGTAAACCACACCCATCCCGCCGCCGCCGAGCTTCTCCACTATGCGGTAGTGCGAAACCGTTGTTCCAATCATGATTTGGGAGGTCCGCCGAATACCAAAGAATCTTAGCACGACACGTCGAACACCATGTTGACAAATCGGAGGCTCTCGAAAGCCGACTCCGCATCGCCGGCCGGACGAGTCCGGAACATATTTCGACCACTCGGAAGATACTCGAATACGGACGCAACAGAAACTAATCGCCTTCGTAGCGCAAGTTACAGCCCGTCAGGGTGTTCTGCCGATATTATGGATTGGGAATGATAAGTCTTAGTGCTGTATCGGAAGCGCGCCGTCTGAAATCGGGTGGAGGAGTGGGAGACACTGCTGCACGGCGCGCTTTCGATACAGCGACTTGAAGGAAGCTTTTTTTGGCAGGGCAATTGCTTATATGGGTATTGAATCGGAATCGTGTTACG
>Ga0209517_10002393_pt1 | contig 26527 bp, 20 predicted proteins | sample PeaSoiMetSII2010_FD_187695 | JGI IMG/M metagenome (GOLD analysis project Ga0209517, IMG submission 187695) | Peat soil microbial communities from Weissenstadt, Germany - SII-2010 (SPAdes) (version 2) | ecosystem: Environmental > Terrestrial > Soil > Wetlands > Peat | place: Germany... | reverse complement strand
TATGGAGTGCGCCCCTGGCTCATCCTCATCTGGGCCTTCGGCACCCTTGCTTTCGGCGCCTGGCTCTTTATGCAGCCCAACGCTCTCGATGCCAAAGATCCCAAGCGCAACGCTCCTCCGGCGCCCGCCGCAACTCTTCTCCCCGCTCTCGGCGTCAGCTTCCACCAGTTTCTCCCCGTGGATGTGCCAATAGGGGATTACTGGGTGCCGGCCTCGCGCGCCGTTCCTGTCCGCGTGCCCCTCGTCAATAAACCTGTTTCCCTCTATCCCTCCGTCTACTCCACGATCGCACTGCGCATCTTCGGCACCTTGCTCCAAGCCCTCCTCATCGGTCAGTTCACCGGTTTCTTGCGCCGCGCCGCCCCCTAAAACCTGCCGCACTCTCCCCAAAGCGTATCGCTTTCTGTAGGCGACCTGCGTGCCCTCTTGGAGAAGACCCTATGCTGTTTGTGAAAGAAATTCACGCGTTCTGACGAGCCGCAGCCCGCTTGAACGAAACCATGATTGGCGCGAAGATACCGCTTTGCCCTTGGCCGTGAATGCCGCCCATCAGCTCTTCTGAAACCAGCTGGCCCCCTCGCCCACATGCTCCATCCGAATCGCCAGCTTGCGATTCGCGATGAACTCATCCACCGCCTGTCGGCAACCCGGCCACAGCTCATAGTCGTCTATGGAAACAAATCCGCCCGCCGCCACCGCATCGTAGAACGTCTCCAGACACAGCTTGATAGATTCGTACCAGTCGGCATCCATATTCAAAAGCGCGATCCGTGGAATGTGCGCCGTGGGAAAAGTGTCTTGGAACAGCCCCTGCACGATCCGCACGCGAGACATGTCGGCCCCCGTGCGCTGCAGCAGCCGCTCCACGCGCTGCGGGCTGGACCGGAGATTCCCGACCCAACTGTCAGCTTCCGGCCCATCGCTTGCCGTCGCGGGCGGCATGCCCCGGAATGTATCGAAAAGCCACACCGTGCGCCCCAGCCGCGAGTGCGTCGCCCGCCGCGCAAGGATCGCCGCGCTCCCTCCGCGAAACACCCCGCATTCCACCACATCTCCAGGAATCTGCTCGTCCTCGATCCGCTGCGCCAGCCGCGAGAGGCTCTGGATGCGCGCGGGGCCTAGCATGGTCTTGCGCCGTATGAGCCAGTCGCTCGACTTCTCGCTCCATCGCGTTCTCAGGTTTTGCAGTAGGCTCATCATCATTGAATGTTCCAACTCCGCAGCAGGGAATCAGTGGCAGCGGCGCTCATTTGCTAAGTATATCGAATAACCTCCCCGCAAAAAGCCCCGAACCTCTTCGCCCGCCAGTGCTTGCCTCCCTCGGACTGTCATCCCTCCCGCCCTGAGCGCTCTCTGCGAAGGGTGCTCTCCTCTCACCTTGACACCACCGTTCCCCGAGCGTACACCGTGGACTAGAGATTCATCTCCTCTGGCGTTTTTCGGAGGTCCCCATGCCGCGCTATGAGTTTTACTGCGAACACTGCAAAAAGCCGTTTGAAATGATCCTCAGCCTTGCGGAATATGAAAAGGGACACATCAAGTGTCCCAAGTGTGGCGGCAAACACGTCCACCAGGAGGCTGCCGCTTTCTTCGCCGTCACATCAAAGAAAAGCTGATAGTCAGCGCCGGGGCCTTGCGCAGCCCGGCCGGCCGGGCGACGCCTGTTCTCTGGTTCCTCTTCTCTGTGAACTCTGCGTTCTCCGTGGCCCCTCTGTTACCTCTGTGGTGGGCCTTTCTCTTCTCCGCGTTTCTTCTGCGTTCGGTGTTCACCCCGTCCGGTCGGGGCGTCCTCCACGCTTGCCTTACTCTTCCACTTTGCTTCCTGGTCGCTGGTCACCCCACGGTTCCCCCACAGGAAATCCTCGCCGCCTGCCCAATTCTCAGCAATTTTATATAACGCACTCATTTATTTGCTGTTAGAGCAATCCAAACCTCCGCCTTCCCGCCCTCCTTGGAAATGCCCATGCCCGAAAAGTGTATAAAATTGAACAGACACCGTTTTGGCCTTTTCGTACGATTTTGCCTTCAGGGTCTGCGCTCCCGGGCTCTCCTCCAGCCCTTCCTTGTCCGGTCCGCCGATCCCTAAAGAGGCTTTCATGGCGCACGCGACTGAGAGCGGGGACTTGCCTTATCTGGCGACTATTCGTCCAGAGAGCGCACCTTCCCACCGCACCCGCCCCCTCCGCGTTCTATTCATTCATCGCGATCCGGAAGCGATTGATACCTGTCTGCAGGAGCTCAAGAGGGGCCAGTTCCTTGTCACCCACACTTCTGTTTTGAACTGGACTCAGGGCTCGGAACACCTCCGCTCCCAGCCCTATGATCTCATCGTCGCCGAGTATCTCGGCCGCAGCTTCCAAAAGCCCGGCGCCCTGCAGCTCTTCCGGCAAGCCGCAGGGGAGGTCCCCCTCATCTTCCTGGTTGCTGGCATGGCCAGCGAAGCATTCGCCTTGTTCGCCGTCCAAGGAGATTTCGAGTACGTGCAACGTGAGCATATTGCTCATTTGCCCATGACCGTTCGCCGCGTCCTCAACGAAAAAAGATTGCGCTCCGATCTCGCGGAGGCGGAGAAGGCTTTGCGCCACTCGCATTCCCTCTACCGCGCCCTGGTGGAAAATCCTGCCTACGGAATTTGCCGCTGCGATGCGGCGGGAAAGCTCCTCGACGTCAACCAGGCTTTTTTGACCATGCTCGGCTATGCCTCCAACGAGGAGTTTCTGGCCGCCAATCGTGAGTCGGATCTCTCCCTCGATCTCGGCTTGCGCATGTCATTAGCCGCAGCCTCCTCCGACCCGGACCGCGCTGAGCCCATCGAAGTCGAGTGGAAGAGGAAAAACGGCACCATCCTCAAAGCCAGGCTGAGTGGCCGCGATGCCCTGGACGAGCATGGCAATTTCAACGGCTGCGAAATCATCGCTGTGGACATCACCGAACAGCGCCGCCTCGAGGAACAACTCCGCCATCAGGCTTCCACCGATTCCCTGACCGGCTTGGCCAATCATGGCCGCCTTCTCGATGTTCTTCACGCGGAGGTCTCCCGCTCCAAGCGCACCGGACGGGAATTCTCGATTGTGCTCCTCGACCTCGACGGTTTGAAAAACATCAACGACCAATTCGGTCATCTGGCGGGAAACCGCGCGCTCTGCAGGGTCGCGCAGATCCTCAAGGACTGCTGCCGCGCCGTTGACACTGCCGCCCGCCATGGCGGCGACGAATTTGCCGTGGTCCTGCCGGAGACACGCGCGGCCGCTGCCGCCTTCGTGGCGCGCCGGATTTGTGAGCTTCTGGAAGCGGAAACCGAGCAGCCGCCGGTTTCGGTGAGCGTGGGAATTGCCAGTTATCCGGCTGACGCTGACGGCATCGGAGCCCTTCTCCAGAACGCGGACAAGGCTCTCTATGCCATGAAATCCCAAAACCCGCGCACCCTCAGCGCCGCTGCAGCCTCTTTGTCCTCCATAACAGAAGCGCGCGCCGAAACAGAGGCGCAACCCGAGTTTCAGTTGAATCGCAATGCTCAGCACGACATCCGGAGAAGGGATGCGGCCCCAGAATGAACTCCAACCTCGCCCGTCGCCCCTACCTGACCATGTGGGCTTCGGCGCCTGGCTTCCTCTTCTCCGTTGTAGCCGCAGGGCGCGTCCCCGCGCCCTGCGGCTAATCTTTCGTATTTCCCGGTTACGCCACCCAACGACGCGCTTTTTGGAGTGCGGCGGCTCGCCGCCGCTTTTACAACCGTAGCCCCCGCCGACAAGCCGTAGCTCATCTCCCGCTCACCATTGAACGCCACAGGACTTCTTCTCTTTGTTCTTGGGTTTGCTTTTCTCTGAGAACTGAAAACTTAAAACTTAAAACTGAAAACTTCTCTAGTCGTGCAGCACCACGCTCAACAGCGAAGTGTTCACCTGCAGTCCCGCGTCGTACTTGATGAACCCCAGCTTCTTGAATTTGTTCATGAAAAAATTCACCCGCGAGCGCGTCGTCCCGATCATCTCCGCCAGTGTTTCTTGCGATATTTTGGGGAGCAACCCGTGCGGTTCGTCCTCCCTGCCGTAACGCGCCAGCAACAGCAGTGTCCGCGCCAGGCGCTTTTCGCTCGAGTTGAATAGCTGATCAACCAGGTCCTCCTCCACGCGGATGTTCCTGGTCAGCATATGCTCGATGAACAGATCAGAGAAAGTATGTTCCGTGCTCAGCACGCGCATCATCTCGTTCTTTTCAATGAATAGCACGGACGTGGGAGCCATCGCCGTCGCCGTCGCCATGCACACGGACTGGCCCGCCAGGCATCCCTCGCCAAAAAAATCGCGCGGTCCCAGCATGGCCACCACCGCCTCTTTGCCGTCCTCATTGATTACGGAGAGTTTTACCCCGCCTGTTTGGATGTACTTGACACCAATGGCGGGATCTCCTTGCGAGTAGATCTTCTCCGATCTCCGGAATTTCATGACTTGCCGCGCCGCTCCGGCCGTCTCAAGAAAAGCGCGCAAATCGAATATGGATTTTTTTGCAGGAGTGCGGGTGGTCTTTTGGGCGGTCGCTTTAGGCATACTTGATATACCAGATGGCCGAACAAACCTGGCTAGCCACGCATAGTCAAGTACACTTACAAAATACTCCAACTCCCTTCCTCTTGGCAAGGGGTTGGTTTGGGGATAAATACCCAGCCAATAACCACCCTCTCTACCTGCTCTGAGCCTCCCCTGCGGCGCAACCCGCGCCCCTCCAGCAATCCGCGTACTTGTCCACTAGTGTACAGACATACGTATTGATCGCGTCTAGGATGGACTTGCTGTAAAAGGACTGGTTCGCTCGCCAGTCCATCCCCAAAGCTTGTTCCCCTCGGATTTCGCAAGCGTCAAGGACATCGAAGGACAACTGAGCCAGACACTTTGGCCGGATCGGCAGTCAGGCGATTTGCGGAGTGCCAGCGGCTCATGGGGTTCCCCATAGCAGGCAGCGCTCGGAGCAATCCTGGGCGCCAGGCTAGAAGTGTCTCGCAGCACAGTCGGAAAGGAAAAGAACTATGCCTCTCATTCAGATTCTATTGGCCCTGATCGTGGTGGGCGTCCTCCTGTGGTTGGTAAACCGCTTCATCCCCATGGCCGGCAGCATCAAGTCCATCTTGAACGCCGTCGTCATCATTGTCGTGGTCCTGTGGCTCTTGAACGTCTTTGGCCTATTTCATTCACTCTCGAATATCCACCTAGGTACGTAAGCATTGGGCGATGAACGGTGCAGTCCAGCGCTGCGATTCGCGCACCAGATTATCGGTCGGCAAGCAGCATCGCGTCACTTTCGTACGGTGATGCGCGCACGAATTCGCGGTAAGGAAGGCAACTTCATGAAAACTTTTGGAACCATCAGTACAACAGCGCTGTTTCTGCTTCTGGGACTTGCTGTTCCGGCCCACGCACGCCAGGAGAAACAAGAAGAAAATACCAAGCCCCCGAAACAGGAGCAGCAGGCTAAGCCGGAGAAGCAAGAACAAGCTAAGCCTCAGCAGCAGGAACAGGCCAAGCCTGAAAAGCAAACGCAAGCCAAGCCCCAAGAGCAGCAGAAACAGGTCCAGCAAGCCAAGGCCCCGAAACAGGAACAGCAAGCCAAGCCTGAAAAGCAAGCGCAAGCCAAGCCCCAGCAGCAACAGGCTAAGTCCGACAAACAGCAGCAACAAAAGACCCAGCAACAAGCCAAGGGGCAGCAGCAACAGCAACAGAAACAGCAGCAGCAGGCCAAGTCCGACAAACAGCAGCAGACTGCCTCTTCGCATGGTGGTCCCCAGCGCACCCAGCAGGCCATGACCGCGCAACGCGCTCAGCCGCAGCTTCGCCTCAGTTCCCGGGGCAGCGCCCGCATTCCCGACGAACGTTTCCGTTCCAACTTCGGCCGTGAACACTCCTTCCGCATGGGCGACCCAGTTATGGTCGGCGGATACTCTCGCTTCCAGTACGGCGGCTTTTGGTTCGGTTTCGTTGATCCCTGGCCGGCGGACTGGTACTACACCGACGACTTCTACATCGATTACGTGGACGGCGGCTATTACATGTACAACCCGTACTATCCCGGCGCGCGTTTCGCCATCACTGTCGTGATCTAGCAACTGATCCGGCTCGTTCGTCGAGTACCTCCCAGCCCGGCGCGCCATTCGGCAATGCGCTAAGAATGCCGCCGGGGCAGGGAACTTGAATTTCGTTGGATGCATTCGCTTGCAAAGGAGCAAACCATGCTTGGAACTGTCTTGATCGTCCTTTTGGTCTTGGCGCTTTTCGGAGCGCTGCCGCGGTGGTCTTTCAGTCGCAACTGGGGTTACGCCCCGACCGGTGGCATCAGTGTGGTGCTCCTCGTTGTGGCCATTCTCGTTCTTCTCGGACGCCTTTAGCTTTCTCTCCACCCGGTCGTCGCACCGCAAGGTGCGCGCCTTTCGAGCTGCAGCGCCCCGCCAGCTCGATTTTACGAAGCTACCCCGCCGGAGAGTCGGGTGACGCATAACCCTCTCCTGACGCAGACGCGTTGAAAGTTCTTCAGCCAAAAATCGCTAACGACGTAAACGTCTAAATAGAAAAGCAGTTTGACCCTGGAGGTCCGCAATGAAAAAGTATCTGGTAGCCGCAGCATGTCTCACCCTCGCAGCCGGTGTAGTGTACGCCCAGGATTTGAATAAGGAGCAAAAACGTCTCGAAGAGAGTGGCGTCGTGATGCAGGAAGTCCTCAACATCCCCGACAACATTCCTCAGGATCTTTTGGATAAGGCGGAATGCGTCATCGTGTTCCCATCCGTTAAAAAGCTGGCTTTCGGTATCGGCGCGGAATACGGTCGCGGAGCCATGGTTTGCCGTACCGGCCCCAAGTTCCGTGGTCGCTGGGGATCCCCGGCCATGTACGCCCTGGAAGGCGGCAGTGTCGGCTTCCAAATCGGCGGCGAAGCTACCGACTTGATCCTGCTCGTAATGAATGACCGAGGCATGGAATCCATTCTCAGCAGCAAGGTCAAACTCGGCGGCGACGCTTCCGTTGCCGCTGGACCTCTCGGCCGTGACGCTTCCGCTGATACCGACGCTTGGATGCGCGCTGAGATCCTCAGCTACTCGCGTTCCCGCGGTTTGTTTGCCGGCATTTCCCTCGCAGGCACCACGCTTCGTCCCGACGATGAAGCCAGCGCACTCGTCTACGGCCACCCCATCAAGGCCAAGGAAATCGTAAGAGGCGAAAACACCGGCGTACCCGCCACGGGCCGTCACTTCGTCGACGTTCTGGAAAAGAGCGCTCCGCACAACGATTCGAAGCAAGCCGCTTCGAACAACTAGCCGCCATCTCATAAATGGCTCCTGGGAGGGCACGGCTTCAGCCGTGCCGAAAAGGCCCGCCAATTCAGGGGTTTTAACCCCTGAGGAGCGCAGGCTGGTGCCCTGAAACATCTATGAGGCAGCTTCTAGCAGCTTCACCAGTTGGCCGGGTTCCGCCTATCCCGGCCAACTACCCTTTGTCCGCCCAGATTTCCCCGCCTGCCCGCTTGTAGCTCACCCCTTCAGGGGTGAGGTCTTTCCCTGCCTATGCAACCACTTCCTTTCTTCCAGCGCCGTAGGCGCGCCAGAAGTTAGCCCAGCCCGTAAGGGCTGGGGCCAAGACCAGCCAGAATCCGCAGCGCCGTAGGCGCGGCACTTCTTTTCCTGCGCACACCTTCAGCCACGCCGCAACTCTGATGCCTTGCATGGATTTTCCTCGATGCCCTGCCAGGTCAACCTGAAGCCCGCTCTATTCGTGCAAAACAACCGTCAGCAGCGACTTGTTTACCTTGATTTTCCCGTTGTATTCGATGAACCCGAGTTTCCTGAATTTGTTCATGAAGAAATTCACGCGCGATCGCGTCGTTCCCACCATGCTCGCCAGGGTCTCCTGCGAAACTTTCGGCAGGACGCTGTCGGGTTGTTCTTTCTGTCCATAGCGTGCCAGCAGCAGGAGCGTCCGCGCCAGGCGCTTTTCGCTCGAGTTGAACAGTTGATCGATCAGGTCCTCTTCCACCCGGATGTTGTGCGCCAGCATATACGCGATGAAATGATCGGATAACTCGTGCTCCGCGTGGAGCACCCGCAGCAACTCTTCTTTCTGGATGGCCAGTAGGGTTGTCGGTGCGACCGCCGTTGCCGTGCCCATCCGCAGCGTCTGGCCCGCCATGCAGCCCTCGCCAAAAAAGTCCGCTGGACCAAACATCGCCACCACGGCTTCCTTGCCGGACCCATTCACCACGGAGAATCTCACCGCGCCCTTCTGGATGTACAGGACCGTTTCCGCGGCATCACCCTGGGAGAAGACCGGTTCATTCCTGCGATATTCGACAACGTTTCTAGCGACCCCCGCGGTATCCAGGAAAGCCTGCGGGTCAAAAGAGCCGTTGCTCCCTTGCTTTTTGACCTTCTGTACCTTCATATTCACCTCGAAACCCCGGCTGGACATGAGTCTTCCGCGCCTCCATTACCCTACCAAGAAGTTTTTTTCAAAACTGTATAATATTGAACAGCGCCAGCCGCTACGGATTCCACACTCTATAACTGGACGGCGAGAAAGAGCGATATTGGCCAAATGGCTGGGCGGGCCTAAGGGACGATATCAACTCTCTCGCCGTTCCGTTTTTTACCCGGCAAAACGGCCATCCTCCGTATAGGCCTGCCGCAGTCCGTGCTCACCCCCTTCTCTCCGGTTTTTGTGGCAAAGACACTCTTGCTTGCCCTGAGGGACGAAGGGTCTGTGCTCTTGGGTCCCTCTTCTTCGCATCCTGATCGCTTATATTCGCTCTTCAACTCGTACGTCCACCACCAGAATTGTCATCCCGAGCGAAGCGGCCCGACATTTTCTTTCGCGCCGCAGTTTGGCGCGTCGGGGCGCGTAGTCGAGGGATCGGTCCGCCACCTTTCCCGATTTCCTCTTTCTTTTCTCTACGAACTCTGTCCACTCTGCCTTAGCCTTATTCATCCCCTGTCTTCTAATTTCTAATTTCTAACTTCTAACTTCTGCTCGCCGATATCCCTCCTCTCCCAATTCATGCGAGAATGAGTGCCCGGGCAGGAGCACGCCAATGGACGAAACAACCCTTCAAATCAACGGCCGCCAATACCAATTCGCCGCGGACAAGGAGACTCCTCTCCTCACCGTCCTCCGGGAACTCCTTGATCTGACCGGCAGCAAATACGGCTGTGGCGAAGGCCAATGCGGCGCGTGCACCGTGCTGATTGAGGGTAAGGCGCGGCGTTCCTGCATGGTTCCGGTGTGGGCCGCCGCAGGCAAGCCCATTACGACGATTGAAGGCCTTGCCAAGGGTGAGCAACTCCACCCCGTCCAGCAGGCTTTTCTCGAAGAAGGCGCGATGCAGTGCGCCTTCTGCACCTCCGGCATGATCATGTCTGCGGTCTCCCTGCTGAATTCTAAGCGCGATCCTTCCGACGCGGAGATTCTGACGGCCATGCAAGGCAACATCTGCCGCTGCGGCACGTACCCGCGCATTCTTGCCGCCATCCACAAAGCTGCCACTGTTCTGCAAGGGGCGCAGCCATGACTCCGAAATCCAGCACCCCCTTCACGATTGAACCGGAGCGCTACGAGCTCACGGCTCCAGCTTCCTACGTGTTTCAGAGCGGCCGCCGCGAATTCTTCAAATTTCTCGGCGCGGGCCTCTTCATCGCCGCCGCTTTTTCAAAAGCCGAAGCGTTTCAGGAATCCGGCGCTGCCCGGAGAAATTCGGAAGATTCCCTGCCGCAGGAAATCAGTGCCTGGCTGCACATCGGGGAAGACGGGACCGTAACGGCGTTCACGGGGAAAGTGGAAGTGGGACAAAACATCCGCACCTCTCTAACCCAGGCGGTCGCGGAAGAGCTGAAAACGCCCGTCGCCTCGATTCGCCTGGTCATGGGTGACACCCAGCTCGTGCCCTTTGACATGGGCACATTCGGCAGCCGCACCACTCCGATCATGAATCTGCAATTGCGCCGCGTCTCCTCCGCGGCCCGCGACGTCTTGCTGGCCATGGCCGCAAAGCAATGGAGCGTCGATCCAGCGCGCTTGCATGCCGAAGACGGCAAGATTGCTGACCCGCAAACAAAACGCTCTTTGACCTACGCCCAACTGGTGAAAGGCCAGCAGATCGCCCAGGTTGTTCCGGCTGAAGATCCCCTGACACCCCCGCTCGAATGGACCATTGCCGGAAAAGCGCTGCCGAAAATCGATGGCCGCGATTTTGTCACCGGAAAGCATCGCTATCCCTCCGACCAGACACTGCCAGACATGCTCTACGGAAAGGTGGTGCGCCCGCGCGCATTCAACGCCACGCTGGTATCGGCGGACACGACCGAGGCGGAGAAGCTTCCGGGAGTCATCGTCGTGCGCGATGGCAATTTTCTGGGAGTCGCGGCGTCCAGCTCTGCCACGGCAGAGAAGGCCGCCTCCCTCGTGCGAGCCGAATGGAAGGCCGAGCCGCAGCCCTCCAACAAAGAATTGTTCGAGTACTTGAAGCAGAACCAGTTGCCCCGTGGTGAGCGCAACGACAATTCTCGCTTCGAGAGCGGCAATGTGGATGCCGCTCTGGCCTCGGCAACGCGGCAGCTCCAGCAAACCTACAATGTAAACTACATCGCGCACGCCCCGCTCGAACCTCGTGCCGCCCTGGCTCAATGGAACGATGATCGTCTGACCGTATGGACCGGCACCCAGCGCCCGTTTGGCGTCCGCAGCGAACTGGCTACGGCCTTTCATCTGCCCGAGGAAAAAGTTCACGTCCTCATGCCGGACACAGGCTCCGGCTACGGCGGAAAGCACTCCGGCGAATGCGCCATCGAGGCAGCGCGCCTGGCACGCGCGGCTAAGCGCCCGGTAAAGGTTGTCTGGACCCGGGAAGAGGAGTTTACCTGGGCCTATTTTCGCCCCGCCGGAGTGATCGACGTCCGCAGCGCCGTTGGCGGCGATGGAAAGATCACCGCTTGGGAATTTCACAACTACAACTCCGGTTCTGCCGGCATCCGCACCTACTACGAAGTTCCCAACCAGCGTATCGAGTTCCATCCCGTGAACTCGCCGCTGCGCCAGGGCTCCTATCGCGGGCTGGCGGCCACCGCCAATCATTTCGCGCGCGAAGTCCACATGGATGAAATCGCTTACTCGCTCAAGATGGATCCCCTCGATTTTCGGCTCAACAATCTGAAAGAGGAGCGGCTGCGCGCGGTGTTTGCGGAGGGCGCGAAGAAATTTGGCTGGGCCGAAACGAAACCCGCGAATCATGGATTTGGCGTGGCTGGCGGTTTCGAGAAACTTGGTTACGTCGCCACTTTCGTGGAAGTCGCCATCAGCCGCGGCTCCGGCGACATCAAGATCCGGCGCATCTTCACCGCTTTCGATTGTGGCGCCATCGTCAATCCCGATGGGCTGCGCAATCAGGTCATCGGCGCCAATATCATGGGCCTTGGCGGCGCGCTCTTTGAAGCCGTCGAATTTGAAAATGGCCGCATGCTCAACAATCTGTTCTCCAAATACCGCGTGCCCCGTTTCAGCGATATTCCCCCGCTTGACGCGTTCCTGATTGACCGCAAAGATCAGCCGCCCGTGGGAGCAGGCGAAGCCCCGATCGTCGGCGTGGCCTCGGCCATCAGCAACGCCATCTTCGATGCCACCGGAATCCGTCTCCGCTCTTTGCCCCTAGCCCCCCTCCTAATCCCCCACGGCCTCCGCCTCTCCTGAACAGGACGCCTGGCTCCCTCTTCTCTGTGACCTCTGTGTTCTTACCTCTGTGATCTCTGTGTTACCGTCCCTCTTCCGCTTCGGCGCCAAAAGCCAAAATTGTCATCCCGAGCGAAGCGGCCCGACTTTCTCCTCCGCGCCGTAGTTTGGCGCGTCGGGCCGCGCAGCGCGTCGTTTGCGTCCCGTGCCCTTCGCCGGGATCGAGGGATCCCTCCACCGCTTTTGTGCGCTTCCACTCTTCTACTCTTTCACTCTTTTACTCTTAAACCTCTTTCCCCATCTCCTGTGCTAACTTAACTCGTGCTCCACTCCACGCATCGGAGCCCAATCTATGCCCAACATCCCCCTCCGCAATGGTGGCCCCAAAGCCCGCATCGCCGTCATTCCCGGCGACGGCATCGGCAGGGAAGTGACCCCCGTAGCCGTCCAGGTCATCCGCGCCGCCACCGCCAAGCGCAACCGCCCGCTTGAATTCGTCGAGTTCGATTGGGGCGCCGACAAATACCTCCGCGAAAACGTCTCCCTCCCCGAAGGCGCCGTCGAAATGCTGCGCGATGAGTTTGACGCCATCCTCTTCGGTGCGCTCGGCGATCCTCGCGTCCCTTCCAACCAGCACGCTGCAGACATCCTCCTCGGCCTGCGCATGAAGCTCGATCTCTACGTCAACGCCCGTCCCACCGAGCTTCTCCACCCGCGCCTCACCCCGCTCCGTGATCGCACCCCCGCCGACATCAACCTCATGGTCTTCCGCGAAAACACCGAAGGCCTCTACGCCGGCGTCGGCGGCTTCTTCAAAAAGGGCACCCTCGACGAGATCGCCCTCCAGGAAGACGTCAACTCGCATAAGGGCGTCGAGCGCATCATTCGCCACGCCTTCGACTACGCCCGCCGCGGCGCTCTGTGTAGTGGCCGGTCTTTAGACCGGTCGCAGGGCGAGTCTTCGAGCCCTGCGGCTTCCTCCTCCCACCGTCCTCTCCGCCTCTGCATGTCGGACAAGTCCAACGCCCTTACCTTTGCCCACGACCTCTGGCAGCGCGTCTTCAAATCCGTCCGCGCCGAGTACCCGGACATCGATTCCCGCCACCTCTACATCGACACTCTCGCCATGGAACTCGTCCGCGACCCCAGCCAGTTTGACGTAATCGTCACCTGCAACCTCTTCGGCGACATCATCAGCGACCTAGCCGCCCAACTCTCCGGGGGACTAGGCCTAGCCCCTTCCGCCAACATCCATCCCGGCCGCACCTCGCTCTTCGAGCCCGTCCACGGCTCCGCCCCCAACATCGCCGGGAAGGGCATCGCCAATCCTTTCGGCGCGGTCCTAGCCTCCGGCATGATGCTTGAGTTTTTGGGCTGGCACGAAGAATCTGCAGTCTTAAAGCAATCCGTGAAGTCCGCCCTCCACGAAAATGTCACCACGCCCGACCTGGGCGGATCTAAACCAACACTCGAAGTAGCCGACTATCTCACCAACTTCGTCACCAAGCATTCGTAGATTACTTGAAGTACCACTAGAGCTCAGATTTTGCATCCTGATATCTGATCGCTGATATCTGATATCCCGCGCAGTTCGAGCAGGGCCCAATCTACCTCTTGCGCACCAGCGCCGTGATCGCCATCCCCAGCAAAAACCCTCCGATGTGCGCCCAGAACGCCACGCCGCCGGAAGTGCCGCCACCCAGCGTTCCAACGCCGGCCAGAAACTGCAGCACAAACCAATAACCCAGGATCAGGAAGGCGGGCACCGGAATCAAAAAGATGAAGAAGAACGTCAGGATGCGGTTCCTCGGGAAGAGCAGGACATAAGCTCCCATCACCCCGCTGATCGCCCCGCTGGCGCCAATCGCCGGAAGCGGTGAATTCAAGTTGAACAGAACGTGCGCCAACCCCGACCCGATCCCACACACGAGGTAGAAGAGGAGATAGCCCACGTGCCCGAAGTAGTCCTCGACGTTATCCCCGAAGACCCACAGGAACAGCATGTTCCCCAGCAGGTGCATCAGCCCGGCATGCAAAAACATGCTGGTGAAGAGCGGCTCGAACGCCGACTGAAACCCGACATGCCCCGCCAGGAATTGCGTGAAGTGCGAAGGGATGGTGGCGTTGGCCATCACGAAGGCCCGCTCGGCCCGCGCCGGCAAGCTCAGCTCGTAAACGAAGACCAGCACATTCGCCAGGATCAACGCAATGTTGACGAACGGCGTGGTGCGCGTCGGGTTGATGTCCTTCAGCGGAATCATCGCTCAGCGGGGAAGCGCGCTCGATTTGATGCCCTGCGCATGCGGATGCCGACAGAGTAGCGGAAAGGGTGCCAAACGAAAAGCCTGCCCCAGCGGAACCAGGGGCAGGGAGGCGTGTCCTATAATGTTGCCTCGTCAGAATCTTGGTTAACAGAATCTGGAGGCGCCTGGAAATCGCTGTTTTCCCAGTGTTTTGCGGTATTTGTGTGGGCCGTCTCGCTCGGATTGAAAGTCGCAAGAGGGATTCCTCACTTCGCAGACTCCGTTCGGAATGACGGGTGGTGGGCGGCCGCTGGGGAGGACGGATGGTCGCTGGGCTGGATGGATTTGGGAGTAGACTCCAAGCTGCAGCGAGACTCCCACCCTGGAAAAGTAGAAGAGCCGGAAAGCCTATGGCACGGCAGGACACTTTCTGGACCTACATTATGGCTAGCGAGTCCGGGGGTACTTTATGTCGGGGTGACGAGTGACTTGGCCAGTCGTGTGTTGCAGCATCAATCGAACCTCATTCCGGGCTTCACACAGAAATACGGTGTAACGAAGCTGGTCTGGTTCGAGGCTCACTCCAGCGTTAGGGCCGCGATCTCCAGGGAGAAAATGATCAAGGGCTGGAGTCGCATGAAGAAGGTTAGGCTTATCGGGGAACATAACTCCACGTGGAAGGATTTAAGCCAAGGCTAGGCACGGACCCACTTCCTCTAGTTAGGAGCGTCCTCTGCCGTCCCCCCTGGGCACCACCCACCACCCGTCATTCCGAACGGAGTCCGCGAAGTGAGGAATCCCTCTTCGATTGACCGCGGGCAAGGGCATGGCGAATCTGCGCCAGCCGGTCTCGTTCCATTCCGAGAATGTCGGCGCGCCGACAATTTTGATCACTTGTAGGTGCGTGCCATATGTGCGGGCGCGGCCCTCGATTTCCACTCCATTTGTTCGCAAATCATTGCGATGTTTCGCGGTGTATGGTAAGTAAGTAAGTCCTGCATGTGCGCGCAAAGGACGCAGGTAATGCCTGTGCCGCAGTTGCTAGTCGGCGCGCCGACAACCGATGCCCGCCCGCGAAACGGAAGCCATCATCCTGAAGACCTTCCCGCTGGGTGAGGCGGATCGCCTGGTCAGTTTCCTAGGACGTTCGTCGGGCCGCATGCGGGGTGTAGCCGCAGGAGCGCGCCGCTTGAAGAACCGTTACGGCTCGACCCTGGAACTGCTCTCGCACGCGCAGCTCTGGTACATCGAGCGCGAGACGCGCGACCTCGTGCGGATCCAGCAGGCCGAACTGCTCGAGTCCTTCCACAAGGCGCAGAGCGATTACGGCTTGAGCACCGGTCTGGCGCTGGTCAGCGAAATCGCCGAGCAGGTGTTGCCCGAGCACGAAGTGTCTGAGGCGATGTTCCGTCTGGTTCTGCTGACCGTGCGGGAGATCGAACGCCGCAACAGCGGGGCGCTGCCGCTGAGCTACTTCGCGTTCTGGACGGTGCGGCTGGCGGGCTGGCTGCCACGGTTCAATGCCTGCGCTGTTTGCGGAAAGGCCTTCGGGAAGCGGCCGGCGTATCAGGCGGCTTCACGTCCCGGGCTGGTCTGCGAAGAGCATCGCCGCTCCGGAATGAAGCCGGTGTCGTTCGAGGGCAGGGAACTCGCGGAGCGGTTTGCGGGAGAAAGCCTGGACCGGTTCGATGCGGCGATCGAGGCAGCGCCCGCGGTGAAGGAGTTGCGCGAAGCGGGGTTGAATTGGATCGAGCATCACACCGAGCGGGCGCTGAAAACGCGCGCGCTTCTGGAGACACCGTGAGGGGTTCGCCGGGGCAAAATTGTCGGCGCGCCGACATTCCCGGAATGGAACACGAAGGTTCCTGTAGTTCAGGCCTTCCGGCTTGAGGGGTTTCGTGGCAGGGGCGGGGTTGGCGGCTTATGGAAAGTGAGTCGGTGGGGTGATGGACACCATCACCCCTTAAGGGGTGGGCTTCAGGGCGCGGGACGAAAATTGTCGGCGCGCCGACATTTTTCGCAAGGGAGCGGAACTGAGTGATGAGTTCGGAGAGACGCCTTGACAGTTAAAGCAAAACTTGAAGTGAAGCACAAGGGCTTGACCTTTCAAGACTTATTTCTCAAGCTGGCGCATTTCTGGGGAAGGCAAGGTTGCGTGTTGCAGCAGCCCTACGATACGGAAGTTGGCGCGGGCACCATGGCGCCGGAAACGTTTCTGAGGGTGCTCGGACCTTCCCCGTATCGCGTGGCGTATGTGCAGCCGTCGCGGCGTCCCGCGGATGGGCGCTATGGTGAAAACCCCAATCGCCTGTACAAGCATTTTCAGTACCAGGTGATCTTGAAGCCCTCACCCGCGGAGATTCAGGACATGTACCTGAAGAGCCTGGAAGCGATCGGCATCGATCTGCGCGCACACGATGTGCGTTTTGAAGAGGACAACTGGGAAGCGCCCACGCTCGGGGCCTGGGGCATTGGCTGGCAGGTGTTGCTGGATGGACTGGAGATTACCCAATTCACTTACTTCCAACAGAGCGGCGGCATTGAGCTCGACCCCATTTCGGTGGAGATCACCTATGGCCTGGAACGCATTTGCGCGTTCCTGCAGGATGTGGAGAGCGTGTACGAAATCCGCTGGAACGAGGAGAAGAGCTACGGCGACATCCGGCTCGCGGAAGAGCAGCAACTTTCCGAGTACAGTTTTGACCGCAGCGACGCGCAGGCGTTGCGGGCCGAGTTTGAATTGCACGAGAAGGAATCGCGAGAACTGCTGGAGGGGTGGAAGCACCTGGAGGGAAATGTCGGCGCGCCGACAATCGAGCGCGCGCGGTATCCCCTGCTGGCGGCGTACGACCACTGCCTGAAGTGTTCGCACCTGTTCAATCTGATGGATGCGCGCGGGGTGATCTCGACGACGGAGCGCGCGGCGCTGATGGCGCGGGTGCGCACGCTGGCGTGCCGTGCCGCGGCGGCGTATTTGGAGCAGAGCGCGCCTGCGGCGTCGCAGGTCGAGGTGCGGGGATGAGGGCGAGGGAAGAGTGCCGGGGCGAAAATTGTCGGCGCGCCGACATTCCCGAAATGGAACGCGGGCGTTTGGAGTGCGGGAGCTTGCTCCCGCTTTTACGGGGGATCGCTTCGCTCCGAAATGATCGAGTGGGAGTCGGGGTTGCGATCGCAGAAGCGGCGGCGAGCCGCCGCACTTCACCTTCTTGCAAGTCGTTTGCAAAATGTCGGCGCGCCGACAATTCTCAAAAAATGCAAGATTATGTCTGGGGTGGCCCGATGAGCAGCGGGGGCAGGATCGTGGAGCGCGGAACCCATGTCGGAGCCAAAATTGTCGGCGCGCCGACATTCTCGAAATGGAACGCGGGGTTTGGGGTGGCCGGATGAGCGCGGTGAAGAATACATCTTCGAAGAAGACGGTCGCGGCGGCTGCGAAACCCCGGCGCGTGGAGCTGCTTTTTGAAATTGGGGCGGAGGAGATTCCCGCGGGGATGTTGCCGCGCGCCGTGAGCGAGCTGAAAACCATTCTGGAGAAACACCTTACCGCGGAGAGCCTCACGGAAGGCGTGACCGTGGAAACCTTTGGCGGACCGCGGCGGCTGACCGCCTGGGTGCGCGGGCTGATCGCCAAGCAGGCCGACGTGGAAAATGAAGTGACCGGGCCGCCGAAGTCGGTAGCCTATGATGCTGCCGGCGCGCCGACAAGAGCGGCGGTGAGTTTCGCGGAGAAGCAGGGCGTGGCGCTCCACGATCTCCTCACCGTGAAGACGCCCAAGGGCGAGTACATCGCTGCGAAAGTGATGAAGCGCGGGCGCACCACTCGCGAACTCCTCAGCGAGATCCTACCACGGGTGATCCACGATATTTCCTGGCCGAAGACGATGACCTGGACGGGGCTGGAAGGCGCGCGATTCATCCGCCCAGTGCGCTGGCTGGTCGGGGTGCTGGACGGCAAGGAACTGAAGTTTTCCTTCGGGGGCGTGACCGCCGGGGATGTTACTGCGGGGCACCGCTTCCTGGGCAAACCCCAAATACGAGTGCGCGATTTCGCGGACTACGAGAAGAAGCTGCGCGCCAATGGCGTGATCGTGCGCCCGGCATTGCGCCTGGAGCGCATCCAGAACGAGCTGGCGAACCACGCGAGGCGCGGCGGCTACAAGGTTCATGAAGATGCGGGTTTGCTGCAACTGGTCAGCTACCTGAACGAATTCCCGACGGTAATCCAAGGCGACTTTGATCCTTCGTTTCTGGAGCTTCCCGACGAGATACTGATCACGGTGATGCGCGATCACCAGAAATACTTTGCCGTGGAAAAACGGAGCGGGGAACTGGCGCCGCACTTTTTGGCGGTGATCAACCTGGCCAAGGATTCACAGGGGTTGGTGCGCGCGGGGCACGAACGCGTGCTGCGCGCGCGGTTTGCGGATGCACGGTTTTTCTGGGAGTCCGACCAGAAGATCAAGCTGGCCGACTATCTCCCCAAGCTGCAGCGGGTCACTTACGAGTCGCGCCTGGGCAGCTACCACGACAAGGTGGAGCGCATGCGGGCGATTGCGCGGTGGCTCGGGGAGCAGTGGTTCAACCTGGGCATGGTGCAGGCGCACGTGGCCGATGCGGACCGCGCCGCCGAACTGGCGAAGTGCGACTTGGCCACGGAGATGGTGCGCGAGTTCACGGAGTTGCAGGGCGTTGTGGGCGGGCTGTACGCCCGGGCGCAGGGCGAAGCGGAAGATGTAGCGGATGCGGTTTACGATCATTACCGCCCCGTTGGGTTGGATGACCCCATCCCGCGGAATCTGACGGGCTGCGCGGTGGCGCTGGCGGACAAGTTCGATTCGATTGTGGGCTGCTTCAGCGTGGGCGTGATTCCGACGGGCTCGAGCGATCCTTACGCGCTGCGCCGCGCCGCGCTGGGTATCGTGAAGATCATCCTCGACCGCAAATTGCCGGTATCGTTGTCGCTGACGATTGGCGCGGCGTCGAAGGCACTGCTGACGCATCCACCGAAGAAGGCGGTGACTGCGGCGCAGGAAGCGCAGGTATTGGACTTCATCCTGGACCGCGCGCGGTTCGTGCTGCGGGAGAAGCATGGCTATGCGTACGACGAGGTGAACGCGGTCTTCCGCGCAGGCTGCGAGGACCTGGTGGACGTGGAGAAGCGGTTGAAGGCGCTGAAGGCGGTGCGCAAGACCAAGAACTTCGAGCCACTGGCGGTATCGTTCAAGCGCATCCGCAAGATTCTGGAGAAGGCGAATCTTCCGGTTGAGGCGCCGCAGCACGTGAACGTGGAACTGTTCGAGAAGGATGCGGAGAAAGCGTTGTACGCGGCGGTGCGCAGGGCGGCGGGGAAGGTGAGCGAGGACAAGCGCGCGGGGAAGTATCAGGAAGCGCTGGACGAGATTGCGGGGTTGCGCAAGGTGGTGGACCAGTTTTTTGTGGAAGTGATGGTGATGGCGGAGGACGAAGCGGTGCGGAAGAACCGGTTGGCGCTGCTGGCGGAGTTGTTGCGGGAGTTTACGACGATTGCGGATTTTTCGGAGTTGGGAGGGGAAGAAGGGAAGTAACGGGGAGAGAGCTGACAGTTTACAGTTCGCAGTTAACAGCCTCGGAGAAAAGCAAGAGGGACGGTAACACCCCGACTGGGTCGGGGTAGACGCCGTGCACAGAGGGAGGAACACAGAGGGCACGGAGAACAGAAAGAAACTTAGAAAGTGGAGATCGGGAATTGGAGATTGGAGAGGAGAACCCCAAGACCCAGGTAGGAAATCAAACCTGGGGCACCCTTCGCGGGAGAGGGAGTGGGAGGTAGGGCCGGAGACGTAAAAGCGGCGGCGAGCCGCCGCACTCCAAGAGCTTAAAGTATTACTTTAAGTGAAGGGGTTCGAGTTTTGCGGCAGTTTTCGTTTGAAAATTGTCGGCGCGCCGACATTATGCACTCCAAACTCAAATGAGTGCGATGCGTAGCGCGCCAGTAACCGCAGTAAAAAACAAGAGAGGCATACCGTGAAAAAGTGGGTCTATTTCTTTGGTGCAGGAAAAGCGGAAGGCGACGGAGAATGGCGCGATCTGCTCGGCGGCAAGGGAGCAGGTTTGGCCGAGATGACCAAAATCGGCTTACCCGTCCCGGCAGGTTTCACCATCTCGACGGAAGCCTGCGATCATTTCTACAAGAACAACAAGAAGTACCCGGCGGAACTCAAGAAGCAGGTGGTTGACAGCGTCGCCAGGCTGGAAAAGGTGACCAAGAAGAAGCTCGGCGATCCGGACAATCCGCTGCTGGTCAGCGTGCGTTCCGGCTCGGCGCGCTCTATGCCGGGCATGATGGAAACGATCCTGAACCTGGGCTTGAATGACAAGTCCGTGGTGGGCATCGCCAAGGTGACCGGGAACGAGCGGTTTGCCTACGATGCGTATCGCCGCTTCGTGCAGATGTTTTCCACCGTGGCGATGGGCATGCCCAAAGAAGACTTGGAGCACAAGCTGCGGGCGATGAAGCAGCGGCTAGGCGTGAAGGAAGATACCGCGGTGCCGGCCAGCGGCTGGAAAGAACTGGTGGGGGAGTACAAGGCCTACTACCTGGACAAGGCCGGGCAGCCCTTTCCAGAAGATCCCCTGGAGCAGTTGTGGGGTGCGATTGGCGCGGTGTTTGGATCATGGATGGCGGAAAAGGCGGTCACGTATCGCCGGGTGGAAAAGATCACCGGATTGCTGGGCACTGCGGTCAACGTGCAGCAGATGGTGTTCGGGAACACTGGCGACAATTCGGGGACGGGCGTGTGCTTTACGCGCGACCCGAGTGACGGCGAGAAGATTTTCTACGGCGATTATCTGAGCAACGCGCAGGGCGAAGACGTTGTGGCGGGCATACGCACTCCGGTACACCTGAGCGAACTGGCGAAGCTCATGCCCAAGGTGTACGGGCAACTCGAAAAGGTTCGAGGAACACTTGAGAAGCACTACCGCGACATGCAGGACATGGAGTTCACGGTGGAGGACGGCACGCTGTACATGCTGCAGACGCGCACCGGCAAGCGCACGCCCGCGGCGACCTTCCGCATGGCCATGGATATGGCTAACGAGAAGCTCATCACCAAGGAAGAAGCGATGCTGCGCATCAAGCCGGAAGACATCGAGCGGCTGTTCTATCCGGTGATTGACAGCAAGGTGGACCGCAAGACGCTGCAATCGAAGATATTGGCGCACGGGATTAACGCCGTGCCAGGCGCGGCGGTTGGGAAGATGTGCTTCTCCGCGAACGAGACCGAAGAGTGGGCTGCAAGGGGAGAGAAGGTGATCCTGGTGCGGCGCGAAACCAGCCCGGAAGATGTGGGCGGCATGGCGGTGGCGCAGGGCATCCTGACGGCTACGGGAGGCAAGACGAGTCACGCGGCGGTGGTGGCGCGCGGCTGGGGCAAGTGCTGCGTGGCCGGGGCGGAAACCCTGGACATCGATTACAAGACCAAGATCATGACCGATGCGAAGAGCGGCAAATCGCTGAAAGAAGGCGAGTGGATCACGCTGGACGGCAGCGAAGGCATCGTGTACGAGGGGAAAATGCCGCTGGTCACGCCGGAATTGCCGAAGGCGTACTACACGATCATGAAGTGGGCCGACGAGATCCGGCACTTGGGGGTGCGCACAAATGCGGATACGCCGCAGGATGCGCGGAAGGCCCTCGAATTCGGCGCGGAGGGCATTGGGCTGGTCCGCACCGAGCACATGTTCTTCACCGACTTCGAGCAGCCGGAGAAGAGCCACGAGCGGCAACTGGCGATTCAAGAGATGATCCTGGCGAATGAGAAGGAGACCCGCGTCAAGGCTCTGGATAAGCTGCTGCCGTTCCAGCGCCGGGACTTCATCGGCATCTTTAAAGTGATGGATGGTTTTCCGGTTACGATTCGCCTGATCGATCCGCCGCTGCACGAGTTCGTGCCGCACGAGCACGCCAAGCAGGCGGAACTGGCCAAGGAACTGGGCATTTCCGTGGAGACTGTGGAGCGCCGCGTGGCGCAACTGCACGAAGCCAACCCCATGCTGGGACACCGCGGGTGTCGCCTGACCATCACCTATCCGGAAATTCTGGAGATGCAGGTGAGGGCGATCATCGAAGCGGCGATTGAATGCCAGAAAGCCAAAGTTAAAGTAATACCTGAGATCATGATTCCGCTCACTCTGGACAAGAAGGAGCTGGCAATCCTGGTTGATGCGACGCGCCGGGTTGCGGATGACCTGATCAAGAAGGCTGGTGTGAAACTGCACTATATGGTGGGCACGATGATTGAGTTGCCGCGCGCCGCGTTGCTTGCGGACGAGATTGCCGAAGTGGCGGAATTCTTCTCGTTCGGCACCAACGACCTGACGCAGACGACCATGGGGCTCTCCCGCGACGACGCGGGGCGCTTCCTGCCCGACTATGTGGACGAAAAGAAGGCGGGGATATTCCGTGGCGACCCGTTCCAGACGCTAGACATCAAGGGCGTGGGAATGTTGGTGAAGTGGGGCATCGAAAAGGGCCGCAAGACGCGTCCAAAGCTGGAGGTGGGCATCTGCGGAGAACATGGCGGGGATGCGGAAAGCGTGAAGTTCTGCCACGAAGTTGGCATGGACTACGTGAGCGCTTCGCCGTTCCGCGTGCCGATTGCGAGGTTGGCGGCAGCGCAGGTGGTGGTGGAAGACAAGCAGAAGAAGGCTAAGGGCAAGAAGAAGTAAAGAAGCAAAGAAGCAAAGAGGCAAAGAAGCAAGGAAGTAATGATTGAATGAGCCGAATGGGTGCCGGGGTCTGGGAGGATGGACCCCGGCACTTGAGAGAAGAGAGATTCATCGCACAAAGAACGTGCGATGGAAAACCGTACATCGCTCCGCGGACTCCGCTGTGAATGACTGGTTTGGGTGAATGTGGTGAGATTGGTTGCCACGATTCCTCCACTACGCGGCCCGACGCGCCACGGTGCGGCGCGGAAGAGAGAATCGGGCCGCTCCGGTCGGAATGACAACACGGGATGCGCGGCAGAATGGAAGGCCTGAGCTACAGGGTCGGGTACGAATTTGGGCTGATGGGAAGTAAGACTTGAAGTGATGCTCCCGCTCCGGGGTGGGCTTCGGTGAAGCGACCTCGCATTTTGATTGCCGCCTTGGCAACACTGCTGCTTGTTGCGGGTGTTTGCGTTGCGGCGGATACACCGATCACATTGCATGGCCGAGTTGAAGATGAGAATGGATTGCCCGTCGGTGGAGCTCAAGTAAAGCTTGAGGTGGCCGGCGGGCAAACTTTTTTGGGGACGACGGACGACGCCGGCTCGTTCACGATTGAGAATCTGGCCGCCGGGGAATACACCGCGCACATCTCCAAGCCGGGGTTCTTTATTTTGGAGGGGCAGAAGTTCGAGCTCGCGGCAGACTCCGGGGAGATTTCTTTCACGCTGAATCACGCTGAGGAATTGCGGGAAAAGGTGGACGTTACCGCACCCGCCAACCAGATCGAGACCTCCGAAACACCGCAGAAGATCACTCTGACGACGCAAGAAATCCGCGACATTCCCGTACCCAGCTCCCATGATTTGGCGGAAAGCCTGATCCTGCTGCCCCAGGTGCTGCTGGACAACCAGGGGCTGCTGCACATCGCCGGGTCGCGGGCCACACAGGTGCAGTACCTATTGAACGGATTCGAGATTGGGGAGCCGGTGAACAATTCGCTGGTCGCGCGATTCAGCGTGGATGCGGTGCGTTCGGCGGAAGTGCAGACGGGGCGGTTTGGGGCGGAGTTGGCGCATCCGGGCGCGGCGGTGCTGAGTTTCGATACGCCGGATGGGGATGACCACTGGCGGTTCAATGCCACGGATTTCTTCCCCGGGATTAACGTGCAACAAGGCGTGCAACTGGGGAATTACTATCCGCGGGTGGAGTTTTCCGGGCCGATCGTGGGCGGGAAGCTGTGGTTTTCGCAGGCGTTCAGCGTGCAGCACACATTGAGCGTGATGAAGGGGCTGGCGCCGGGAGCGCCGGATACCTCGACGGTGTGGGCGGGAGACAGTCTGTCGCGGCTGTTGTGGCACATCTCGCCGCGGCACAGCCTGGTGGCGAGCTTCCTGTACAACGACGGGGATGATTTCAACCTGGGGTTGGATGCGCTGCACCCGGCGTCCACGACGCTGACGCAGCATACGCATCAGGCGTTCGGGTCGGTGAAGGACCAGTATTGGTTCCACGACACGCTGGTGGAGTTTGGCTTTGCGGGGCACGACAGCCACGACGATTACCAGCCGCAGGGGAATGGGCCGTACAAGCTGCTGGTGGATGGGGCGGCGGGGAATTATTTTCAGGCGTTGCAGCAGGACGGGCGGCGGTATCAGGGATTCTTTGATGCGACCCGGGCGGGGCTGAAATGGCATGGGACGCACACGATTTCCGGAGGCGCGAATCTTTCGAGCGTGCGGCTGGAGCAGGCGAGCACGCGTGGGGAGATTGACGCGTTTTACGCCGATGGCACGACGCATAGCCGGGTGACGACATTCAAGGGGCCGGCGGCGTTTGGCGTGTCCAATACGCTGGCCGGGGCGTTTGTGCAGGATGCGTGGACAATCAACGCGCATTTTATTGCGACGGCGGGAGTGCGGACGGATTGGGACCGGTTGGTGCACTCGGCGATGGCGGAGCCGCGGGTGGCGCTGAACTGGATGCCGTTCGCAGCTCCCCTCGCGGATCGGGGCAAGCAGGGCAAGCCGTCTGCCGAGAAGACGGCGAAGTTTTCGATTGGGTGGGGGATTTACGATATTCCGCTGAACCTTTCGGTGATTGGGCAGACGGCGGATCAGCAGCAGGTGGACACGCTGTACAATGCGATGGGGGCGGTGACGGCGGGGCCGGCGACGAGCCGGTTTGTGCTGATGCCGGGGGCGCTGCGGCAACCGTATTTTGATATTACGAGCGCGGGGTGGCAGCAGAGGTTTGGGGAGAAGACGATTGTGTCGGTGGAATTGCTGGCGCGGGAGCAGCACCGCGGGTTGGCGTTCGAGACGGGGACGCCGGGGCAGATTGGGAGCGAGTTTTTGTTGGAGTCGACGCGGCGGGACAAGTATCGCGGGGCCACGATTTCGGGGCGGCACTCGTTTGGCGGGGGCGCGGAAGTGTTTGGGAGCTACACGCGATCGCGGGCGAGCAGCGATCAGGTGCTCGACCCGGTGCTGGGGACGCTGTACTTTGCGGCGCAGCAGAGCGGGCCGCTGGCGTGGGATGCGCCGAACCGGTTTTTGGGCTGGGCGAGCGTGCCGACGCCGTTGTGGGGGATCTTGTTTAGCTGCTTGCTGGATTACCGGACGGGGTACCCGTTCAGCGTGGTGGACCAGCAGCAGCTTTTGGTGGGGGCGGCGAACTCGCGGAGGTTTCCGGATTATGCGAGCTTGAATATCAGTTTGGAGAAGAAGTTCCGGTTTCGGGGATATTTGTTTGCGGTGCGCGGGTCGGCGATTAATGTGCTAGGGCGGCAGAACCCGGACGTGGTGGTGAATAACAACGGCGCGCCGAATTTTTTGGAGTTTACGGGCGGGCAGGGGAGAGCGTTTACGGGGAGATTGCGGTTTATTGGGAGGAAGTGAAAAGGGCAGCCGACAGCCTATAGCCAATAGCCGACAGCCAATAGTCTACAGCCAATAGTCTACAGCTTCGGAGAAGAGAAAAGGCTTACGCAGAGGTCACAGAGAGCGCGGAGTTCGCAGAGAAGAGAGACCCAAGACCCACCCTCAAAAAACGAGGATGGGGCACCCTGCCGCAAGGTTCCGGCCTTTATTTTTTGTGGTAGAATCCGGCGCACACGTGAAATCGCGCGATCACATCCCCGTTGCCACAAGACGCGCTGCATGGAGGCGAGCTAAGGGTTGCAGTGAGGAGTGCGGCACAAATCTTATCGAGCGCTCCATCGTGAACGTCCCAGCCGAAAAGATCAGCTATTTCGTTCATCTGTGGGATGGGCACGAGTGCTGGAGTTGCCAGTCGGCAGGCCGTATATTGGCGGTAAAGGATCACCGGGACTTCGGACGTTCTTACCTCGATCCAGACGACCCGCTTGAGCGCAAGCTGGGCGAAGCTATTCGGATGTGCTTCCCATTTTTTTACCCGGATTATTCACACACCATGGAAGAGAGCTATTACGCCAATCACTGCGAATCATGCGGCGCACTACAAGGCGATCACTATCTAACTTTGTGGCTTTGCGACAGCGGAAGGGGCGACGCTCCCGATTTAGTTGAGCCGATTCCAGAAGTCGTAGAGTGGGAACCAGCGTACTCCGATACCACCCGTCGCTTTCTGCCTTTCCAGATTCACCACCGCAACGGCGACCCGTCTGACGCCGCCCTAGATAATCTGGAAATCCTCTGCCCGCCTTGCCATCGAGGCAAACACGCCAAAGTCTCTGTTCAACTCGCGCACTATACGCCGGGATTTTTGGCATAGATTTGGCATAGTCTGGTCCCGTTCGCTTGATTAACAAAGCCCCCTGCGCGTCCGCGATAGTGTCCAGAGTTTTTCGCACATTTGTTGAGGCATAGATCTGGTGGTGCTCGGCTCCCCCTGCCGTGTACCCGGCGTGTACCTCA
>Ga0209517_10002392_pt1 | contig 26532 bp, 26 predicted proteins | sample PeaSoiMetSII2010_FD_187695 | JGI IMG/M metagenome (GOLD analysis project Ga0209517, IMG submission 187695) | Peat soil microbial communities from Weissenstadt, Germany - SII-2010 (SPAdes) (version 2) | ecosystem: Environmental > Terrestrial > Soil > Wetlands > Peat | place: Germany... | reverse complement strand
TGTAACGCTGATGAAAAGGTCGCAGCAGGGAGTTAGTACGGTCCGGAGGACACAGCCAGCCCGGGCATCGAGCGCACACACAGCTTGATCCGCAAAACCGGCCTGAGTAAAGCGACCTCCGATCAGGGGACCTTGGTTACATTGGCCGCTTGCGGCCCTTTCTGTCCCTGGACGATCTCAAACTCCACCTTGTCGCCCTCCTGCAGGCTCTTGTAGCCTTCGGTGGTGATTGAGCTGTAGTGAATGAATACATCCGGTCCATCGTCTCGGCCGAGGAAGCCGTATCCTTTGGCGTTGTTGAACCACTTGACCGTGCCTTTAAAACGTTCCACGTGCGCCCCTCTTTCTTGCAGATTTCCCCGAAAAGGCGCGATTTCAGGGCCCGCAAAAAAATGTGTAGGAATTGTGCTGCTCACCGGGGGTGCTGTCAAGGCTCAGCGTCACACATCAATGTTCGTGGGCAAGAATGTTCGTGGGCAAGGGCCGCTCGTGTAGGGCGGGCGCCTCGCCCGCCCAAGCCGAGCGCAGCTCGGCCTCGCCTCAAAAGGCGGTATTGGCAGAACACTCCGCTGTGCCCGGTATGACCGCGGAAATGCTCGCGCTTTAGCGACTGGGGTCGGCTTTTTGCGTCTCCAATTAGTTTTTCGCAGCCGGCTAGCGCGCTGGTCGCGCCGTCTGAGCCAGCCACAAGATCCCCGAGATGGTCTTGGCGTCGCGGATGCGTCCATTGAGCGCCATCCGTTTCGCCTCCGATAAAGTGAAAAACCTGGTTGCGATCTTCTCGTCCGGCTCGGGCTGGGCTTCGCCCGCCCGGAGACCGCGGGCCAAGTAGATGGTCATGGTTTCGTCAAGGAAACCGGGGCTCACGTAAAAATGCAGGATTCTCTTCCACTGGCGGGCGCTGTAGCCGGTTTCTTCGAATAACTCGCGCTTAGCGGCGGTGAGCGACGTTTCGCCATCGTCGATGCGCCCGGCGGGCAGCTCCCACATCATCGACTGTGCGGCGTGGCGATACTGGCGTTCGAGAAGGATGCGTGGCTCGGCTTTGCGGGCCGCCTTCGCCGGGTTATCGAGGGCCAGATCATCGACGGCCAGAACAACGATGGAGCCGGAATGCCGTATGACATCGCGGCGGGCGCGCACGCCTCCAGGCTCTTCCACTTCATCAGTCGTGACGCTGAACACCGGCCCCTGGAAACGGATGCGGGAAGAGAGGACGCGCGCTTGCTCTGATTTCGTTCCTGCTGATTTCGCCATGACAACAATATTAAGGTATGCTGCGCCGGTGAGCCGAAAACCCATCACCGAAAAGACGACCAGGAAAACAATGACCGGAAAACCCTCCATAGCCATCGTCGGGGCCGGGAGCCTGGCGACTTTTCTGGCCGTAGCGCTGCACAACGCAGGTTTCACGATTACCGAGATCGTCGCGCGCGACTCGCCGCGGTCACGCCAGCGCGCTCGCGCGCTGGCCGCGAAGGTGGGCGCTCAAACCGTCACCGCGCATTCCGCCGCGCTGGACGCCACCTTGCTGTGGCTCTGCGTTCCAGATCGTGAGATTCGCCGCGCGGCTTGGGTTTTGTCGGATCACCTGGTTGCTCGCGCGCTGCTTCAGCAGAAAGGTATAGCCCGCATCGCCCTGCACTCCAGCGGAGCGCTCTCCAGCCGCGAACTGGATCCTCTGCGCAAAGCCGGCGCCGCGGTCGCGTCGGTGCATCCGCTGATGACCTTCGTTGCCGGAGCGCATCCTTCAGAGCATCCTTCAGGGCATCCTTCTATGACGGGCGTCCCTTTTGCCATCGAAGGCGATGAGGAGGCCGCGCGAGTTGCACGGCGAATCGTCCGCGCGTTGGGAGGAGAGAGTTTCTCATTACCCGCGAAGCGCAAAGCCGCATACCACGCGTGGGCCACGATGACTTCGCCGCTGCTGCTAGCGTTCCTGGTGACACTAGAAGAAGCCGCCCGCGCCGCCGGACTAACGCGGCAGGATGCGCGCCATAAGAGCCTGCCTATCATCCGCCAGACTTTGGCCAACTATTCGCGCCTCGGTCCGGCGGACTCATTCAGTGGCCCGCTGGTTCGCGGAGACGCGGAGACGGTGGCGAAACACCTGGCGGTGCTGAAGAAGCATCCCGGAGCGCGCGAGGTTTATGTGGCGCTGGCGCGGGCCGCAATGCGCGGGCTGCCGGTGAAGAACCAGGATGAACTAAAACAGTTGCTGCGTGCGCTTTAATTCTGATCCTTTACCGTGACCGCGAGATGAGTCATATAGTGGAGGGACGGGCGTCTCGCGAGCCTGCCCTGAGCGAACCCGAAGGGTCCAGCCGGGCGGGGACGCCCGGCTCTCCATCAGGATGCTTGGATCGACAGCAGTAACAATCACGCGGTCGTGGAACTAATGCTGAACTCTGCGACTGCTGAACAAATGCCCCAGCTTCTCTTGCTTCGTCCTTAAATATTCTTCGGTATGTTCCGTGGGCGCGACTTCGCAAGGCACGCGCTCGGTCACTTGGATCCCGGCGTTTTCGAGCGCAGCGACTTTATCGGGATTATTCGACAGCAAGCGCACCCGCTTGATGTCCAACGCCTTCAGGATCGCGACCGGCATCTGGAACTCGCGCTGGTCGGCCTTAAAACCAAGGCGCTCGTTCGCTTCCACCGTGTCAAATCCGCTGTCCTGGAGCGCATAGGCCTGCAGTTTCGCCATCAGCCCAATGCCGCGGCCCTCCTGCTGCTCATAGATAAGGACGCCCGCCCCCAGTTGGGCGATCATCGAGAGCGCCATTTCAAGCTGCTGGCGGCAATCGCAGCGCAGCGAGCCAAACACGTCGCCGGTCAGACATTGCGAGTGGATGCGCACCAGCGGCGACCCGGAGTGCACTTCGCCCATCACCAGCGCCACCGCCTCTTCGGTCCGGGTGTCGTCGCCCGATGCGGACGCCTTGGTCGCAAACCCGTGAATCAGGAAGTGTCCCCAGCGCGTCGGGAAGTCCGCCGACGCCACTTGTTTTACCTTTAAAGAACTCACCGCTAAATTATAGTCTTCGATTTCAGGTACACACCTCTGTGAGTTCTCAATGTCCAGTTGGTCGATGCTTTGAGTGTTCCGCTGCGCGCGGCGGACACAGCTGCAAAATCACCTGTGGATAGGCGAAATCGAGCGACGGCTGCTAAAATCAAAACGTAAACTCGCCGCCAAATGGGGCTATAGCTCAGCTGGGAGAGCGCATCGTTCGCAACGATGAGGTCGTCGGTTCGAGCCCGACTAGCTCCACCATATTTTCAATCTCCATTCCGTCGGTGTGAACGCCTGAACGCCACTGGCTCGCCGCCCCTGCTAAGCTCATTCCTGCGTGAATCGGAAATACGACGTCATCATTCTCGGAGCCGGCGCGGCCGGCCTGATGTGTGCCATTGAAGCCGGCAAGCGCGGCCGCAGTGTTCTGGTGCTCGAACGCACGGATCGAATCGGCAAGAAAATCCTGATCTCCGGCGGCGGCCGCTGCAACTTCACCAACCGGCACACCAACCCGGAGAATTTCCTTTCCGCCAATCCACACTTCGCCAAATCGGCGCTGGCCCGCTACACTCCGGCGGACTTCGTGCGCCTCGTCGAAAAACACCGCATCCCCTACCACGAGAAAAAGCTTGGCCAGTTGTTCTGCGATCGAGCGGCGAGCGACATCACCACAATGCTCGAGCAGGAATGCCGCGACGCCGGAGTAGAAATCCGGTGCAGCACGAGAGTGAACGAGGTGCGCAAGGACGAGGTGCGCAAGAACGACCGGTTCACCGTGCAAGCCGAGGACGCCAATTTCGCCGCGCCCCGCCTGGTGGTCGCCACCGGAGGCTTATCCATCGCGAAAATCGGCGCCACCTCATTTGGTTACGATCTCGCCCGGCAATTCGGCCTGAAGATCGAGCTCCCACGCGCCGCCCTCGTCCCTCTCACCTTTAGCGAACGGGACCGCAAGCGCTGGTGCGATTTGGCGGGAGTCTCTACCGAAGTGGTTGCTTCCACTCGTAGCACGAACCGCCGCACGAAACAAGCGTTCCGCGAAAACATGCTCTTCACTCATCACGGCATCAGTGGGCCCGCGATTCTCCAAATCTCTTCTTACTGGAACAGCCGGGAACCCATTCATCTCGCCCTTGCGCCCGGCCGCAATCTCACCGCCGATTTGCGAACCCACGGACATCGCGACCCATCGAGTTGGAAGTGGCAGCTGCGAGAAATTCTGCCTCGCCGCTTCGCCGATCGCTGGCTCGAAACCTATCCATTAGCCGGCAACTCCGATCGCGCCCTGGCTGACGCCGAACATCGACTGCATGCGTGGGAAGTCACGCCGGAAGGAACCGAGGGTTTCGGAAAAGCGGAAGTCACCGCGGGCGGCGTCGATACCAACGAACTTTCCGCCAAGACCATGGAATCAAAGAAAGTGCCCGGCCTTTTTTTTATCGGAGAAGTGGTCGACGTCACCGGCCAACTCGGCGGCTTCAACTTCCAGTGGGCATGGGCGTCCGGATTTTGCGCTGGACAGGCAGTGTGAAGCAACTGGGGATTGGTAATGTGTGATTTGTAATTTCACAAACGGCCAATCGAGTTTCAATTACCAATTACAAATTGCCCATCACAAATTTTAAATCTCCGCGCCTTCCTGCATGAACGGCATACGGGCAAGAATTTCTGCGGCCCGCTCCAGTTGTTTCAGGTCTTCACCGGTGAAGTCTGTGCCCGCGAGCGAAGCATCCAGCCCTTTGCGCGAAACTTGTACCACTCCCATCACATTTCCTTCGGAGCACACCACGGGAACGGACATGATCTTCTGAATCGGCATTTGCTCCTGGCCTCGATCATCTTCTTCGTCCCCCGCCCCCAGCTTGACCGCTTCAAACAGGCTGACATGTTTCACCCGCATAAAGGCATTCGACAGAAGCGGAGTGCGAGTCGCTGCCGTCCGGGCTGCAACCGCCGATCCGGTCAGCGGCAGTACGCCCGCGGATCGCAGTTCCGGGGGAAAGATAAATCGCAGACTACCCTTTTCTAACCTGAGCAGTGCCACTTCGCTGCGGCGCACATGCAGGGCCTGCGCCAGCTTCAGACAGACTCGATCCGAACTTGGAGATTCCGAAACCATTCTCTCCAAGTCGCTGACGCTGGCCTTGGCGGCCTTAGCTCCCAACCCTTGATTGCCACTCGATGACATAATTGCGCCCTTGAGGCTGTCCTTAGCTATCCTGCGGGCACCAGCAACTTTTCGACAAGTTACCAGAGTAAGTGGAGCGTGCAAAACCTCGGCAAACATTCTTGGATGGAGCATCCGTAATCATCATCGTGCTCTGGTTCCGTCGGGCGCTCGAAATTCCGGCGCCGCCAGCACTGAAGTCATTTCGTCCAAATAGCCAATGTCGAACAGCATCCCTTCCGGAAAGTTCCCTGCCATCCTGCGTCCGGAAACGCACACCTGCTCCGCACAAGAAACCGGCGGATGAGCCGGCATTTACTCCAGATCTCTGTGTGACATTCATCACCGCCGTTTGCCCCCGGATCACATCTTTTTCCGCGATATTGGCACATACTTAGGATGACTTCTGAGGCACCGACCTGCTGTCCGAAACAGAATTTAGACTCCAGTTCTAACGCACAACCGCAGGTCGGCGGGAAACGAAAATGAACCGCATGAAACACATCTGTGTCGGGTGCGGGTATAAGGAAATCAACAATAATGCCACCAGCCCATCAACATGCAAGAAGTGTGGAGAACAGATGCTCCACCGTTGGGACGAGCAGTCGGATTACGAGAGTGAGATGAAGAAAGAGATTGAAGATTCAACCGATGGTGGCTGATTCAAAATAGACCGCCAGAGTTCAAACCCGTATCATGGCTCACAGCCTGGGGCAATGTTCTTGCCTCAGCGCCAAAAACCGAAGTTGAATTTCAACCAGGCCGCCTTATTCAACTCTACGGGATCACGACGATCTTGACAGAGAGACTAAAAGGCGTCATCGACAAACTGCGATGGCGCTTACGCTAGCCGAAGTGCGGACGCTGGCGGTCGACCTTCAGCGCTTAGTTTTGCAGCCTTCCGGCACCGTAATCTTGGCCCTGTCCAAGAGAGTAACTTTTCTTATACGGCGGAACGAATTTTTCTATGCCTGGCGGCACAATTCCACAGGCATTCGCGATATAGTTAGACAGATCGTTCTTCGCAAATAGTCGGATAGCGGCTAATTGGAGTACGCGAATGTCGCTTATTCGTTACGTAAGACCATTCTTGGAGTTGGGTATCTGTAAGGAGCACTGCATGGCTCGCAAGACAACAGGAAGCTCTACTACCAGTCGCAGCAAGAAAACCGCAGCCTCGATTCAGCCTGCCGCTGTGCAGGTTGCGCCTGAAGTTCCGAAGAATGGGAAGCCGTCCAACCTCGTTCTTGTCGATCTCCCGGTCAATCTCCCTGTCAATCTCGAAGACGAGATTCGCCGCCGCGCCTATGAACTCTACCTGCAGCGCAGAGCGACTGCGGGCAATGAGAACGTCAACGGCGACGAGAACACGGATTGGCTGATGGCGGAGCGTGAGATCCGTTTGCGCTACGGCAATCAGGAACGGCGCAGGGCATAGCTAGCAGCGGGATCCGAGCAACGGAGTCTTACCGAGAGCTGACGGATTTCCTATTGGCTCTGTGCCGGACGCTATACGACCGCCGCTCGAAGTCCGACTGCTCCCAAGTATGAACGAGCCTGAGTACGCGCGAGCCTGAGTACGAATGCGCGCCAGCCAGAGTCGCAGGCGGTCGATGGAGTTACTGCTGTACCGCTTGAACCAGCGCCGGCCTCACCTGTTCACGCTGAATTTCAGAAGCGTCCCACGCACCGCCCAGAGCCTTCACCAGGTAAACCGAAGTGACCATTTGCTGACCGAGCAGCTGCGTTGCCAGGCGTTCATTGCTCAGCAGCGTGGATTGTGCGGTAATAACATCAAGATAAGTGGTAACGCCGCCGACATAACGGTCATTGGCGAGGTTGAGCGCGCGGCGCGAGTCGGCGACCGCTGCCTGCTGAGTTTTCGCAGCCTGGTTAAGCAGCGCCAGGCCGGAAAGCCCATCCTCCACTTGCTGAAATGCAACCAGCACTGACTCGCGATAATTCGCGACCGATTCGTCATAGGCCGCACGGCTGGCCGCCAGGTTGGCGCGATTGCGGCCGCCATTAAAGATCGGCTGCAGCACATCACCACCCAGCGACCACAAAGCGCTGGGAGCACTCATCAGTGTGGCAATGTCGCGGCTCTCCCATCCGCCGCTTCCCGACAGTGTGATATGCGGATAAAACGCAGTCATGGCTATTCCGACCTGCGCATTTTCGAATGCCATCTGGCGCTCGCTGGTAGCAACGTCAGGCCGGCGCTCCAGAATCTCAGAGGGAACTCCGGTGGGAATCGCAGGTGGGGTGGCGTCGAACGGCGCTTCAGCCACGCTGAAAGCCGAGGCGGACTTCCCCGTCAGCACGGCGATGGCATGTTCGTATTGCGCCCGCTGCTGCAGCACGAGCTGAAGCTGCGTCGCCGTCGAATCCAGCAACGCCGCCTGCTGCGCGACTTCCAGCCCATTCGCGACCCCGCCTTCGTGACGGTGGTTGACCAGGTCCAATCCTCTTTGCTGGATTTCAACCGACTGCCGCACCACTCCCGCCTCACGGTCAAGTTCGCGCAAATTGAAGTAGTCGGCGGCGAGTTCGGCGGTCAGCACCAGGCGCACATTTTCCAGGTCGGCCGCACTCCCCTGCAGGGAAGCGTTGGCCGCTTCGAGAGTGCGGCGCACCCGTCCGAATAAATCAAGCTCGTAGCTCACGGAAAACGGAACGGTAAAGACGTTTTCGGTATCGGGTCTAAGGGGGGGCGCGGCGCCCTCAAGCGGACGGTTGCCGGAGAGGCGTGTTCGCTGGCCGCTGGGGTCAGCGCTAAGCGTGGGAAAGTATGCCGAGGATGCAATCCGCGCCTGTGCCCGCGCTTGCAAGAGTCGATCCTGCGCTGCCGCCAGCGACTGGTTTGCCTGAAGCAGTTCTTGCTCCAGCCGGTCTAGTTCCGCGTCGTGAAATATCTGCCACCACGCGCCCTTGGGAATTGCATCCTTCGGAGCCGCCGCCTGCCACGGCCCTTCGCCTTTCCACGTGTCAGGCACCTGCGCGGTGGGACGCTTATATCGCGGCCCCACGGTGCAGCCCACGAGCAATGCGGCGGCCAGCAAGGCGCTCATTAAGTTGCTTCTCCCCGATCCCGAGCAAAACCCACCACGGAGGCACGGAGACACGGAGGAAGGCTTTTTCATTGGTGCATGGTCGAGTCGTAGTTGCTGGATAAGGGACGAAATCCATGAACTCGCTTTTCTCCGTGCCTCCGTGCCTCCGTGGTGAGGTTCTCGCTTCACGAGCGACCATCTCCTGCGCTCGGCTTGGCGACATGCACCTTCTGCCCTTCCTCCAGCGAGTCCGACGGATTGATGATGATCTGATCGCTGACGTCGAGCCCGCTCAGAATTTCGAGCGTAGCTCCGAAGTCGCGCCCAATGCTGATCGGGCGCAGATGCACCTTGCCGTCCTTGTCGACGACCGCGACCTGCGGTCCCTCGGTGCGGAACAGCATGGCGTTTACCGGGATCGTAATCCTTGGCACAGAAGTCCCGGTCGCAAAATGCACCTGGCCGAAAGAACCGGGCAGCAGCTTGCCATCTTTGTTCGGAACATCCACTTCCGTATTCAGGGTGCGCGTCGCGGGATCGATGGCTTCGGCGGTGCGAACCACCGTTCCCAAAAATTTCTGGCCGGGAAACTCCTGCAGCGTTACGTTGGCCTTCATCCCAGCTTTTATGTTCGGCGCATACGCCTGCGGAACACTGACGTAAACCCGGAGCGGATCGACGCGTGCGATATCGAACAGCTCTCTGCCAGCCGCTTGCGCCCCGGAATTTATGAGCGCTCCCGGATCGACATTGCGCCGGGTAAGCACGCCGGAAAATGGAGCGTATACGTTCTTGAAAGACTCGAGTTCTTCCAGCCGGCGAACATTCGCGTCCGCTGCCGCAAGGTTGGCTAGTGCCTGCTGGTAGCCGCTCGCTTGCTGGTCGGCTTCCTGCTGCGAAACCGAGTCGGATTTGAGCAGATTCGCCCAACGGTCGGCGGAGATCTTCGCCATCCCCAGCGCCGCCTTAATCTGTTCGCGGCTGGCGCGGGCCTGGGAGAGTTCCTGATCAACTTCCGGAGTGTCGATCGCCGCCAACAGTTCCCCCTTCTCAACCTTGCTTCCCATGTCCTTGTACCAGCGTAAGAGGTAGCCATTGGTGCGGGCAAAAATAGGGGACTCTATAAAAGCCTGCAGGTTTCCGGGCAACACCAGTTCATCGTTTCCGGGCTCGGCTTGGGGTTGCACCACGGCGACGGTCGGAACCGAGACGGCTTCGGTTTCTTTGGCCAGCGCGTCGGTTTCGCTCTTCCGGTTCAGAAACGTAACTGCGCCCGCGGTGATCAGAACGAGCAGCACGGCGCCAATCAGAAGCTTGGCCCGGCCTGCCGGATTGGGACCCACATCGGAAGGCTGATAGTCATCTGGGCGCACGGCCTCCGTCTCGTTCGGCTCGGTCGTTACGGGCGCCGGTTGTATTGGCATGATTGCGGTCTCCAAAACAATTCTCTGCTTCTCTTCTTCCTACTTTTACCGCGGTCTACTTCCGCTCCGACTGCTGCCGTGCCTCGCGGCGGCCATGAATAATCGTAAATACACTTGGCACGAAAAATAATGTGGCTACGGTGGCGAAAAGCAGGCCGCCAATCACGGCCCGGCCCAGCGGTGCGTTTTGCTCACCGCCCTCTCCCAAGCCCAGCGCCATCGGCACCATGCCGATAATCATGGCGAGCGCCGTCATAATCACCGGCCGTATGCGCGTGTGGCCCGCTTCAAGAGCCGCTTGCCGCGCAGGCGCTCCCGCATTCATGCGGTCACGAGAAAACGAGACCAGCAGAATCGAATTCGAGGTCGCCACCCCCATGCACATGACCGCGCCCGTCAGCGACGGAACACTGAGCGTCGTCCGCGTAATCAGCAGGAACCAGCAGATTCCCGCCAGCGCTCCCGGCAACGCTGTAATGATGATAAAGGGATCGAGCCACGACTGAAAGTTGACCACGATCAGCAAGTAGACGAGCACAATCGCCCCGATAAGGCCAACGCCCAGGCCGAAGAACGAGGACCGCATCGTCTCCACCTGCCCGCGAACCACAATTTGCGTTCCGCGCGGTAGATAATGAGGGTCCTGGAATGGCCGGAGCACCTTCATGATGTCGGACGCGACCCCGCCCAGATCGCGCCCCTGCGTGCTGGCATACACATCGATAACCGGCTGCACGTTGTAATGATTGACCACGGCGGGACGCGCCACCGGCGTAAGCTGCGCCAGATTGCCGAGCACTTGCGGAGCCGTCTGCGGACCGGAGCCCGTCACCGGCGTGTTCATCAAGTCCTGCAACGATGTCATGCGATACTGCGGCGTCTGGATGGCGATGTTATAGCTCACACCGTTCCTTCGATTCAGCCAGAAGTTAGGGACCGTCTGGAAGCTTCCACTCAAGCTGATCAGCACGCTTTGCGCCACATTTTGGGCATTCAGTCCCACCTGATTGATGCGCGTGCGGTCCATGTCGAGGTACAGCGTGGGCAAACTCATCAGCTGTTGCACATGTACGTCGGCGGTGCCGGGAATCTGGCGCAGCCGATTTGCGATTCTCTGCGCCATGTCGTAGTTTCCACGTATGTCGGCGCCCACTACCTGAATATCGACCGGCGCGGGCAATCCAAAATTGAGAATTTGCGACACGATATCGGCGGGCTGAAAGAAGAACTCCACGCCCGGGAAACGCAACGGCAGGACGCGGCGCAACTGGCGTACGTACTGCGCCGTCGCATGATGGTGTTCCGGATTCAGAGAAATCAGGATCTCCGCATCACTCGTCCCAATCACTCCCGAACTGGAGTAGGAAAGATTGATGCCCGAGTAGGGAACGCCGACATTGTCCAGCACGGTCTGCAACTCTTCCGTCGGAATCTCGCTGCGCAGCACGCGCTCCACTTCATCGCACAGACGCGCGGTCTCTTCCACGCGCAGGCCGGGCCGGGCGCGGACGTGCAACCGAATCAGGCCTGCATCCACTTGCGGGAAAAAGTCCCGCCCCAGAAAGAACACCAGCCCGAGCGATAGAAAACAGAAAGCAGCAAAGCACAACGAGAATAATTTCCGGTGTTCGAGCGTGGTTTCCAGCAGTTGCCGATAGCGGCCGCGGAATCTTTCAAACCAGCGCTCGAATCCGCGCTGCGATTTTCCCAGGAAGCTTTTTGGCTCGGCGGCGCGGTGCTCATGCCCGCGCATGATAAACATCACCAGCGTCGGAATCAGGGTTCGCGACAGCAGATACGACGCCAGCATGGCAAAGCTCACGGCTTCCGCCAGCGGCACGAAAAGAAACTTCGCGACTCCAGTCAGAAAGAACATCGGCACAAACACAATGCAGATACTCAACGTCGATACGAAGGCGGGCACGGCAACTTGTTGCGCGCCGTCGAGGATAGCCTTCTTCATCTCCTTGCCCATGGCTAGATTGCGCTCGATGTTTTCGATCTCCACCGTCGCATCGTCGACCAGGATGCCGACGGCGAGCGCCAGTCCTCCCAGGGTCATGATGTTGATGGTTTCGCCGAGCGCGCTCAGCAGAATCACGGAGACGAAAATGGATAAGGGAATCGAGACCGCGATGATCAAAGTTGGACGCCAATCGCCCAGGAAGATCAGGATCATGACGGCGGTAAGACAGGCGGCAATTATGCCTTCCCGCAGGACCCCTTGAATCGACGCGCGTACAAAAAGCGACTGATCGAACAGAGCCTTGATGCTGAGTTGGGGCGCGAGGTCGCGCGGCAGATACTTCGACGGGTCTCGCAACAGCGCCTTCACGCCATCGACGACCGTCAATGTGGAAGAGCCGCCCACCTTATAGATCGACATCAGCGTGCCGCGCACGCCGTCCTGGCGCACGATGTTGGTTTGGACCGCAAATCCGTCGCGCACGTGGGCTACATCGCGCAGGTAAAGCGTGGACGAGTTCGAGGTCTTCACCGGCAGATCGTTGAGTTCGGCGATGGTCGCCGGCGCGCCGTTCATCTCCACGTTGTATTCGGTCGGCCCGATCTTGGTCGTACCCGCCGGCAGAATCAAGTTCTGCGCCGACACTGCATTGACGATATCGATCGGCGCTAGACCATAGGCCTGTAGTTTGGCGGAATCCAGGTCCACCTGCACCTGGCGCGGCTTGCCGCCGTAAGGCCACGGAGTGGCCGCGCCCTGCACCGTGGTCAACTGCGTGCGCAGAAAATTGTTCCCCAGATCGAACAACTGTTGCTCCGGCAGCGTCTTGCTGCTCAAGCCCAGTTGCACAATCGGCGTCGTGGATGCCGAGTAAGTAATGACCAACGGCGGGGTCGTGCCCGGAGGCAGCCCGCGCAGGATGGTCTGGGACATCGCCGTCACCTGTGTCACCGCCATGGAAATGTTAACGCCAGGCCGGAAGAAGATCTTGATCACGGCTTTTCCGTTCAGCGACTGCGACTCCTGATGCTCGATGTCGTTGACCGTGATCGTGAATCCACGCTCGGAGTTGCTCACGATCCGGTCCGCCATCTCACTCGGCGACATTCCGTCATAGTTCCACACCACGCTGACCACGGGAATGTTGATTTCGGGGAAAATGTCGACCGGGGTGCGCAGGATGGTGAGGGGCGTAAGAATGATGATGAGCAGTGCCATCACCACGAACGTATAAGGGCGGCGAAGCGCTAATGCAACAATCCACATAAGACTGACGAAAACTGGTGACCCTGAAATCCGATACTCACGGAAACTGAGTTGTGTGGCGGCGGGGCTTTGCCCCGCCGGGACGGGGCAGAGCCACGTCACCACACGACACCGAAGCCGCAGCCCACATTCGTCTGCGAACTTGCAAATTAAGATTCAAAACACTACGTTTCGAATTTAAATTATATTACACTCTAGCCATGGCTCAAAACCATATCCCACACGCCGGAGTCCGGAACAGAAGTAACGGAGCGAGCGGAAGCAATGGTGCGAACGGGAAACGCCCGCCCGGGCGGCCACGCAGTGAGGAATCGCGCCAGTCGATCCTGCGCAGCACCCTGAAGTTGCTCAAACAGGATGGTGGATTCCCCGAACTGAGCATCGAAGCCATCGCTGCCGACGCCAACGTGGGCAAGACAACTGTCTACCGTTGGTGGCCGACCAAGGCCGCCCTGGTCGCCGACGCTTTCTTCGCCAGCGCCGACGATGAACTCCAGTTCCCGAATACCGGCTCCGTTCAGCGCGACATGAACCTGCAGATGCGCAGGGTGATTCGCATCTTCCGATCCGAGCGCGGCAAGGTCGTAGCGGCGTTGCTCGCCGGAGGACAATCCGACCCGGAGTTGCTCGAAGCTTTTCGTGAGAGATTCTTGTGGCCGAAGCGCAGGCAGGCCTATCAAACTCTGCAGCGCGGCATCGACCGTGGCGAACTGCCCGCCGGCAGCGACCTTAACCTCATCCTCGACTCGCTCTACGGCCCGATCTATATGCGCTTTCTGATCCGGCACGACAAGCTCGACGAAAGCTTCGCCGACGAAATTTGCGGGCTGGTGCTGAAAGGGTTGAAACGCCGGCCGCACGTCAGAAACTAGCGATCACTGAAACCTGTCGCGAACTGCACCACAACCCAGGGGGAACGACCCAACCCTAAGCCGTTTACCTGCTAAAACTTACCGTTCGATTACAAAATCACGCCGGTGCCTGATCGGCCTTGCGCGAAGTCGCCGCTGAGGTTAGAATTAAAGTGCGACCGAAACAGTCGGAATTGAATCCGACTATAAAGGTCGGCATTCGTGGCATGCTGAAACTCACCAAAAAAGCGGACTACGGCCTCATGGCCATGAAGCATCTGGCCGAGCACGCCGACCAGGGCGCATGCAGCGCCAAGGATGTGGCCGAGGCCTACGGCATCCCGCAGGAAGCGCTGGCGAAGATCCTGCAACGGCTGGCGAAGGTCGGTCTGATCCAGTCGCAGCATGGCATGAACGGCGGTTACATGCTGACGCGAGATCCGAAGATGATCTCCGCCTTCGAAGTGATCAAGGCCATTGACGGCCCTCTTTTCATTACGTCGTGCGTCACGGTTCGCGGCGAATGTGGGCAGAGCGATCGATGCACCATTCGCGAGCCGCTGCGGAAAGTGAATGAAAGCATCGAGCAGGTGCTGAAGAACATCATGATTTCGCAGATGAAGGAAGAACCGGAGGTTCTCCGCGTCAATAAGACGGAGGCCAGGAGGCCGGTGGAGTTGGTAACGATTTCGTAGCGACGGCATTTGGTCCGTTTAAGTCTTTTTTGAGGAGAAGAGCGATCATGAGCACGAACGGCAACAAGGCAACCCCGACCAATGGCGGCGTACAGCACGCGGCTCCCGCTGGGATCAAGCTGCCCATTTACATGGATAATCACGCGACCACGCCCATGGATCCGCGGGTTCTCGAAGAAATGCTGCCCTACTTCATGGAGAAGTTCGGCAACGCCGCCAGCCGCAATCACCCCTTTGGGTGGATAGCGGAAGAAGCGGTCGAGTTGTCGCGTGAGCGTATCGCCAAGTTGATCGGCGCGTCCGCGAAAGAAATCATCTTCACCTCGGGCGCCACGGAAAGCGACAACCTCGCAATCAAGGGCGTGGCCGAGATGTACCGCGAGAAGGGCAACCACATCATCACTGAGGTTACTGAACACAAGGCCGTGCTCGACACCTGCAAGCATCTTGAGAAACTCGGCTTTCGCGTGACCTATCTGCCGGTGCAGAAAGATGGGTTGATCGACCTCGACGACCTGAAGCGCGCCATGGACGACAAGACGATTCTGGTCACGATCATGGCGGCCAACAACGAAATCGGCATACTGCAACCGGTCGAGGAAATCGGCAAACTCTGCCGCGAACGCGGCGTCGTCTTCCACACCGACGCCGTGCAGGCGATCGGCAAGGTTCCGATCGACGTCAACAAGATGAACATCGACGTCGCGTCCATCACCGGGCACAAGCTGTACGGGCCGAAAGGCGCGGGCGCGCTTTATGTCCGCCGCAAGAATCCGCGAGTACAGTTGGTGGCGCAGATTGACGGCGGCGGCCACGAGCGCGGCATGCGCTCGGGGACGCTCAATGTTCCCGGTATCGCCGGCCTCGGCAAGGCTTGCGCCATTGCGCAGGAAGAGATGCCGCAGGAATCCTGCAAGATGGCGGGCCTGCGAAACCGTCTGAAAGACAGCATCATGAGCCGCCTCGACGAGGTCTACATCAACGGCTCCATGGAGCATCGCCTCCCCGGCAATCTGAATATCAGCTTTGCCTACGTGGAGGGCGAGTCGCTGCTGATGGGCATCAACGATATCGCGGTTTCAAGCGGGTCAGCGTGCACCTCCGCGACGCTTGAGCCGTCTTATGTATTGAAAGCTCTCGGCACGGGCGACGATCTGGCGCACAGTTCGATCCGGTTCGGAATCGGGCGCTTCAACACCGAGGCCGAGATCGATTACGTGGCCGACCGCGTGGTTGAAACCGTACTGCGTCTGCGCGAACTGTCGCCGCTCTACGAGATGGCGAAAGAAGGCGTGGACTTGAAGAGCGTAAAGTGGGCGGCAGAACCGACGGCGCACTAGAGGCTGGAATAAAGCCCCGGAGGGGCTTCCGAGCTTAGCCCAGCGCTTCAGCGCTGGGAACAGAGGAAGAACTGATCAAAGCCCCGTAGGGACGACCGAATTCTAGCGGCAGATACAAAAGAGTTCTCAAGGAGATTGCAGATGTCATATAGCGATAAAGTAATCGATCACTACAACAATCCACGCAACGTTGGCTCAATGGACAAGAAGGATGCCGATGTGGGCACCGGACTGGTCGGCGCGCCCGAGTGCGGCGACGTGATGAAGCTGCAGATCAAGGTGAATCCGCAGACCAACATCATCGAAGACGCCAAGTTCAAGACCTTCGGCTGCGGCTCGGCGATTGCATCGTCTTCGCTGGCGACCGAGTGGGTTAAGGGCAAGACGGTTGACCAGGCCCTCGCCATCAAGAACACCGAGATCGTGAAGGAACTGGCCTTGCCGCCGGTGAAAATTCACTGCTCAGTGCTGGCCGAGGATGCGATCCGAGCCGCGATCGGCGACTGGAAAAAGAAGCAGGAATCCGCGAAACCCGTGGAAGTGCGGGCAGCGCAGTAAGCGTTTTCGGCTGTAGAGACGGGGCTTGCCCCGTCTCAGCTCGCAGCCCGAAGCTCGAAGCGTCTAGAATCAATCATGGACCAAATAGTCAAAGACGAAGCGCTCAAAGATCAAGCGGTCAAAGACCAAGCGGTCAAATCCGCCGCCCCTGCGGCTCCGGCCAAAGGGATACAGGTCACCGACAACGCGCTCAAGAAGATTCGCTCCGCCATGGTGAAAGAAAACGTTTCGCCCGAGCAGGGTGGGCTTCGTTTGGGCGTGCAGGGCGGCGGATGCTCGGGACTGACTTACAACATACGGTTCGATACGCAACCGCGCGAGCGCGACCGTGTGTTTGAGTTTGGAGATGTACGGGTTTTTGTGGACCCGAAGTCCTTCATCTATCTGCACGGGATGACGCTCGATTACCACGAAACCCTGATGCAGCAAGGATTCGTGTTCGTGAACCCGAACTCGACCAAGTCCTGCGGTTGCGGGAGTTCTTTCTCGTAATAGAAGTGTGGCGAGGATAGTGAGGGCGGGCCGCGCGCTCGCCTTAAATTTTGTATGGCAAACATAGAATCCAAGTCGTCGTTAATCATTCCCGGACACGGCGCCGGAGAGGCAACTCCAAGTTGCTGGTCGTGCGGCACCATGCGCGCGGTGCATTTCTGCAGTTCGTGCGGCAAAGTGCAGCCGCCGGTCCCGGTGGACTATTTCACCTTCTTCGGATTTCCGCGCAAGCTCAACCTGGACACGGCCGGACTGGAAAAAGAATTCTACGCGCTGAGTCGCCGCCTTCATCCCGACCTATTTGCGCAGGCGAACCCCGAGGAACGTGCCTTTAGCCTGGAACAAAGTTCCATGCTCAACGACGCCTACCGCACGCTGAAAGATCCGATCAAGCGTACCGAATACCTGTTGCGCCTCGAAGGCGTCGAACTGGAAGAGCAATCGAAACAGGCGACGGAAAAGGCGCGCGCTACCGGCAAACTGAAAAAGCAGGTGGTGCCCCCCGATCTTTTGGAGGAAGTCTTCGAACTGAACATGCATCTGGAAGAGCTGCGTACCCAGAGAAAGACGGGCGAAGACGATCCCGCCATACTCGAGGAAATCGGCAAGGCCAAACTTTCTCTCGAGGAAAAATACGCCGCGCTCTTCAACGAGCTCAAGATCGAGTGGAACAAATGGGACAAATCCGTGGACGACGCAACCACCAACGGAGCAGAAGCCGACCGGCAAAAGATTCTCGATAAGATTCTGGATGTGCTGAACCGCAGAAACTATGTCCGGAACCTGGTACGGGACGTGAATGAGGCATTGGAATAGGATTTTGTAATTTGGTAATCGAGTAATTGTGTAATTCAAAACCCGCGGCAATTCAAGGCCTTCAAATTACCAAGTTACCCGATTACAAAATTACAAAATGTCTTCTGACCACATCGTCGGCATCGATCTCGGCACCACGAACTCGCTCGTGGCCTACATGCAGGGGGATTCTCCCGTCGTCATCCCTGGCGAAGACGGGTTGAACCTTGTGCCATCCGTGGTGGCACTCGACGAGAACAACCAGATCATCGTAGGCAACGCCGCGCGCAGACATTTAATCGAAACGCCGGAGCGGGCGGTTTATTCGATCAAGCGCCTGATGGGGCGCGGCCTCGAGGATATACAGAAAGAGCTCAAACTGTTTCCCTTCCAGTTGGCAGATGACCTTCATGAGGGTGAGGTTCTGCGCATCAAGATCGGTGAGCGAACCTACACGCCTCCCGAGATTTCGGCGCTGGTGCTGCGCCAGCTCAAGCGCAATGCCGAGCGTTTTTTCGGAGCGCCCGTAACCCAGGCGGTCATCACCGTCCCCGCCTACTTCAATGACGCGCAGCGGCAGGCGACAAAAGATGCTGGCCGCATCGCCGGGCTGAATGTTTTGCGGCTGGTGAATGAACCGACAGCGGCATCTCTCGCTTATGGCCTGGACAAAAAGAAGCACGGCATCGTGGTGGTTTACGACCTGGGTGGCGGCACATTCGACATTTCGATTCTCAAGCTGCATGACGGCATCTTCGAGGTGATCGCCACCAACGGCGACACCCATCTCGGCGGAGACGATATCGACAATCTGCTGATCGCGATTGCGCTCGACGACATTCGCGGCGAGCTCGGACTCGATTTTCGGCGCGACTTGCGGCGCAGCGGCGAAGCCGTGCAGCGCATCCGCCAGGCCGTGATTGAAGCCAAGATTGCGCTTTCGTCGCAGCCCGCGGCGAAGCTCGATGTCGATTTGCCCGGCGGAAAAAAGTATCAGCGCGAGATTTCGCTGGCAGATTTCGAGCAGATGATTCAACCGATCATTGACCGCACCGTCGCCCCCTGCAAGCAGGCACTCAAGGACGCAGGCGTGAAGCCCGAGCAAATTGACGAAGTCGTGCTGGTCGGCGGCTCCACGCGCATTCCAAAGGTGCGGCGTTTGGTGCAGGATCTGTTTAGACGCGTGCCGCACACGGATTTAAATCCCGACGAAGTGGTTGCGCTCGGCGCGGCCGTGCAGGCGAATATTCTGGGCGGTGGCTCCGAAATCACGAAAGAGATGCTGTTGCTCGACGTAACCCCGCTGTCTCTTGGAATCGAAGTGGCGGGCGGCGTGACCGACAAAATCATCCTGCGCAACTCGACGGTACCGGCTTCGGCAACGCAGTACTACACCACCCAGGTGGATGGCCAAACGAACGTCGCGATTCACGTGCTGCAAGGCGAACGCGAGCTGGCACGCGATTGCCGGTCGCTGGCGCGATTCGATCTCAAGGGCGTTCCACCCATGCCCGCCGGCATGCCGCGCATTGAAGTGAGGTTTCTGATCGACGCCAACGGCATTCTGCGGGTCTCGGCGCGCGAGCAGCGCAGCGGACAAGAGGCTGAAATCGACGTCCAGCCCAGTTACGGCCTCACCGACGAACAGGTCGAGAACATGCTACTCGAGTCGTTCGACTTCGCGGAAGAGGATTTCCGGCAGCGACAGATCATTGAGGCGCGACGCGAAGCAGACACGATCCTGACGGCGCTCGCGAAAGCGAAGAACAATCAGGCATGGCACGAGCTTACGACCGAGGAACGCCGCAACGTCGAGACGCTGGAGAAAGCTCTTGCCGCGGTAAAGGATGGCGATGACTTTCATGCGATCCGCGCTGGCATTGACGCGCTCAACGAGGCTACGATGCGTTTGGCCGAATTAATGATGGATACTGCCGTTTCGACCGCGCTCAAGGGAAAGGCCATGGACGATACCGATCTGGAGGAAGGCCCACAGGCCGGCCATCCGGTGGCAAAGGCAGATTTTGAATAAAGCAGGTTTCAAGGTTCAACTTTGAAACCTTGAAACATTGAAACCTGGGGTTGATAAATGTCTGAAGAAAAAACGCAGGAAACCGGAACCACCACGATGGATGCTCCCGGTGAAAACACGGTTGAGGTCACCTTTCTGCCCGAAGGCAAGACGGTGACCTTTGAACACGGCAAGCTGCCTTATAAAGACCATGGCAAGGAAGAGTCGCTGCTCGATGTAGCATTGAACTTCGGCATTCCTCTCGATCATGCGTGCGGAGGAAACTGCGCCTGCACGACCTGCCACGTCTGGGTAAAAGAAGGTGCAGACCTGATCTCGGAGATGGAAGATGACGAAGCCGACAAGCTCGACATGGCCGCCGATCTTCAGCTAAACTCGCGCCTGGGATGCCAGACCGTGATCAAGAAACCGGGCAAACTAGTCGTGGAAATCCCGGAGTGGAACCGGAATTACGTTTCAGAAGAGCATTAAACAAATCGCCTTTAGCTTTTGGCTATTAGCTTTTAGCCAAACCGCGATCCGGATCGGTTAAGCGGACCACAAACAGGAGCACTGATTCATGCCAAAAGAACTTACCTGGAGCGATCCTGAAGACATCGGGATTCTGCTTTCTGAAATCCATCCGAAGCTCGACCCGCTCACGGTTCGTTTCACCGACCTGCACAAGTATGTGATCGAACTCCCCGGCTTCAAGGACGATCCCGCGAAGTCGAACGAAGCCAAGCTGGAAGCAATTCAGATGGCGTGGCATGCGGAAGTTCTCGACCGGACCCAGGGGTAATTGGCTGGGGATAAATTGGCTTGTGGAGTGACGGGCGTCCTCGCCCGTCGAGCCGGGCGCGATGCCCGGGTACCGGACGCAGCAGGCCACGCAACCCAATCAGCGAACCGTCACTGTACTGGGAGCCGCATCCTCCACGCTCGCCTCGCGCAAAAACTTCGCCGCCTCTTCGGGCGGTGTGGGGTTGATGTAGAAACCAGTGCCCCATTCAAATCCCGCCGTCTTGGTCAATTTGGGCATGAATTCGATGTGCCAGTGGTAATACTCATTGGCCGGATCCTGCGCCGGCGACGTGTGTACGACCAGGTTGTACGGCGGATTATCGAGTACGCGGTCCGCTTTCATCAGCAGCAGCTTGAGCGCTCTCGCGAGATTTTCGAACATGTGCGACGACGAGTTCTCGAAGGCTGACTCGTGGCTTTTGGGGAGAATCCAGGTTTCAAAGGGAAACCGCGGAGCATACGGGGCGAGAGTCACAAAACTTTCGTTCTCCGCGACGACTCGGGTGCCACTTTCGATGTCCTGGCGAATGGCGTCGCAGAAGACGCAGCGCTCTTTGTAGATGTAATACTGCTTGGCTCCCTGCAGTTCCTCCACCACGTAAATGGGCACAATCGGCAACGCGATCAGCTGCGAGTGCGAGTGCTCGAGCGAGGCGCCGGCTGCCTCTCCGTGGTTCTTGAAAAGCAGAATGTATTTGAAGCGCCGATCTTTCTTGAGATCGAGAATACGATCGCGGAAGGCCCATAGAACGTCTTCGATTTTTTTCGAAGGAAGCGAGGCCAGGGTGGCGTTGTGGTCGGGCGTTTCGATGACCACTTCGTGGGCGCCGATGCCATTCATTTTGTCAAACATGCCCTCGGCCTGCTTATTCAAGTTGCCTTCAATGCCGAGTGCAGGGAACTTGTTTGGAACCACGCGGATGGTCCAACCCGGACTGTCTTTCTGCGGAGCGTTGCTGTTGTTGCTTGGGCGATACGCCAGAATCTCCGGCGGGGTCTTGCTCTCATTTCCGTAGCAGAAGGGGCAGAATCCGCCCTTGATCTTCACCGCTTCGCGCACAAAGTCGTTAGGCCGCTTGGCGCGATCCGTGGAAATAATCACCCACCGGCCCACGATGGGATCTTTTCTTAGTTCAGGCACTAAATCCTCTCAGTTGGAGTCCTCGCAAACTTACGATTGTACGATACAGAAAACGCATTTTGGAACAACTCGAAGGAGGGTCGGCCATGTCCAAGCTCATAGTATACGGCAAGCACGTCGAATCGCCACTGGCACGAAGCGGGCATGTGGCGCAGGAAATCGCGGGCGACCAGCGATAACTCCCTTTGTTTATCGCGATCTACAGCGGCTTCGGCGGGCTTGACGTCGCGCGTCGTCCGAGTCTTCACTTCGATAAAACACAAGACGTCCATCTCCCAGCCAACGAGATCGACTTCGCCGCGATGATGCGGTGAGCGGTAGTTGCGGGCGATGATCGTGTAGCCCCGCCGGCGAAGGTAGAAATAAGCGTCTTCTTCACCGCGTCGACCAGTACGCTGGTGCGCGGGCAAGTCCTCCGCCGCAAGCGTTCTAGCTGCCAGCCAGTCCAGTGCGCGTACTGTGGCTTGCGCCAGGCGTCCGGCGAACATGGAAAACCCCATTTCACCCTAGCTTGGACCAACCGCGCGTGATGTGATCCTCATCACCGCGCGTCCGGTACAATTCGCCCTCGCGAATCCAGCCCCGGAGGGGCGATCCAGCTTAGCCCAGCGCTTCAGCGCTGGGAAAGCTGGAAGAATTTAGCAGAGTCCCGGAGGGACGGCCCGGTACTCACGAACACTCTTCAGCTCACCACGTCCGAAACCACCAATGCCGCTGTCTCAGCCGACTTCTCTATTTTCTTTTTTCCAACGGTGTTCACCAGCACCACGCCGCCGAGCGCCACCGCGCCGCCGGCCAGTGAGATCAGCCTCGGCACTTCGCCCAGCCAAATCCATGCAATGCCGATGGCCGAGATCGGAATCACGTAGAGCAGCGTCGCAGTGCGTCCGGCGGCGCCGTGCGAAAGCACGTAGGCCCAGGCCACATAGGCGAGCGCACCCGGAAAAATACCGAGATAGACGACCGCCAGTGTCGCCGAGGCGGGAGCGGCGCGGAACGTGTGCAGCAGACCATTACCGAAGGGCAGCATCATCGCCGTCCCGAACCACATCGCGCAAGCCGTAAATTCCAGTGCGCTGTACCTGCCCAAATAATGCTTCTGCAGAATGATGTAGAGCCCGTTGGCAACCGCGGCTGCGAGAATGATCAGCGCCTGCAGTGAGAATGAGAAGCGGATGCCTTCGCCTTCTCCGCTGGCAATCAGTGCGACTCCCGCGAAGCTCACAAACACTCCACACCATCCGATCGCAGTCAGTTTCTCGTGCAGCCATAATCGGGCCCCGAGAGCCGTCCAGATCGGCGTGGAAGCAATCAGCAAACTGGCAGCACCCGCGGTCACGCGAGTCTCTCCGTAATTGAGTGCCAGGTTGTAAAAGGTGATTCCAATGGCGCCGGTCAGGACCAGCCCGGGAATGTCGCCCAATAGCGGACGCCGGAAGTGCGCGACCCCAGCATAGATGGCGAGCACCAGAGACGCGACCAGAAAACGCAGAACAGCGAGATTCGCAGGCGAATAAGCGTGCAGACCGGCGCGAATGCCGGCAAAAGCAGAGCCCCAAATCACCAGGGCGAACGCCAGCACGACAAAAGTGCGCGATGTAAACCGTGGCATCGAGGGGCTTCCTTCCAGTAAGAATCTCAGTTCCTGAAGAAGTGTCTCGCCGGGATCGCAGTTCTACCAGAAGCGTGCAACCTTGGCTGTGAGCAAGTGCAGAGACGCGGCAAGCCGCGTCTCTACGGCATGACGCTAACCTCGTCGCCGACGCGAATCGTCCCCGGCGTGAGAATCTGAGCCCGCAATCCCCCGCGGTGCAGCAGGCCCTTAATCACCGGCTTCCCAGTTATCTTCTGCAAGTGGTCGCAAGGCTCGCATAGGCGGATACCGCGAATGCGCACATCGCCGATGGCAAACTCCCTCCCCACCAGGTGATTCAGCGGCACATTGCGCGTCACGATGTTGCGGCGAGCTTCGCCCGGAGCAAGCTCGACGCGATAGTCCCGCCGCAGCGCCTCAATCGCTTCCGCCTCAATCAGCGTGAGTTCGTAATCCGGCCCGGGCTTGTAGAACGTGCCTAACTTCAACGCGTATCGATCCCCCTCAAGCCCCTGCCCGGAATCGCCGCCGCCTGAGCAACCGATTGCATCGCCCCTTGGGCGGCCGAGGCAAGGTGAATCGATTCCACGGTTCCGTTCAGCATGCGCACTCCGGCAATCACGCGTTCTTCTCCGCTTCAATGATCTAAGTTTCAACGCTCTAAGTTTCAACGCCCTAAGTTTCAACGCTCGCAATCGACTCTTCCAGCGCATCCATGGCAACGTCGGCTTCGTCCTTGGTAACGACCAGCGGCGGCGCAATGCGAATCGTGCTCGGACCGCAGCCTAGAAACAGAATGCCGCGCTCGAACGCCCGCTGCACGACGCGATCGCGCTCGCTGGTGCCATACTCGCGGGTCGTCTGGTCTTTCACGATTTCGACGCCGATCATCAAGCCGCGTCCGCGGACGTCGCCCACAATCTTATGCTTCTTCGGCCAGCTGGCCATGCGCTTCAGCATGTGGTCGCCGACTTCCTGCGAGTTCCGCAGCAGCCCTTCCTTCTCGATCACATCCAGCGTGGCTAACGCGGCGGCAATGCAGACCGGGTTGCCGCCGAAAGTCGACGCGTGCGAGCCGGGGACCCAGTCCATGATGTCGGCCTTGCTCACGGTGATGCCGAGCGGCATCCCGGAGGCGATGCCCTTCGCGATACAAACGATGTCGGGATGCACGCCCGTGTGTTCGACCGCAAACCATTTGCCCGTGCGGCCCATGCCACTCTGCACTTCGTCCACCACCAGCAGGATGCCGTGCTGGTCGCAGATGCGGCGCAGTTCCTGCATGAAGATCGCCGGCGCGATCACGTATCCGCCTTCGCCCTGGATAGGCTCGACAAAAATGGCCGCGACTTCTTCCGGCGCGAGGAGGGTCCTAAACAGTTTGTCTTCGATGAAGCGTGCGCAGCCGAGCGCGAGTTTCTCGGCCTCCTGCGGACCGCCTGCACAGCCCCTATACACATCGGGATAGCGCACGTGCGTAACCCCAGGCAGGAGCGGCGAGAAGCGGCGCTTCTGCTGCGGCTTCGAGGCCGTCAGCGAGAGCGCGCCCATGGTACGTCCGTGGAAAGCCCCGAAGAAGGCGATGATGTGCTGCCGCTTGGTGTGATAGCGCGCCAGCTTCAAAGCGCACTCGATGGCTTCGGTTCCGGAGTTTCCGTAATAAAACTTGTGCGGCCCAGGCATAGGCGCGATCTTCGACAGCCGCTCGGCCAGCGTCACCATGCCCTCGTAATAGAAGTCGGTGCCCGACATGTGGATCAGTTCGCCCGCCTGCTTCCGGATGGCCGCAACCACCTCCGGATGGCAATGGCCGGTCGAGGTCACAGCAATCCCAGCGGAAAAATCGAAGAACTCATTGCCATCCACGTCTTCCACCACAATCCCGCGCCCGCGCTTGGCCACCATCGGATAAGAGCGCGTGTAGGAAGGCGAAATGTATTTCTCATCGCCCGCGAGAACGTGCTTGGCATTAGGGCCAGGAATCGCAGTAATGAGCTTGGGTCCGACGGTCAAAGTCTTGGTGGTCATGGCATCCTCCAGATTAGTTCTCAGTTCCCCGTTCTCAGTTCTCAGTGGTTTTTCGGGCCGGATTCGAGCAGCGTCCACGGAGATAGGCTGCTTGGGCTAGAAGCTAAAAGCTAAGAGCCAAAGGCTAAGAGCGATTAGCTGAGCAACGAAGAGAAAAGAATAATTAGTCGCAGCCAAAGAGATTGGCGCGCACGTGCGAAGGCAGAAAGGAAAGGTACCGGCGAGGACAAGCGCGCCCCTCGATCCAGCACGCCCCAATAAGCGAAATGTAGCCGTTCGAGCGCATAGCAACTACGGACATTATATCTCGGGCTTGTTCGCAGCGTAACCCCCAAAAGGACAAGCCCTAAAGCCATCTCGCGAGCCTGTGTGGGGACGGGCGCCTCGCCCGTCCAAGCCGCGCACCGGGGCCCCCGACAAGCCCGGTGTTGGCTTGACGGGGTGGAGAGCTCGGCAGCTGCTAGGTCGAGATCGAAGCCGACTTCGCCTCTGCCTCGAACACAAACCGGTCGCTGAGCAGGAAATTCACCAGCGAACAAATGACGATCGCGATAACATTCGAAGCAACATAGTTGAACTTCGCGTCGTCGACCAGGAGCCGCATCAGCGCCAGGTTCCCGACCATCGAAACCGCGCCGTTGCTGGCGTTGAATTTGGCCAGCCTAAGCAGCAAGTGCACCCGCCGCGGAGCCAGCCGATCCGCCCAGGTGAAGCGCGCGTGCCACAAAAAGTTGTGGATCACCGCAATCTCAACCGCCAGCCCCGTAGCCAAAAGATAATCCAGCTTCATCCAGGAACGAAAAATGGCCAGCGCAGCCAACTGCACGCCGATGCCGATCCCGCCGACGGCGTTGAATTTCATCAAACGGAAAAGGCTCTGCCGAGCTTCGCTCGGCATGGACGGGCGAGGGCGCCCGTCCCTACACAAATTCTTCATAAAATTCTCTCTTCCCGGTAAAGCCGCACCGTATTCTTCAGGGTGAAGACCACCAGCATCAGCAGCATCCCAGCCAAACCAATCGCGCCGCCAATATCAAATAGCCGATAGCGCCCATGAATCACCCACGCCCAGCGAAACATCGCCAGGTTGCCCACCGCCAGCAGCACGCGCAACTCGGTCGGCCCGAAGCGCCACATCGAAAGATGAAATTCGCCAAGCGTATACGTCGCCAGATACGACTGGATGGAAAGCAGCAGAAACGCAATCAGCAGCCCAATCGCAATCGCCGGATGCATGTATCCGGAAAGCGCCAGCCCGCCCATCATCGCCACCGCGCCGATGGAATCGATGATGTGGTCCACGTAGAAGCCGTAACGAGGCCGCTGCT
>Ga0209517_10002390_pt1 | contig 26536 bp, 22 predicted proteins | sample PeaSoiMetSII2010_FD_187695 | JGI IMG/M metagenome (GOLD analysis project Ga0209517, IMG submission 187695) | Peat soil microbial communities from Weissenstadt, Germany - SII-2010 (SPAdes) (version 2) | ecosystem: Environmental > Terrestrial > Soil > Wetlands > Peat | place: Germany... | reverse complement strand
TCGCTTGCTCCCTTCCGGACGTCGCCGTAGCCGAAATCGCCGCCTTGCCGGTGCGCGCCCACCGATGGTTCGAGATTTATCGTTGGTCACCCGTCGAAGCGAATTTCAGACCAAACAAGCACGAACTCTGGCTGCACACCAGCCTGCTCGACTCCGCGGGAGCCCGCTTCGACGTCCTTCGCCGCCGTCTGATTCCCGCGTCGATTCCCGGCCCTGTGGACGGCGTTCATCTCCCAAATGAAGAAATGACCATCGCACGAAAAATGAAAAAGAGCGCCCGCAACGCCGCCTACGCCGCATCTCGCGCGGCGCATCATTTCCGGCTATTCCTGCCGACGGTCGGCGAAGGCGTCAGATGGTGGCTGCGCCCATGACCGATTCGGCGTCAGTCAAAACGCCGCCTGCGGCCGCGAATTCACGCAGCGTTCTCGATCCGTCGTCTTCGCGCAAGGCGCGCACCGCGTCGGTCACCAGTTCCACGCGTTTCCCGGTTTTGAGCAGGCCGAAGGCGGCCAGCTTAACGCAGATCTCAGTCACCACTCCATAGACGACGTGTCGCTCGGCGGCCAGTGCATTCAATAACCGGGCCAGGTTCACGTTGGTGAAGCAATCGAAGGTCTGCTTTTCCAGAAGAATCTGCGCGGCGATTCGATCGCAAGACTCGTTCGGCGCCACTACTCGATTCTCGATCAGCGTCACCGCAGGCTTCTGCTGACCCGTGGTGCCAACGACGCAATGATGCGGACACACGCGAAACTCCGGGTCGTCTTCACTGTGCGCGTCCATGGTCGAAATGATCGTCGCCCCGTGGGAAGCGGCGAAACGATTCAGCGCCGCCACGCGGCCAAGAATCGTCTCCGCTCCCGGAGCATACAGCGCGCCCGCCGGAAACAAAAAATCGATCTGCGTATCGACGTCGAAGAAAACCGTTTTCACCCCGCCACTCCCTTGCTGACCCGTGCATACAGGCATTCCAGCTCCGCGCTGATATCCACTCTCCATGCATCGGGACTTTCGAAGAGACTGTGACAGGGCACCGGCAGCCGCGCCAGCCGCTCGGCGGCATACGAACGCGCCTGCGCTGCCGAGGGCAGCGGCTCAACCAATCGTCCGCCGATGATCACGGGATGCAGCAAAGCCTCGGCGGGCTCAGCACCTTTCGGGCACGAGGGACATTCGCTCGCACGCGACAGCACGTCGTGATCGGCGTATCGGAAGATTTGCTTCGCGCCGGGCAGCGTGCGCTTATCCGAGCTCAACTTCAGCGTGTATCGTCGATGCCCTGCATGTTCCAGCTCCACCAGTTTATAAACCACCCCTAGCGAAGCCGCATCGGCCGATGTAGCAAGTTCGGTGCCGACGCCGAAACTGTCGATTGGCGCGCCGGCAGCCACCAGTTCGTGAATCTTGTGCTCGCTCAAGTCGCCCGTCGCCATAATTTTCGCGTCCGTGAGACCGGCGTCGTCCAGAATCTTGCGAACGGCGGGCGCAAGCTCCACCAGATTGCCACTGTCGAGACGGACCCCCCACAATGGACGCCCCAACTCGACCGCGCGTCGCGCGCCTTCGATCGTGTCGTAGGTATCGATCAAGTACACCGTGCTTTCGCCGAGCAGCTTCTGGAGCTGCGCGAACGCCTCCCGCTCATGCGTGAACGACATGACCCAGGAGTGCGCGCAGGTCCCGAAAACCGGAACGTCGAAGCGACGCCCGCTCTCTGTGTTGCTAGTGCCTTCACAGCCACCGATATAAGCCGCTCGACCAGCCAGCACGCCTGCGCCGGGCGAATGCGCGCGACGCGTTCCGAACTCTACCACGCTGCGTCCGCGCGCGGCTCGCACCACTCGCGCGGCTTTGGTCGCGATCATGGTCTGGAATCCGATGGTGGAAAGCAGATATGTTTCTGGAATCTGCGCTTCCACAATCGGCGCGCGCAGCGTAAGAAAAGGCTCGCCCGCGAACAACGGTGTCCCTTCAGGGACCGCGAATAAATCGCCCGTGAAGCGCAGCTCGGCGAGCATGTCGAAAAACGCGAGGCTCGTATGCGCGAAATGGGGCAAGGAACGGAGATAGGAAATTTCTTCCGGTCTGAACCGCAGATTAAGAAGATAATCGACCGCCTGCTGAAGGCCCGCGGCCAGCATGAAATTCCGGTTGTGGGGAAGATGCCGGACAAACAGCTCAAACGTCCCGCGCTCGGCGGTCTTGCCGGCCTCGAAATAGCCGGCCGCCATGGTGAGCTGATAAAGGTCAGTAATCAGCGCACGGCCCGGGGCGTCGCTGATTTCCGGGTCCACTATTTCTTCGGCGCCGGCGCCGGTTCCTTGATGTCGGATGCGGCTGAGCGCAGATCCTTCACCGCGTTTTCATCGACCTCGTACTGCGCCGCTTCGCCTTCGCGCCGCGCGATGAATTTCGCGCCCGCCTGCGAGATCTGCACTTTCTCGGTGCGTTTCCCGTCGTTCGAGACCACAGTAATCTCGACCAGCGGTGTGGTGAATCCCGTATCGACGAACTTCGCGGCAGCCAGGTCGCGCAGCTTGTCGATAAACGCCTGGATGCTGGTGGAATCCATCTGCTTGCCGCCGGACATCCACTTGTCCCCGGATTTATCATACGTGGCCGTCTTCGCACCGTCTTTGAATTCGATCTTAGTAGGATCGGAAAACCCGAAATCAAACAATTTCTTGCTGCGGAAATCGTCGAGCGACTTATCCACGCCCTCGCCCAAATCCTTGGTGACTTTGTGGACGCCTTCCACCACGCTCGATTTCGCGTAGTAATCGTCCTTGGATTTCCGAACTTCCAGCGTCTGCGTACCGGTCGCATCAGTGACTTTCGCCACCGCTACCGGAGTCGCCGATGCGAAGGTGGCCGCGAATTTCTTGGCGTCTTCTTCCGATACGTTCGTGTCCATCTGCGCGTCGCGCAGTTTCCGGACCAGCTCCTCCACCTGGAAGCCATCCGCGCGCAGCGGCTTCGGCTTCAGGATCTGCCACTCATTCTGACCCACGCGCCCGAACTCGATATCCTGCTTCTTCGCGTTCAATTCCACGCGGCTGATTTTATCCTGATCGAACGTCATCAGCCTTTTGTCGCGCAGGTCCTTCGAAGCTTTATCCAGCGAGTCTTTGTTCCCGCTGATCATCGTGAACAGCCGCGGATCGCCGTCGACCTTCGCGTAAACATCACTGCCGGTTGGAGTTGCGTCCCCGATCAGCAGCTTCACGGTCTTGCCGTCCTTCAGCGAAACGGTGACCTCATCGGCGGGAGGCGCCAGCCCGTAAGATGCGAGGTCCGTTACGTTCTCATCGATCACACGGTCCGCCGTAAGCGCAGCCGCCGAGCTGACCACGCCATTCATCGCCGACTGATCCGCGGCCAGCGGCTTGGGCGCGGTGATCGCCCACTTCCCGGAGTCGTCCTTCTTGACGATGGTGTCAGTCCCATCGCGTTTCTTGAACTCAATCTGACGAACCGCGTCTTCCTTGAACGTCAGAATCTTGATGGAAGTATCCGGCGTGGGCTTGGCGGCTTTCGCGGCTTCCGAGCGATTGGACCACCATACCGCCCCGCCCAGCCCCGCCAGCAGCAACGCCGCGATCAATAAACGAACCGGCTTCATGCGATTGCCCTTAACGTCTCTTCCACCACACTCCCACGCCCGCCACGACGATCAGCAGCGGGATGAACACCACGCTTTCATAGAAAACGAGATTCATTTGGCGCGTCGTCAGCGTCAAACGGCGATCCTCCGGTTCCTTCGGTCGGATCGAAATCAGGTCTTCATCCGAGGAAAGCCAGTTCATCATGTTCATCAACAGGTCGCGATTCCCGTTGAAGCGTAGGAATCCGTTCGCGATCCAGCGCGACGAACCGACGGTGACGAACCGTCCGTTTCCGCTTTCCTTTCCCGTCGTGTAAGTGCCAGCCGCGCCCAGTGTCAGCGGGCCCTTCTTATCGCTGTTCGACGGCTTAATCTCAGGCGAGGAAAGATTCATGGTCGCGAAACTGTTGTCGGTGGTCTCGAACAGTTTCTCGACCGTCGTCTTATCGCCGTTCTTGGTCTCCAGCGATCGCGCGATCGGAAACAGCGTGGGAGTATCTTTCATCTCCCGCACAATCGCGTGCGACTCGTAGCTGGCCACCAGCGGGTACTCGGGCGACGCGCCGAAAAGCTGGCCTACGCCGCTCGTGTCGATCACCAGGTCCCTGTCGAAGGTCACGCCCCAATTGGCGACTACATTCGTGAACGCTTGATTCTCATCCACTTCCATCTGGGCAAACTTCAGCGGAGGATCCAGCATGATCAGCGCGCGCCCGCCGCCTTCGACGTAATTCTTGATGGCGTCCACTTCCGGCTGCAGCATGTCGTGCACCGGTCCGCCGATCACCAGGATCGTGCAAGTTGCGGGGATATCGGCCTTTTGGATCAGCTTAAGCGTGTCGGTCTTGTAGTTGTTCTTCTCGATCAAATCCTTCACGCCGGAATAGCCGTCGCGATCCGTATCCGCGAGCGCATGTTCACCCGAACCGAGCGTGAAACACGCCATGCGTTCACCGCCCTTCATCGCACGCACCATCGCCCCGGTAACTTCCTCTTCAGTCAGCGATTTGGCTTCCTGCATCCGGCTCCCCGAGGAGACCTGAATCGTCCCGTACGTCTTCACCCCGGCGGCGATCGCAGCGGTCTTCTTTTTGTCGACGTCCTCATACTTCACGCTGATATTCGGGGACAGATTCTGGTACCGGTCGAGCAGATCGTGCGCGCCCTGAAATGCCGTCGCCTTGTCCCAATAGGTGATCGTGACCGGCTGCTTCAGGTTCTTGGCGATCTTCAGCGTCTGATCGGAAAGCGTGAATTTCTTGGTTGACGTGGTGTCGTATGTTTTGTCATAGCGCTTGGCGAGAAAATTCAAGCCGCTTACCACCGCCACCACGACCAATACATAAGCGATCGTGTACGCCGTGAACTTGGTTTGGCGAGCCTTGATCCAGGAGTTGTTCATATTACGCTCTCCACCGCAGCGACTCCATCGAGCGCGCCGTCAAAAACAGTCCGATAAAAATCACTGACAGGTAGTACACAATATCCTTGGATTCGATCACGCCCTTGCCGAAGGAATCGAAGTGTTGCAGCACCGAAAGATATGAGATCACTTGCTCCGTGACTGAGCTGCCGAAACTCGACACCCAGTCGAGAACCCACAGCAGCAGGCACACGGCGAATCCGGCGACTCCGGCCACGATCTGGTTCTTGGTGCAATTGGAAATGAACGTCCCGATCGCCAGCAGGCATCCGCCTTGCAGCAGCAACCCTAGATAACCCACCAGGATCGGCTTCCAGTCCGGCTGGCCATAAATGAAAAGAACCGACAGGCTCAGCGCGGAGATCGCGAGCATCGCGGTGTACAGCACCATCGCGCCCAGCCATTTTCCGAGAATGATTTCCAAGTCCCGTAAAGGCGAGGTCAGCAGCAGCTCTATGGTTCCGGTGCGCTTCTCTTCGGCGAACAGCCGCATGGTGATCATGGGGATCAGGAACAACCCGATCACGCTGATATTCGAAAACAGCGGCCGCACCACGTATTCGTTCATATCCATGGGGAAGGATTGCCCCATCATGGCGCTCTCCATGCCGCGCCGGACGAAGAACATCACGGCGACATAGAAAAAGTACCCGGAGATCAGAGCGAAAAACGCCATCACACCGTAGGCGATCGGGGAGCGGAAATAGCTGTTCAATTCCTTTCGCGCGATAGTCAACGTATTCATTTGGTTTCTCCGGCGGGTTCCGCGACGGGAGCCTCTTTCGGCTCCTCTTTCACATCTTCAGGCGTCGCGGTCAGTTGCAGGAAGATTTCTTCGAGACTCAACCCGACTGCGTGCAATTCGTTCAGATTCCACCCCGCCTCGACCACGGCGCGCGCCAGGCCCGGACGCACATGGCGTCCTTCCAAACTTTCGACGATGAAATGAAGCTTGCCTTCGCGTTGTTCCTTGGGAATCACGCGGCAGACGCCCGCCACCTGTTCCAGGCGCTGTCGCACAGATCCTGGATCCGGCGTGCCGTTGGCCGCAGCCACTTCCACCGCGACGGTTTCAGCGCCACGCAGCCGGCTGGTAAGATTCGCCACCGTATCCAGAGCGACCAGCTTGCCTTTGGCGATGATAATCACTCGTTCGCACGTCTGCTCGACCTCGGGCAGGATGTGGGTGGAAAGAATAATGGTATGTTCGCCGCGCTCGGCCAGGCCCTTGATCAGGTCGCGCGTCTCCAGGATCTGATGCGGATCGAGACCGGCCGTCGGTTCGTCCAGGATCAGGACATCGGGATTATGAATAATCGCCTGGGCCAGCCCGACGCGCTGCCGGTAGCCTTTGGATAGCTTTCCGATCAACATCTTACGGACATCGGAGACGGCACACTTTTCCGAAACTTCGAGAACCCGTTTGGTCAGATCGGCCGACGGAACGCCTTTGATCCGTCCCACGAATTCGAGGTACTCGTGCACCTCCATATCCGGGTAGACGGGCGGAGTTTCGGGGAGGTAGCCGATGCGTTTCTTCACTTCCATCGGCTGCTCGAGCACGTCAAATCCGGCTACCGACGCCGAACCCGAGGTTGGCGGCAGAAAACAGGTCAGGACCCGCATGGTCGTGGTCTTCCCGGCCCCGTTGGGTCCCAGAAAGCCGACAATCTGCCCTTTGGCGACCTCGAACGAAATGTTGTCGACCGCAATTTTACGGGCGTATCGCTTGGTAAGCCCTTCGACTTTAATCATAGAATTACTCTGGACGAGCTGATGCGCTCTTTGTGAGTGCGAACAACACTACATCATAGTAAGCCGACATCTTACTGTCAATCGAGGCTGGACTTGACCAGCGGATTCGGAAACGAGTCGGCATCTTCCGGGCTCGACCGGTGCAAGCACTGAAAATCCTTCTCGATCAGCACGAATAACGGTCCACTCGTGCCTTCAATACCCACCTGATCGCTTTCGATCCAATGAGTTACGTCGTGTCTCGGAAGCGTCACTCGGATCTGGCCGTCCCGGAAAACCGCCTCTAAGGCGGTTGCCGCGCTCGACTCGAGAGTGTAGGTCAGCGTCTGCCCTGGTGCAAACTTCACTGTTTCCTGGACCGATCCTGTCTCCGCCAATCGCTGCACTTCGGACTGGCTTACGCGGAGCCGTAACTGATTGCCATGCAAGCGCAGTTTCATGAATCCCGGTGCACCGTTTGAGGAGTGAAAGCCGGCACGCAGACCGCGATGTATTCCGCGCCACGGGGCGTACTGTAGCGTATCCATTCGCCGCGTCGCGCGACTACGGCCTGTCCCGCCGTTACTTCCAGGACTCCGCCTTCGTGCTCCACTTGCAGCGCGCCGCTCAGAACCACGGTGAATTCATCGAAATCGGGGCGCTGCCCGGGCTCGGACCAACCCGACGGGCTATGCATATGCGCCACGGACGCCTGCCTGTCGCCGGAGTTGACGCATCCGATGTACTCTTCCACCAGTTTGCCGCCGGGAACCGGGATCGGCGTGGGTTTTGCGATCAGAGTAGGCATGGAACGTCCAGTGTAATGGAAAAGGGCCGGTGACGGAATCACCGGCCCTCAAGATTGACTGAATTTAAAAAATTAGAAGCTAAACCGCGCGCCAAACTCGCCCGAGAACGACTTCGGGATAATCGCGCTGGATGCCGCGATGAAGTTCGTCGGAGTTTCAAATGTCGCGGTGCGTATGTTGGTCCCGTAGCTGGTGCCGAAGTTCGCGCGGTTGGTCAAGTCAAATACCTGGAAGAATATCTCCAGCTTGCCCCTCTCCTTGATATTGAAGAACCGGCCGAAGCGCGCATCGAGCTGGAAGAAATCCTCGCCGCGGATGTTGTCGTACGGCACTTGCTCGCAGGTGTTGGCCGCCAGGCATGCCAAAAGCTGCCCATCCGAGTAGCTCTTGGTCCCCAGGAGATTCGTTGGATCGCTGTTCAGCACGATCGTGTGCGTAGTTCCTTGTCCGCCGCCGAATCCGTACACGTCGCTGATGCCTTCCACGGTCGAGTAAGGACGCCCAGTCGCCCACTGCATGATCGGCGAGGCTGTAATCTTGAACGGCAGGTTGAACACGCCGCTGATGAAAATCCGATGCGTTTCGTCCGCTGGCGTGGGACCCAGATCGTGGGGAGCGAACCAGTTTAACTCGTCGGTCGGGCCATTGCCGAATGCCGCCGCCTGGCCGTTGTAGGCCAAGCCGCGCGACAGAACGTAACTCGCGTTGATCGAGAAATTCTTCGACAGGCGCTTGCGGTAAGACAAGTTCATGGCATCGTAGCGGCTGCGTCCGATGGAATCGTAATCCTGAATTTCGCCGAGTACCGGCAACCCCGCCGCCGCCAACGGCGCATCCGTATTGCGGACGCCATTGATCTTCGGATTGATCACGATCGACTTGCTTTCGTGCAGGCCCAGCTCGTGGATGTATTCGACTTCGATCACCGAGTCGCTGGTCACCTGCCAGCTATACCCGCCGTTCGCCTGCTCGCTGTACGGATTGCGATAGGTCTGGTCGACCAGGCGCCCGGTGGCGCCGGTTGGCAACTGCGCTCCGCCCGGAAGTTGCGGCGGAAGAGGATCGGCGCCGAAGCGGTAATTCTGGAGCAGTTCGCCGCTAGGCAATGCGCTGGAAGTTCCACTGGTGGTTCCGGGTGCGACGCTATTCGAGAATGTCACGGTGGAGAACAGCGAAGCGTTTGCCTGTTGCTCCATGAACAGGGTAATGTTTTGGAAGATCTGGCCGTAGTACAGGCCATAGCCGAAGCGAACCACGTGCTTGCCGCCGCCCGTCAGATCCCATGCCAAGCCGAGGCGTGGGCTGAAATCTTTGTTTTCATTGGTCGGAACGTGACCCGCCCAGGGACTGTGGATCGCCTCCAGTTCCTGGAACGCGCGTGCGCTGCCCTCGATGTTTCCGCCGTTCAAGTTAATATCTTTGTCCCAGCGAACGCCGAGATTGACGGTCACGCGGCGGTTGACCTTCCAGTCGTCCTGGAAGTACAAGCCGACCATCTTGTTATGTTCCGCGAAGTACGCGTTCCCGGTCGTTGCTTCCGTAATCGACTGGACCGCGCCTGGAGTCTGCAAACCCTGCGGATATTCCGCCTTGTTAGTCAGAATGGTGGTCGGATCGTCGAAGAAGGTGAACACCGGCGTCGGATCAGTTACGAAGAAGCCGCCGACGATGGGCTCCCAAAGGTAGTCGAAGCCGAATTTGAAGGAGTGCTTCCCTTTGTTGATCACCATGTCGTCTTTGAACTGCCACTTGCGCTGGTAGCTCTGCTGCGGGACGTTCGGATTGGTGCCTGCCGACAGATCCGGGAACGTCAGAGTGGGAACGAACTGATTGGTGTCGATCAGGTTGTTCCAATACTGGTAGCCGGCTGTGAAGGAATTCACGATGTTCGGAGACAGCACCGAATTCCACGATCCGTTGGTGACGATGAGCTGATTGGTGGTGTAGTTGGTCTGCGATCCATCGCTGGTGGATCCCGCCTGGTCGTTCAATCCACGATTATTTTGATTCGAATAGCTGAACGAAACCGTGTTCTTGTCGTCGATATGATGGTCGATGCGGCCGTTATAACGCCAGTCAAAATACGGCTGCGCGATGGTCTGCACCGGAGTCACGCTGAGGCCGTAGGGCAGCGTAATCGCGGCCAGGGCCTGTGCATTCGTGTACGACAGGCCCAGGGTGTCGATGCTGGTGTTCACGCGTTCCCGCTCGATCGCGAAAAACAGGAACGTCTTGTCCTTCTTCACCGGTCCGCCGATCGACCCGCCGAACTGCTGGCGGCTGAACGGAGCTTTCTGGCCGTTGCCGCCATTGGCGGTCTGCTCGAAATAGTTCAGCGTTTCGAAGGCGGCCTCCTGATCCTGGAAAAACAGCGAACCGTGGAATACATTGGTGCCGGATTTAGTGATCAGGTTCACCGCCGCGCCTTCGCTGCGGCCATTGGCCGCCGAGAAACGCTGCGTGGATATGTTGAACTCCTGCACCGCTTCGAGCGGAAGCTGCATCACCGGTCCGCCGACGGTGTTGTCCTTGTCGTCGATGCCGTTGATGGTTACGTTCACATTGCGGCCACTCGATCCGTTGGTCGCGAACACGCCGATGCGCGCCTTGGTCGGATCATAGGATGGCACCGGACGCGCGCCCGGCGCGAGAATCGCCAGGTTGACGAAATCGCGTCCATTCAGCGGAATATTCTCGACTTCAGTGGGCGTGATCGGCAGGCTGACGTCGGTCTTCTGCAAATCGACCAGCGCCGCGCCGGCCGCTTCCACCGTGATGGCTTCGGCCTGCTGGCTCGGCGAAAGCTGAGCGTCGATCGTCGTGGTGCGCGAAACGAACAACTCCACGTTCTCGTACACGCCGGTGGCGAAACCCGCCACGCTGACGCGAACCTCGTAATGGCCGGCCGAGAGCAGATTGAACGAATATGTGCCACTTCCACCCGTCTTGTCCTCACGGACTTGGCCGGTTTCCTTGTTGGTAATTTTCACCGCGGCGTTCGGAATCACCGCGCCGGATTTATCGGTGACGGTCCCTTGCAGCGTCGCGCTGGCGGTGATCTGCGCCGCTAAATTCCCCGTGCTCAAGAAAGCCAAAAGCACGAACGAAAACAATAACCCTATGCGTTTGAGCATAACCCCACACCCTCTCTTAGTTTGATAATCAAATTTCCCCTTGGCAGCCACAAACCCGGTACTGCCGTCCACTACCCGTTCCAGTTAGCGTATTCCCAATCGAGTTAGGTTGTCAACATACGGTTAACGGGAAGACGTAAGGGATTGTAAGTCATTCATAACGGAGCGCTTCCACCGGAGCGATGCGAGTAGCGCTGCGGGCAGGGTAAATCGTCGCGATCAGGCTTACGGCGAGGGCGGCCGCTGCGATCCAAAGCCCGTCGGTCCAGCGAGCATCGAACGGAACATAAGCCAAGGAATAGACTTGCTCGTCCAGCGGCAGCCAGCGGTAGCGATCCGCAAAGTAACACAAGGTATATCCGACAATGAGTCCGATGGTGGTGCCGACCGCCCCGATCAAAGCGCCTTCAAATACAAAAATATTACGAATCTGTTTCGCTCGGGCGCCCATGGACATCAGAATCGCGATGTCGCGGTGCTTTTCCATCACCATCATCACCAGCGTAATTAGAATGTTCAACGCGGCTACAATCTGGATCAGGCCGATGGTAATCACCGTCACAATCCGCTCCATTTTCAGTGCGTTAAAGATCTGCCGGTTCTGCTCCTGCCAGGTTATGGCAGCCAGTTTCGGCCCGATGATTTTTTCAGCTTCGCGCTCTACTTCATCGGCTTTGTAAACATCGTCGAGCCTGAGCTCGATGCTGTTGACTACGTCATCGAGCCCAAACTGCTTCTGCGCCACCGCCAGCGACGTGAACGCCCAAGTGTTGTCGACGTCGTAGAAGCCGGTCTCAAAAATTCCCGAGACCAGGAACTTCTGGTGGCTCGGCACCATCCCGAAAGGCGTCAGTTTACCGTTAGGGATAATCAGTTCCAGCGGTTTGTTGACGACTGCGCCCGTATAATCGGCGAGTCGCGCGCCCAACATGATTCCCGGCAGCCCCGATGGGTTGCGCAACCCGTCGACGGAACCGCTCTTCAGGTTGTGCCCCAGCGCGTCGGGCAAGGGAACGCCGGGGTCGAGAGAGACTCCTTTAATAATGACTCCAGTGCTTCGCGCGGGGCCGTTGATATAGGCCGGATCATAAAGGCCGGGCGTCGCGCTGATGACATGGGGGAGCTTTGCGAGCTTGGCGGCAATCTGTTCCCAGCCTTCGATTCCTTCGGCCGGTTCTTTTTCCTGAATCGAGACCGCCGCCGTAGCGCGCAGCAGGTTCCTCTGAAGGGAGCTGCTGAAGCCGTTGGTGATCGCCACGGCGATGACGAGTGCCATCACTCCTGCCGCGACGCCAATGACGGAGATCACCGTGATGACGGAGATGACCACCTGTTTGCGTTTTGCCCGGAGGTATCGGCGCGCTATGAAAAACTCGAACATTCAGACACCGCTGCGGCGAAGCCTGTCCGCGATTCCGATCTCGCCCTCCGGCCGCAGCAGTGGGAACAGGATGACGTCGCGAATCGATTTGGAGTTGGTCAGGATCATCGTCAAACGGTCGATGCCGATGCCTTCGCCGCCGGTGGGAGGCATCCCATACGACATGGCGCGCAGATAATCCTGGTCCATCTGGTGCGCCTCTTCATCGCCGGCTTCGCGCATGGCGAGCTGCATTTCGAAGCGGCGGCGCTGCTCCTGTGGATCGTTCAGCTCGGTGTATGCATTGCCGATCTCCATGCCGGCTGCATAAATCTCGAAGCGATCGACGAAGGCGGGATCTTTCTCGTTGTTTTTTGAAAGCGGGGACACTTCCACGGGGTACTCGTAGATCATGGTCGGCTGGATCAGCGTCGGCTCGACTTTCTCGAAGGCTTCCACCAGTGCGTGACCTTTGAGTGAAGCGTCTCCGACGGCTTCGCGCATGGTCATCCTGCGCACGTTGCCGAAGTCGAGTTTTTCGCCTTGATATTCGACCACGGACGATCCAGTCGCATCGATCGCGGCCTGATTCAGCAACTCGGCCGAAAGATCCATCAGGCCCTGATAGTCGGTGTAAGCCTGGTAAAACTCGAGCATGGTGAATTCGGGATTGTGCTGGGTGGAAATACCCTCATTCCTAAAATTACGATTGATCTCGTAGACGCGTTCCATTCCGCCTACGATCAGACGCTTCAAATACAATTCCGGAGCGATGCGCAAGTACAGGTCCATGTCGAGCGTGTTGTGATGCGTTACAAACGGGCGGGCGGTTGCGCCTCCATACAGCGGCTGCATCATGGGCGTTTCCACTTCAACAAATCCGTGAACTTCCAGCTGTCGCCGGAAGGATGCGATGATGCGGGCGCGCGTCACGAAAATCCGCTGCGATTCGGGATTCGCGATCAGGTCGAGATAGCGCTGGCGATAGCGGATTTCGACGTCTTCCAGGCCATGCCATTTTTCGGGCAGTGTCAACAGAATCTTCGATAGAAACGTGATCTTCTCAGCGTGGACGCTCAGCTCATTCGTGCGCGTGCGAAACAGGTACCCGTCGATACCTACGATGTCGCCGAGATCCAGCATTTCGTAGAGCTTGTATTCGTTGGGGGACACCGCATCCTGGCGGACGTAGACCTGCAACTTTTCTCCGGATTGCAGCAGGTGCATGAATCCCGCTTTTCCCATGCGGCGGATGGTCAGAATCCGGCCGGCGATGCGCACTCGCGGCTTATCGGCAAGCTCTTCCGCGGTTTTCGCGCTATATTCGGCGAGAATCGCTGGGATGGTGTGCGTAAACTCGAACTTCTGGCCGTAGGGGCGGAATCCAAGGGCGGCGATGTCGGCGGTGCGGCGCACGCGCTGGTCGAAAAGATCGTCTTCAAGGGACATGTGGGATTCTTCAGCTTAGCGCCGAGAACTACCCTAGCGCCGGACGATGACTTCCCGCAGGTGATCGCGCGTCAGGAAAAATTTCACCGACTCGAAATCCTGAAAAAGTTTTTCGAGGCTGCGATTGTTGAAGAACTGGGCCGGCTTGCGTTTCCCGCGAGAAACCAGTTGGATGGTGCGATGATCCGAAATCCGGTAAGCGTAGGTAGGAATCGTGTCCACGCGTTCCTCGGTATGAAAGAACGCCAGCAGGCTCGCGCCGGGACGCAGCATGCGATGGAGCTTCTGAACCACGGTCAGCAGTAGTGGCCCATTGACGAATTGAAGCGTGTCCCACACCAGAATGCCGTCGAACTGCGCATCCGGGAAGTTCAACGCTGTATCCAGAAATTTTCCGCTTTTCAGTGGATTGGCCTGGTTTTCGTAGAAATCGCCGTCGCCGAAACACTGATCCAACTGGTGCACGAAGTCGTCCGAGTACAGACGATGCCCGTAGTTGGTCAGGAAGCTGATGGTGGCCTGACTGGCTCCGGCCAAGTCCAGGATGGACAACCCGGGCCGCTCTTCAAGAGACGAGCAAAATTGATCGAGGCCGTGACTATGCCGGGTCTCCAACGAGGGTCACCTGTCCGCCGCCATCAGGGCGGTTTGCCGGAAAAGCCAATCAGCGCTTGTGATCGCCAGCTCCTGCGGCCATCGCAGGGGAGCTCGCTGCGGGAGCGGACGCCACCGGCTGCGGCTTGGGAGCGGGCTGCGCGGCCGGGCGCGGCGCTTCCGCGCGCACGATATCAATATTGCCCTTGAAATAGGCCCCATCTTCAATCACGATGCGGGCGGTCCGGATGTCGCCCACGAGTTTGGCTTCCTTGCGGATGTCGATTTTGTCCGAGGTTTCGACGTTGCCGTGAATGGTCCCCAGGACCACGATCTCGCGCGCCTTCACGCTCGCGTTTACTTTTCCGTTGGGACCCACGGTCAGCCGGTGCTCTTGCAGCTCGACGGTTCCTTCCACCTCACCGTCGATGGTGAGGTCTTCCCGGCTGAAAATCTGTCCTTTCACAAGCACGGATTTGCCGAGCACAGCCTGTCCTCCGCGATGCGCCTCAAAATGGGGCTCGTTGGTACTGCTGCGTCCTGGGAGTGTTGACATCGGGATTCCTTCCTTCGCAAGCTCGGACGAGGTCGGCGGGGCCGAGGCCGGCTTGAATGTATTCTGCTCTTCTTCTTTGCGGCGGTTCCACATGGCGGATCGCCTCCCTTCCATAAATCAATCGGCGCCGCGCGGCCCTCCGACGCCGCAACGCGACCGCTCATCTATACTACTACGCTCCAGTCGCATGCGGCGGCTGAGTTCAAGTGAGCCTTGGAAGATAGTTTAGGATTCCAAAACGTTTCACTCGAATCGCGTACGATTTGTCGCGAACGTGTAATAGAACCGAGCCTGAAGCATCGACTACAATCGAAGTGCACCTTCTCGAAACTCACATCCCGTCCCCAGGAGGCTCGGCGAAGATGTCTTCAGCGTCAACCGGAACCACTGCGAGCGACCAGATTTGCATCAATACCATCCGGACCCTGTCGATGGACGCGGTTCAGCAGGCCAACTCCGGACATCCGGGCACTCCCATGGCCATGGCGCCGGTGATCTACACGCTGTGGCAGGAGTTTTTGCGCTTCGATCCCGACGATCCTATTTGGCCGAATCGCGACCGGTTCGTGCTCTCGATCGGCCACGCGTCCATGCTGCTTTACTCAGCGCTGCATCTGGCGCGTGTGAAAGCCGTGAATCCGGAGTATGAGCAGTTAGGCACGCTGACCGTTTCGCTCGACGACATCCAGCGCTTCCGCCAGTTGGACAGCAAGTGCCCGGGACATCCGGAATATCGCTGGACCTCGGGAATCGAAACCACCACGGGACCTTTGGGCCAAGGCGTCGCAACCAGCGTGGGAATGGCGATCGGCGCGCGCTGGATGGCGAATTATTTCAACCGTCCGGGGTTTGAAATGATCGACTACGACGTCTACGCACTGTGTGGCGACGGCTGCATGATGGAAGGCGTTAGTGGGGAAGCAGCGTCGATCGCAGGGCATCTGCGCCTGAGCAATCTGTGCTGGATCTACGACAACAACAAGATCACCATCGAAGGAAATACGGCGCTGACGTTGAGCGAAGACGTCGCCACGCGATTCATGGCGTATGGCTGGAATGTGACACGCGTCGGCGACGCCAACGATCTGGCGATGCTCGCGCGCGCGTTCGGGACTTTCAAGAAATCCGTGGATCGGCCGACGCTGATCATCGTCGACAGCCACATCGCATACGGGGCGCCGCACAAACAGGACACCAGCGCCGCGCATGGCGAGCCGCTCGGCGAGGAAGAGATCAAGCTTACCAAGCGCAACTACGGATGGCCGGAGGATGCGAGATTTCTGGTGCCCGCCGGTGTCTATGAAAAATTCGACGAGAAACTGGGTGCGCGCGGACGGACCCTGCGCGCCGCGTGGATGGAAAAATTTGAAGCGTACAAGGCGAGCCATCCGATCCTCGCCGATCATCTATATCGCATGCAGCATCGCCAGCTTCCCGATAGCTGGGAAAGCGCGCTGCCGGTGTATCCCGCGGATGCGAAAGGGCTTGCCGGGCGCGATTCTTCCGCTAAAGTGCTGAATGCCGTGGCGCAGAAAGTACCGTGGCTGCTCGGCGGCTCGGCGGATCTGTCGCCATCGACCAAAACTCGCCTCACGTTCGATGGCTCCGGCGATTTCGAAGCCGGGCACTATGACGCCCGTAATTTTCACTTCGGGATCCGCGAGCACGCGATGGCCTCGATTTTGAACGGCCTTTCGCTTACGAAAATTCGTCCCTTCGGGTCGGGATTTCTGATCTTCAGCGACTATGCGCGCGGGCCGATTCGCCTTTCCGCGCTTATGGAGCTGCCGGTGATCCACATCTTCACCCACGATTCCATCGGCGTGGGCGAGGACGGGCCCACGCATCAGCCGGTGGAGCAGTTGGTGTCCCTGCGCGCGATCCCGGGAATGATCGTGATCCGGCCCGCCGACGCGAATGAAGTGAGCGAAGCGTGGCGCTTGATCATGAAGCTGCGGCATCAGCCGGTGGCGCTGATCCTGTCGCGCCAAAATTGCCCGACGCTCGATCGAACGAAATACGCAGCCGCGTCGGGACTGGCACAAGGCGCATATATCCTGGCCGATGCGCCCGGCGGCGCTCCGGAAGTGATTCTGATCGGCACCGGCAGCGAAGTCAGCCTATGCGTGGACGCGTACCAAAACCTGCTGGGGCAGGGAATCCGGGCGCGCGTGGTCAGCATGCCTTCGTGGGAACTGTTCGATCACCAGCCGCAGGCGTATCGCGACAGCGTGCTTCCGCCCGCAATCACGGCGCGCGTTTCGGTTGAGCAGGCGTCGACCATGGGTTGGAGCCGGTATGCGCACGCCAACATCGGTATGACGACCTTCGGAGCCTCGGCGCCGCTGAAGGAATTGCAGCGAAAATTCGGGTTCACGCCGGATGCGGTGGTGACGGCAGCGAAGAGCGAAATCGAGAGGAGCAAATCATGAATCCCCTGCAGAAGCTGGCCGACTACGGGCAATCGATATGGTTCGACTATATCCGCCGCAGTCTGATCACCAGCGGCGAACTGGCGCGCCTGATTGCCGACGACGGCCTTGCCGGCATGACGTCCAATCCGTCGATTTTCGAGAAAGCCATCACCGGCAGCACCGATTACGCGGATTCGCTGGCCGAGCTTCAAAAGCAATCGGGGCTCGACGCCATGACGATGTATGAGCGGCTGGCGATTCCCGACATCCAGGCCGCGGCCGACGCCTTCCGCCCCGCGTACGAAAAAACCGGGTTTCGCGACGGCTACGTGAGCCTGGAAGTTTCTCCGTTCCTGGCTGCCGATACCGGCGCGACCATCGACCAGGCACGGCGGTTGTGGAAGACGGTGGGGCGCGAAAACGTGATGATCAAGGTCCCCGGCACGCCCGAAGGCCTTCCCGCCATCGAGCAGTTGCTGAGCGAGGGAATCAACATCAACATCACGGTGCTGTTTTCCCAGGATGTTTACGAAAAGGTCGCGCACGCGTATCTTTCGGGCCTGGAAAAACGGTCCGGCGATTTGAAAAAAATGGCCAGCGTAGCCAGTTTCTTCGTCAGCCGCATCGACACTCTGGTCGATTCGATGGTCAAAGCCAAACTGAAGACGGTCACCTCGGCATCCGAGCGCGCGCTACTCGAAAGTTTGTTGGGCAAAGTCGCGATCGCCAACGCCAAGCTGGCCTACCAGCGCTACAAGAATCTGTTCCGGGGGCCTCGATGGGACGCGCTTGCGGCGCGGGGTGCACACGTGCAACGGCTGCTGTGGGCCAGCACCAGCACCAAAGATCCTACTTATCGCGACGTGATGTACATCGAGGAGTTGATCGGTCCCGACACTGTGAACACGATTCCCCCGTCGACGTTCGACGCATTCCGCGATCACGGCAAGCCGCGCGCGAGCCTGGAAGACGACGTGGTCGGCGCCGACGACACCATGGAAACGCTGGCGAAGGCGGGCATTTCCATGGCGGACGTCACGGCGGAGCTGCTCAAGCAAGCGGTGAAGCTTTTTGCGGAGGCGTTCGACAAGCTGCTGAACGCGGTGGATACGAAATGCAAAGTCGCCGTCGGATCCGCGGTGGATGCGCAGACGTATTCGCTTTCCGCGGACCTCTCTAAGCGCGTCGACGAAGCGATGGAGGACTGGCAGATTAAAGGGAAAGTCCGCCGTTTATGGGAGCGCGACGCATCGTTATGGACCCGGTCCGATGAAGGTCAGTGGCTGGGCTGGCTCGGCATCACAGAAGACCAACTGGCGCAGAAAGCGCATCTGGAAAATCTCGCCGCCGAGATCAAACAGGCGGGATTCAAGCACGCGTTGCTGCTCGGCATGGGCGGGTCCAGCTTGTGTCCGGAAGTGCTGCGAAAATCTTTCGGAAAGATTGACGGCTACCCGGAGCTGCATGTCCTGGATTCCACCGATCCCGCGCAAGTGAAGGCTTTCGAAAATCAGATCGACTTGGCCAACACAATTTTTATCGTGTCCAGCAAATCCGGTTCCACGCTGGAGCCGAACATTTTCAAACAATATTTCTTCGAGCGTGTGAAGCAGACTGTCGGCGCGGAAAAGGCCGCGAGCCGTTTCATCGCCATCACCGATCCCGGTTCGAAGATGGAAAGCATCGCGTCGGGTGACGGATTCCGCCATATTTTTCACGGTGTGCCGAGCATCGGCGGCCGCTACTCCGCGCTCTCGGATTTCGGCATGGTTCCCGCGGCGATCATGGGGATCGATGCTCCCGCGTTTCTCGATCGCGCGGATGTGATGGCCATCTCCTGCTCGCATTGTGTTCCAATTCAAAAAAATCCCGGCGTGATGCTGGGGTTGATTCTGGGCACGCTCGGAAAGAGCGGGCGCGATAAAGTGACCTTCGTCACTTCGCCCGGAATCTCCGATCTCGGCGCATGGCTCGAACAGTTAATCGCGGAATCGACGGGCAAAGACGGGAAGGGACTGATTCCCGTGGATCGCGAGCCGGTGGCCGCGCCCGAAGCTTATGGAAGCGATCGCGTGTTTGCTTATCTGCGTTTGCAATCGGCACCGGACCAATCGCAGGACCGCGCCGTGGACGCTTTGGCGAAAGCCGGGCATCCGGTGATCCGCATCGAAGTTTCGGAAACGCTGAATCTGGGCCAGGAATTTTTCCGCTGGGAGATCGCGACTGCGGTTGTGGGTTCCATCCTGGGTATCAATGCATTCAATCAGCCGGACGTCGAGGCGAGCAAGATCGCGACCAAGAAGCTGACCTCGCAATATGAATCCACCGGGTCGCTCCCGCCCGAAAAACCGTTCTTCAGCGCCGGGGGGATCAGTCTGTTCTCGAACGATACGAACGTGGCTGCGCTTGGATCGAATACAACGCTCGCCGGTTATCTGCGCGCGCATTTGAACCGCCTGGGCGCGGGCGATTATTTCGCATTGCTCGCGTATGTCCAGATGAACGCGGCGCACGACGTGGTCCTGCAGCAGATTCGAACCGCGGTGCGCAATCGCAAACACGTCGCGACGTGCCTCGGATTCGGGCCGCGGTTCCTGCACTCCACCGGGCAGGCATATAAAGGCGGACCGAACACCGGCGTGTTCCTGCAGGTGACTTGCGATGACGCCGCGGACGTGCCGGTTCCGGGCCAGAAGTACACTTTCGGCGTCGTGAAAGCGGCGCAGGCTCGAGGAGATTTCGAAGTGCTGGCGGAACGCAAGCGCCGCGCGCTGCGGGTCCATTTAAACGATCCGGCGGCGGGCCTGGAAGCATTGCACGCGGCCGTGATGGAAGCACTGGGATAATAGGAGACCAATGGCAACTGAGATTCAACATGCCGCCGCCCATCGCGGCGACCCCTGCGCGATGGTAATCTTCGGCGCCGCAGGCGACCTGACCAAGCGCAAGCTGATTCCCGCGCTCTACAACCTGGCGAAAGAACATCTTTTGGCCAAGGAATTTGCGCTGATCGGATTCGGCCGCGGCGACAGCAGCACCGAAGAGTTCCGCAACAAGCTGAGCGGCGAGATCAGGCAGTTCGCCACCACCGACGTGGATCCCGACCTGTGGCACTGGTTTTCCGAGCGCATTTATTACGTCCAGGGCGATTTCAACGATCCCCAGGCGTTCGCGCGGCTCAAGCAGCAAGTGGATGCCGTCGAGCGCGATCACGGCACCAAAAACTGTTTGTACTATCTGGCTACCGCTCCGCAATATTTTTCCACCATCGTCCAGCAATTGGGTGCGGCGAAGATGACCGGCGAAGAGGGCGGGTGGCGGCGCGTCATCATTGAAAAACCGTTCGGACGCGACTATGATTCGGCCAATCGTCTGAATCGCGAGATCCGGGAAGTCCTCGACGAGAAGCAGATCTACCGCATCGATCACTACTTGGGAAAAGAGACCGTCCAGAACATCATGGTGTTCCGGTTCTCGAACGGAATCTTCGAACCGATCTGGAACCGCCGCTACATCGACCACATTCAGATCACCGTTGCGGAAACCGTGGGCGTGGAGGGGCGCGGCGGTTACTACGAAAGCTCCGGAACGCTGCGCGATATGGTTCCAAATCACATTTTTCAGCTCATTTCCCTGACCGCCATGGAACCGCCCATTTCGTTCGATGCCGATGTCGTGCGCGACGAGCAGGCCAAAATTTTAAAAGCGATTCCGCCCATGGCGCCCGAAGAAGTTTTGACCCGAACGGTGCGCGGTCAATACGGCGACGGCTACTGCGGGGCGGAACATCTGCCCGCGTACCGCGCTGAGCCCAACGTGTCGCCAACCTCGCGCGTCGAAACGTACGTTGCGCTGAAGCTGTTTATCGACAACTGGCGCTGGGCCGACGTGCCGTTTTACATCCGCACCGGCAAGCGCATGCCGAAGCGCACGACCGAGATCACGATCCAGTTCAAGCGCGCCCCGTTTCTGCTGTTCCGCAAAACGACCGTCGAGGAATTGACCCCGAATCGCCTGGTGATGGCTCTACAGCCGGACGAAGGCATCGCGCTGAGCTTCGGGGCCAAGATTCCCGGCCCGATCGTGCGCATCGGTCCCGTGAAAATGGATTTTCAATACAAGGATTATTTCGGCACGACGCCCAGCACGGGGTACGAACGGCTGCTGTACGACTGCATGCTCGGCGATGCGACGCTGTTCCAGCGATCCGACATGGTGGAAACGGCGTGGAGCGTTGTGGCGCCCATTCAGGACGTGTGGGAAGCACTGCCGCCGAGGAGATTCCCAAACTATGCCGCCGGCACCTGGGGTCCGGAAGAGGCCGACGAGCTGCTGACTCGGGATAATCGGCACTGGACCGTAAACGAATAGGGTCTAGGCTTCGTACTTTTCGAACTCGAGCTGATCGCCCGCCACCGTGCCGGTCGCTTCGGCGGTCCCGGCCGGCAGTTCCAGAACGGAATGCGCTCGCAGACTCAGCGAGATCCGCCCGCGGACCATATTGGGCCGTATCTTCAAAACTTTCTTATGGCGATTCAGGAACAGCACGTCGATCGGAAACTTCATCCCGAACGTGTGGACCCCTTCCGAAGGCGCGATCCACAGCCCTTGGCCGGGGTCGAGCTTCGTGTGCTTCAACAGACCTGTGCGCCGTTTTGCGCTGGTGTCGGCGATATCGGCGCTGTCCGCCAGGACGCGTCCTTTGGAGTTGGTAATTCGCAGCTTCAACAATCTACAATTGAAGCATGGAGCAAGCAAGCGTGGAAAAGGCAACCTTCGGGGCCGGCTGCTTCTGGGGTGTGGAAGCTGCGTTCCGGCGCCTGGCGGGCGTAAAGTCGACGCAGGTCGGATACATGGGCGGCTCGCTCGAAAAACCGTCCTATCAGGATGTATGCACGGACCAGACCGGCCACGCCGAAGTAGTCGAAGTGACTTTCGATCCCGAGGTCCTCAGCTATCAGGACGTCCTGCGCGTGTTCTGGGAGAATCACGACCCCACGCAGAAGAATCGCCAGGGTCCGGACGTGGGCACTCAATACCGGTCGGTGATTTTCTATCACTCGCCCGAGCAGGAAGAGGAAGCTCGGGCTTCTTTGGAGGCGATCCAGCCGTTTTTCAAGAAGCCCATCGCGACCGAAATCCTACCGGCGACCGATTTCTGGCGCGCCGAGGAATACCATCAGCAATATCTCGAAAAGCGCGGCCTGTCGCACTGCGGGTTCTAGGACCGCAGTAAGCTGGCGTGCTTGAGCGCGCCGGGATGCGCGGCGAGGAACTTCCATAACCAGCCACCAGTGAGATTCGTCTTCAGCGCTTCCGCGAACTGATCCGGCGAGAGCATCTTCACGATCTCCAGGCGCTGGTCCCACTTCCGGTCATCCCAGCCCGCAATGCGCTTGTTGATCCGATGCGCCAGCCGTAGATCCGCGCCATAGCGTTTGCGCCATCGCCTCTCAAACTCGGCGAGCGCCCGGCGCGACGTGTCGCCACGCTCCAGCGCATCCGCGGCCACTTCGCCCGCCATGCGGCCCGCATAAATCGCCCACCGGATCCCTTCCCCGAGCAGGCTCGAAGCGTGCCCCGCCGCGTCGCCCGCGCCGAGGATTCCATCGCCCGCGTAAGCGGTAGCGAAGCGTTCGGACGGGATCAGGCCGGTGTGATGCTCCACCGGCTGTGCGTCCTTCAACGCCGGCAGCGATGCCACGAAGCGATCGAGGTATTCTTCCGGTTTCGCGGAAGAATCCGGATGAATCACGCCAATGCCGGCGCGAACGCGATGACGGCCCCAGGGAAACACCCACGCGTATCCGGAAGGCGCGATCTCGCTTCCCACCGACACGATCGCCTCGCGCTGGTCCCATCGCGGCGCGACCAGATCGTATTCGGAGCCAACGCCAAAGCGCCGGAATCCGGGATTCAAACCGGCTTGTTTCAACAGAGTCGACCGGTAGCCGGTCGCGTCAATCAGCACACGGCAGGAAAACTCAGCGTCCCGAGTGCGAACTCCTGTAACGGCGCCGCCATCCAGGATCGGTGCCGTAGCAGCGGTTGCCAGCCGGATGCGCGCGCCCGCTTCGATGGCTCGCTCGGCGAGAAACTGGAACACGGCGCGCACATCGATCACGCACAGCGCTGGCTTTGAATACTCGAACGCCGCGGAATTATTGGGGGAAATAAAACGGACGCGCGAAATCGGATGGTACAGACGGCTCGGGATGCCCAAGGCGTCTAATTCGTCGATAAAGCTGCCGCCGCTGGTGCGGATAGGCGATCCGATCTCGTGGTTCTGCTCCAGTACCATCACGGAACGCCCACGCCGTGCCAAAGTTTCCGCCGCAGCCAAGCCGGCGGGACCTGCCCCGGCGACAACGGCATCCATCGCATTCAGTGGCATCATCTTATGTAAGGGGGCGTATGTCGCTTTATGGTACCAGAGGATTTGTGTTATCCTGCTGTTTTCTTAATAGCTTGGGTGGGAATTTGGAATTTGTCCGGAAGGTCTCCCTGGAAGTATCGCCGTGTCGCCGTTTCCTCAAATTCATCTGCTCCTTCAGCGATTTTCAGCCAAATGGAACCTTCCGGCTAAGGCGACCTTAGCAGGGAATTAAGGGAACTATCCGGCGAAATTGTAAGAGCAGCCTCGATTGCTGAAAGTACTAGAACCGCGTATCATCGGGACGGAATGACGAAACTGGAGCCTATGGAAACTATGGACGCCCCTCTCAATGGCAGCCCGGAGGCATCGGAAAAGAAGAAGGCGACGGTGCGAATCCTGATCGCCGACGACCATCCGATTGTCCGCGACGGCCTCAAGAAACTGCTCCTGCTGGAAGACGATTTCGAAGTGGTCGGCGAGGCCGGCGACGGCCGCGAAGTGCTGGATAAGGTTCAAGAGCTGGACCCGGATGTGCTTCTGCTTGACCTGCGTATGCCGAATCTCGACGGGCTTTCGACGCTTCAGGCGCTGCAGCAATCCAATCGGCGCACGCGGGTGATCGTGCTGACCGCTTCGGAAGACAAGAACGAGTTCGTGCAGGCCATGAAGCTGGGATGCAGTGGCATCGTTCTGAAGCAGACCGCGCCCGATTTGATCGTAAAGAGCATCCGCAAAGTGCACGCCGGCGAAATCTGGCTGGATTCGCACACCACCGCCGCTGTCATGCGGCAGTTCCAGACCGGAACCGAGAGCAGCAACGCCGCGCAGAGCGGCAAAGGACGCGAACGCAGCCCGCTGAGCGCGCGGGAGCGCGAAATCGTGGCGCTGGTCGCGCAGGGGTACAAGAACAAGGAGATGGCCGAGAAGATGTTCATCAGTGAACAGACGGTGAAGAACCACCTGCACAACATTTTCGACAAGCTCGGCGTTTCCGACCGCTTGGAGCTGGCTCTGTATGCGATCCACAAAGGATTGCACCTGACCGGCGAACCCGCGCCTCGCTAAGCCGAGAAAGATAGACCCGGTCGCGGCCTTTCAAATGTCAGCGGTGACCACGAGCCGCGACCCGAGGAAGCGGTCGGCATGGCGGGTTTTCACTCAAACCAACGAAGCAGGCGATTTAGACCGTCTTATCCTTCGCGTAACACAGCGGATTCAGCGCGCATGCGCCGCAGCGCGGATTCCGAGCCGTACATAAAGCGCGTCCATGCAGAATGATCTGATGCGAGAAGAGAATCCATTTCTCTTTCGGAATCGTTTTCATTAAGTCCTTCTCGATTTTCACCGGATCCGTCTCTTTGGTCAGATCCAGGCGCCGCGAAATTCGCTGGACGTGCGTGTCGACCACGACTCCCGACGCAATTCCGAAAGCGGTCCCCAGCACCACATTCGCCGTCTTGCGCGCCGCTCCTGGGACCTTCAACAGATCCTCGATGGTGCGTGGAACCTCGCCTCCGAAATCGCTCAAAATTCGCTTCGCGGCTCCAATCACCGACTTCGCCTTGTTGTTATAGAACCCTGTGGAGCGGATATCCTGCGCCAACTCCTGCTGACTGGCATTGGCGAAATCCCGGATGGTCGGGTATTTTCGAAACAGGCCCGGGGTCACCTCGTTCACGCGTTTATCGGTGCACTGCGCGGAAAGAATAGTCGCGACCAGGAGTTCCCACGCGTTCGAATGATGCAGCGCGCAGGTCGCGCCGGGATACATTTTGTCGAGGGTGGCAAGAATTTTCTTCACGCGAGCTTGCCGCTCGGCGGCAGTTTTGGGGCGGGTGGCCATAGGCAGCATCATAAACGAGATTTGGGCTCTCTCTGTTAAGCGGCGGTCAGAGGATCATTGGGGAGAGGTCGCGGCCGGCCATGCCGAAGCAAATTCCACTCCTTGATTCGCCCACTGAACACGATCGCACGGCGGCCGGCGCGAAGCAGTGAACATTACTTCCGAGAGCTCTGCTGCGGAGCGGGCAGGTAGCTTAACTCCGGCAGGAACCGATACACATCCCGCTTCCTGCTGATCGCCATCGCGTTCGCCTTCGCTAAATACTTCTGATATGATTCCGGGGTCGACTCTCCATCGAACTCCGCCCACTTAGAAAGGCCGCCCACAATCATCTCCTGTCCCGCGTAGTCGCCGAACGCGACATTGCCGATGTACAAGAACTTCCTCCCCATCTGTTTCTCAGAAGGAAGCAGCTCGTTTTTTGCGAGTGTCCGATACTCGGCCCCTTTTCCAAGCTGGAGCCGCAGCCACGTAACCTCGACCATCGGCGGCAGCGGTTGGCCTGCCGTCGTATTCAAGTCCGGAGGAATCGTCACGATCACCGTGCGCGCCGTTTCCACATAACTCGTAATCCGCGGGCCGATGCCTTGCAGACTCGCGCGATCCTGCTCTGAAATGCCGGAGTCGTAGGGATGCGGACTTGAATCCATTTCCGCCCATTTCATGAAATTGTCGACCCGGGCATATTCGTGGTCGCCGGTCAGGGAAACCCACGCGCTTATTGGGTGACGCGACGAGGCTTTCTTCAGAACGCCCATGTATTCCTTAACGGCGGCCTCGTAATCGGGAACGCGGTCGGATTTGACTTTGCTCAGCAGAATCCGCTGAATGGTTGGCGGCTGTTGTTGTGCGATGACCGGCGCGCTCACCGCGGCGACGGCAAAGAGGGACACGGTAAATCTTAGACTCAAAATCATACGGTTCCTCCTGATCGGCGCGATATTATCACAAACGACACCTGCGGCGTGCCCGCTAAACTTGAACTATGCAAGCGGGAACGCCGAGCCGGACCGCGCTCGCCGCGGCAGCGCACCGGGCTGCTCATCAGATCCTGGAACAGGGCCGCATCTTTAACGATCCACTGGCGTTACGCATCCTGGGCGAAGACGCCGAGACCGTGGTTCGCGACGCCGAAGCGCATCCGTCGCGGCGCAGAAGGCGAATTTTCATCGCGGTTCGGACCCGTTTCGCCGAGGATTCCTTGGCTGCGGCGGTAGAGTGCGGCGTGAGTCAACTC
>Ga0209517_10002389_pt1 | contig 26542 bp, 23 predicted proteins | sample PeaSoiMetSII2010_FD_187695 | JGI IMG/M metagenome (GOLD analysis project Ga0209517, IMG submission 187695) | Peat soil microbial communities from Weissenstadt, Germany - SII-2010 (SPAdes) (version 2) | ecosystem: Environmental > Terrestrial > Soil > Wetlands > Peat | place: Germany... | reverse complement strand
GTAGCTGAACACGTCCAACTGTTGCTCGTCTTTTCCGCGCATGCCTTCTTCTTATCAGGTTGGGCTGTGGAAACAAGAGAGTTTCGTGGTACTGCGTCCGCTTCAAATCGAGTTTTCCCGCAACCTGCTAGACGTTTTGTATATACTGTCGGGATAAGGCTAGCTCAGCTGCTTTCGGCGCACACACAGCATTTCCGATTGGGGCATCGTCGGACTTTCATAGTATCATCAGACGAACCTGTGGCGCGATACGAACCTACATTCAATCATGGAGACTGAACTCCTCGAGCAATGTAACATCTGCCATTGTGCTACTTTCGAGGTCGTGGACGTAGATTGTAATATCGCACGCTGTTGTACCTGCGGCTACATCTTCGACAATCCAAGGCCCACTTTTCAGGAACTGGCTGCCTTTTACGCACGGCCCACTCAATACGATTCATGGCTTTCCGAATTGCGTCCGCGGGAGAGGCTCTGGAAGCGAAGACTGAACAAATTAAAGCGGACTAACAAGCCCGGTAACCTGCTGGACGTCGGTGCCGGAATCGGGCAGTTCCTCGCGTTGGCACGCGATTCTTACACGGAAGTTTATGGCACAGAGGTTTCGAGCACTGCGGTACAGATAGCGAAGCAGAAATACCAACTGGATCTATTTCCCGGCACACTTGAGAACCTCGCGATGGGAAGCGACGTTTTCGACAACATTACCATCTTCCATGTTTTGGAGCACGTGCCTGATCCCAGATTGCTGCTGAGGACCTGCTATCGATTACTCTCTGCCCAGGGCGTACTCGTGATTGCAGTTCCCAATGAGGTGGCATCATTGCGCGCATTTGCACGTAAAATATTGCAAAAGACGAGATTGAAAGACCATGATCGGCTCGGCAAGTTCGGTCTGCCGCGCATAAGCTTGGAGCAAGATAGCCCAGAGGTCCATTTATCTCATTTCACCCCTAAGGTTCTGGACCGAGCCCTGCGGATGGAAGGTTTTTCGATTATTGAAAATACGCTTGACCCGTATTACGTGGCGACTGGCGCAGCCAGAGCTAAAGCCGATATCTACTATTTCCTGTGTTCTGCGCTGCTGAGAATTTTCAGAATAAATCTCTATGATGCGATGTTGGTTATCGCATGCAAGAGTGCCTCCACCTCTGACGCTCGACCTACAGACCAATGAGCAAGCTAAGAGTTGCGTGGGACAACTGTCTGGCGAGCCAAGACAGAGCCGGAACTGGTGTTTATGCCGTACGTCTGCTGGAACAGCTTGTGAAGAGATCAGACGTGCGTATGGAAGTCATGAATGGATATCACCCCACGTCGCGAGGCCGAAGCACAACGGCGGTGCTTCGGACAGCCAGGAACCTGATGTGGACGCATGTTCATTTGCCCATTCTTCTGTGGAGAAAGGGATTTGACCTGCTCCACGCGCCTGCCTTTGTTGCGCCTGTTGTCTCTCCCTGTCCCGTGGTCATCACTATTCACGACATTAGCTATCTGTTGTATCCCTCCCACTTTGCTCGCTGGTGGGTCGCATATCTACGATCGGTCATGCCGCCCGCAATCAAATCAGCCGCCGCCATCATCTGCGGCTCTCAGAACTCCAAGCGCGACATCGTCAGAGCATATGGTGTCACGGGCGACAAGGTCCGTGTAGTCCCGTACGGGGTAGATCATGAACGGTTCCATCCGCGAGCAGTCCTCGACCGTGAATGGGCAATGGATCGCGGCATACGTGATGGCTATGTGCTTCACGTGGGCACTTTTTCATACCGTAAGAACATTCCTATTCTGCTTCAGGCTGTCGCCCGCCTGCGTACGCGAGGAAAGTGGCAAGGGCGCCAGTTAGTTTTGGCGGGCTCAGGGAATACAGCCTTGAAAGGAGGACGACAAATCCTTGATTCGATCCGCGACTTAGATTTAGGCAGCGACGTCGTGCTGACTGGACATACGCCAGATGAGCACATGCCCGGTTTATATGCGCACGCCAGCATGCTGATCATGCCGTCGCTATATGAAGGGTTTGGATTCCCGGTGCTGGAGGCTATGGCAAGCGGAACTCCGGTCATTTGCAGCAACACATCCAGCCTTCCAGAGGTTGGTGGCGATGCCGCTCTATATTTTCCACCTTCTGATGCGGATTTGCTCGCCAACGCGATCACCGGTCTTATGCAAGACTCCAAGCTTGCGGAACAAAAACGAAACCTAGGTCTCGAGTGGGCCCGCCGTTTTACATGGAAAGAAACTGCAGACCAGACTGTTGAGGTTTATCGAGACGTGGCAAGATCCTGATACTTCTGCGTACTCAGGCCTCGGTTGCAAAGCTCGTCATTTGATAATCAAATTCAGCTTCGCACTATTCGTCAGTGTGGTCGAACCAGAAGTGAAAGTGCCTGTAACCGTCAGATCGTAGATGGTCCCACTGCTGTTGTTATTGTTGCTCCCGCCGCAGGACGCCAAGCCAATGGCCAACGAAATCAAGCACAAAAAAGGCAAATCCGCCAAGCGCCCGACCAACATGCTTGCCTCGATGCTGATTCTCTTTGTATTCAAAACTACTGGACAACTAATGTTAGCTTGGTGCTATGTGTCAGTGTGGCCGAGCCCTTGCTGAAGCCGCCGGTTACTGTCAAAGTATACGTACCCGCTGGGGTTCCCCCGCCGCCCCCTCCGCTACTGCTATTTCCCGCACCGCAGGCTACCATTGTGATCGCGGCAGCCAGTAGCGTAAGCAACATCAATCGGTGGCCTAGTTGTACGCGCCACGCGCGGCGGCAGCGCATCTTCGACGTCATCCCTCCTATCGACGTCAGCGCCAGCGTCCCGAAGAAGACAGCCCACAATCCAAACGGACTCTTCGCTGCTGAACCTGGGATCGGTCGTGTCAGAGCCGCCGAACTTCCGGCGGTGGTCACAGTCACTGTAACTGTCTCGGGCGATGATCCCTTCAATGTGATCGAATTGGGTGACACAGAGCAGGTCGATTGCGCTGGGGCACCGCTGCAAGTGAACTGCACGGATTGACTAAATCCTCCACCAGGCGCAACTAAGATCGTATAGGTTGCTTCCTGTCCCGCCGAGAATGGTCGCGCTCGATGACGAGGACGGAGTCAGTGAGAAATCCTGCCCCATACCAGAAAGAGACACACTCTGTGGACTTCCGGCTGCATTGTCGGTGATCGTTAATGCGCCGGACCGGGTACCACTGGCGGTCGGATCAAAGAAAACTCCAATCGAGCAGCTCGTGCCCGCCGCGACAGTATTGCCGCAGGAACTCAGCTGGCCAAAGTCGGGACTCGTTGTGCTAACAGTGGTGATCGTCAGAGGAGCATTGCCAGTATTGGTCAGCGTGACCGTCTGGGGAAGACCAGAGGTGCTTACATACTGGGTAGGAAAAGTGAGAGACAGTGGGGATAGGTTGACGGCTGAGACTATGTTCGTGCTTCCCGTCAGCGTTGCCATCTGTGGACTTCCCGGACCGCTGTCGGAAATGCTGAGCGTTGCATTAAAAACACCCAGGGAGACCGGAGTGAAAGTCACCATAATTTGGCACGTAGCACCCGCCCCGAGGGAATGACCGCAATTGTTGGTTTGCGCAAAGTCGGCGCTTCCGCTCCCGGTGACCATTATGGAAGAGATCGTGAGGCTCGTGGAGCTGTAGTTTGTAACTACCACCGACTGCGGGGGACTGGCGGAACCCACTGCCTGGTCCACAAAAGTGAGGCTGGCAGGCGAAAGCGTTACGGCTAAGACTCCATTTCCGCTGAGGTTTACGACTTGCGTGCCGGCCGAGTCGTTAACGGAGATCTGGCCGCTGCGAGTGCCAGTCTGCGTAGGCGCAAAAGTTACAGTAATCGTGCAGCTTTGACCGCTGGCTAGGGAAGTTCCGCAGTTATTTCCTTCATTAAAATCTCCCTGGGTAAGAATGTTGGTGATGGTCAATGCCAGCTGACCCGTATTGGACAGCTGTGCCGTCTGCCCCGGACTGCTCTCGTCTACTATTGTATTAGGAAATGACAGCGAGGCGGGAGTCAACACCGCGGTCGAGGGAGTTTCCACCACTTGAATAAGAACGGGCGAGGTGCTTGGCGCAATGTAATTCGCCCCACTATAGCTAGCCGTAATCGAGTGACTTCCGAGCGCCAAAGCAGACGTGGCGAGGAGGCCGTAGCCATATGCTTGCGGCGGACTTACCTGTAATGGAACTGTGCCCAAGGAGGTCGCGCCGTCAAAGAATGTCACTGATCCTGAAAGACAGCTGGTTGGCGATCCCGTGGGAGTGACCGTCGCAGTGAACCCGACTAGTTGGCCAATCGCGGAGGGATTAGGACTCGAAACCAGCGAGGCCGAAGACGCGAGTGGCTTAATATCCACTGACTGGGAGCTGCTGTTACCCTGTGTCAAACTATCTCCTGCATAGAAGACCGCGATGGTATGAGTCCCGATACTCAGCGTTATGTTGACAGAAGCCTGCCCCGATGAATTCAAATTTGGGAACTGAGCCGCAGTATAGTATTGTCCGTCCACCTGCAGTGTCAGCGTCCCAGTAGGTGCCTGGCTGCCTGACGTAACGGTTGCGTTTACGGTCGCACTGCCACATCCGTTGTTGACGATCCCTACCGTGGTCGTGCTCGACTGTCGAGTTGTGCCGGCGGCGTTCAGGAACACCGAAAAGACAGTTTGGAAACCGACGGCGACATCCGGATGTCCATCACCGTTGAAGTCGCCACTAATCATGTCAAAGTACGGATACCCCGAGGTCGAACGGTAGTAGTCGACTGCTGGCTGCAACGTCCCATCCCCATTGCCCAGGAATTCGACCAGGCTAAGGCCGGAGGCGACCACGTCGAGTTTTCCATCCCCGTTGAAATCGGTGACTACGCGGGAGGAACCGTCTCCTGATGCGGCATCCGCGGGGTATCCCACTGGCGTTTGGAAGGTTCCATCGCCTTTACCTAGCAAGACCCAGAGGGAGCCAAAGGTGGATTCGTTGTAGCCAGCATCGGTAACCAGAAGATCGATATTTCCGCCTGATTGCAAAGTTGCCGCAGCAATTCCATTGGGGGCTGCGCCAACGGGAAAACTGGTTGCGGGTTGAAAAGTTCCATCGCCTTTGCCCAGCAGAACACTCACAGTCCCGACGTAGCTTCCATTGCAGACCAGTGGACTTTGACCGGTGACGCAATAATTTGTCACCACGAGGTCTGAATTTCCATCCCCACTAAAATCGGCAGCAACTATCGAATAGGGCCCGCTGGATGCAGCGTAGCTAACTGGCTCCTGAAATGTTCCGTCCCCGTTGTTTAGCAGAATCGCAACTGTTCCCGCGTCGTTCACCGTAACCGCCAGGTCCGGGACTTTATCTCCGTTAAAGTCGGCCGCAGCCACCGCAACCGGGTGACTGTTGAGGATATAGTCGGCTTCATGCTCGAAGGTACCGTCTCCTTTGCCGAAGAAGACGCTCACAGCTCCACCGTTACTAAGGTTCAATGTGTTGTAGCTGGCCACGATAAGGTCCAGGATGCCATCGCCGTTTACGTCGCTAGCAATTACCGATATGGGGGAATTGATGGGTCCGGTAAATGTGTAAGTAAATCCTCCTGAAAATGTCCCGTCTCCGTTACCGAGAAAGACGTTGAGCGTACCCTCGTTCAGGCTGACAGTGGCAATGTCCAGTTTCCCGTCGCCGTTGAAATCGCCGGCGGCCATGCCCCAGGTATCAAAGGAACCGGACGGCAGTCCAGCGAGAAAGTCGCCATGAAAAGTTTGAGCGCAGCAAAAACTGCCGGGCCAAAGCAAGGAAAGGCCAAATAATGCCATGATCGCGATACGTTCCGGGTTGCATTGGCGCCTGCTGCGGTGGGGTTTAGAAACAGCGACTTTCAGACGAATAAGAACGTAGCGGACAAGCCTCATGGGAGCCCTCCTGGGAAAGGGCGAGCCACAACGATCTGGGCGAAACATAGTAAGGCACGGGCTGAACGGAAAAACCCATCCCTCCTAATGCTCCGCTCCTGACAACCGGAAGTCCATCGAAAAGTCGCGCCCCCACGTTAAGTCTCTTCTCACCACTTGTGTTCCCAGTCACATCTTCTTTTCTTCCAGCGACAGAGATGCATCCCCTGTATTTTCTTCCGGCGACAGAGATGTGCGGCGCTTTGTGCTGAATGGTTGCGAAAGGCGATGCTACCCAGTTGCCGATACGAAGACGGCCGGGTCGTCACGTACGGCAGTCTCGTCGCAAAGTCGGACGATTTGATCCGCGAATCGATCCCAATTGTATGTCTCGCGGGCGAGGTGCATTCCATCGCGAGCGATCTTGCGCCGCAGTTCCGGTTGCTTGGCAAGTTCTTCGATCTCTTCGGCAAGCACTTTCGGATTACGCGGCGGAAAAAGCAGGGCATTTTCGCGATGGGCCAGCACTTCATGAACGCCCGCTCCACGCGAAACCAAGACCGGGCATCCACAAGCCATGGCCTCAAGGACGACAAGTCCCCATGTCTGTTGATCGTTCGGGAAAACAAAGGCGTCGCAGGCGGCATAGAAATCCCTGATCTCCGCGTCTGCTACTTTACCGGAAAAAGTAACAATGTCTTGCAATCCGAGACTGCATACTCGCATTTTCAGCGATCTTAGATATTCGGGATAGCTGCGATCGGATCCACATAGCAATAGCCGGATCTTAATGCCTTTCGACGCGAGATGCCCAACCGCTTCTATGGCATCCTCCAACCTCCGGTGAGGCATGAATATACCAAGCCAGAGGAGGACAAACTCATTTTCCGCTAAAGCAAAGCGGGCACGAATGCCGACCCGGTCTCCGCCCGGTGTAAAACGGGCGGGATCTGCGCCGCTGCGCACCACGCAAGTAGGACCTTCGTAGTAGCGCTTGAACTCGCTCTCCGCCCAGTTGGAGAGCAGCAGAGTCAGATCGACTCCACGATTTTGACTCCGGTCATAAACGGAATAAATCCAGTATAGGGGCGATAGAAGGGCAGTTCTGAGTGATCCGGGCGATCGACTTTTTTGTTGAAAATCCGGAACGTCATTGCACATCCAGACCACTTTTCCGCCAAATCTGCGTTTGAGCCATACGGATCCCCATTGAGCGGGCCAGTGGTGTGGATTCAAAATCTGGTGGGTCGCTTTGACGCTGGCAGCAAGCCTCCGCATGTCTAGATATCCGCGGAGGAATAGCGGCCTTTTCAACCACTGCCATGGACCTCTTCCAACGTCTTCGACGGCAAGAAACCTGCAAATGTCCGGAAAGCAATTTGCCCGGTCGTATGCAGACGTATACAAGGTAACCGCGTGTCCTTGCTCGGCCAGGGCACGGGCAAGGCAAACACATTGTCTTTCACCGCCGCCTTCGACCAGCAGTTCGTGAATGATTAAGGCAATATCCACAGTGACAATTTCCAACACAACCGCAAAATGAACAGCGCCGAGGGATCGCGTCGCGTTGCAGGATTCTGGGAGATTGTTCCATACTTCAACCCCGAGCGGGTGAAGAAATGATGTTTGCGATGCGATGCCGTCTCTCGCTGGACAAAGCTGTTACGATGTCGGGCTGCTTGGCTTCCTCTCTTCTCTTTAAACAGTCTAACTCATACAACGTCACTGCCGGATCCAATAATAGAAACGACTTCTTTCTCGGAAAGGGAATTCATCGGGGAGGGATGATCGGCAGGTCGTGTTCGACCGCCGCCGCCCTTTCCGCGCCCATTAATCGCTCGTAAACGCCCACAGTTTGCCGTGCGGCCTTTGCGAAGCTGAATTGCTGGTTCCTTCTCAGTCCTGCCCAGCCGAGCCGCTTGCGAAGTTCCGCGTCGGCTAGAACACGTTCCAACGCGTCAGCAATGGATTGTTCGTCGAGCGGGTCCATTAGTACGGCAGCATCCCCTGCTACTTCCTCAAGTGATGAACCCCGCGAGGTTACAACTGGAGTCCCACATGCCATCGCCTCGACAACGGGCAGGCCAAACCCTTCATAGAGGGAGGGATAAACAAACACTTCTGCGGCATTGTAAAAGGTCGGCACGTCTGCAGGAGCAACGTATCCAGGCAACAGAACATCCTTCGCTAAGTTTCCATCCCTGATGCAGGAAAGGACCGGCTCGAACAACGAGTCTGGTTTGCCTGCTAATACCAGCTTATGAGAAAAGCCGACCTTACGTACGCGCCAGTATGCACTTACGAGCCGCATGAGGTTCTTGCGTGCCTGCAAACGTCCAAGGTACAAGATGAAATCGTCATTGATGCCATACTTGCGTGCCAGCACCTCTTTTGCTTTCTCTCTATCGAGTGGCACAAACTCACTGCCGGCGCCCTCATAGGTGACTGTGATTTTTTCTTCGCGAATCCTGTAAGTTTGGACCAGATCTCTTTTCGAGTGTTCCGACACCGTGATAACGTGGTCCGCCCTCTTCGCCGATTCTGGAACAAGAAGCCTTAACCAAGCCCTCTGACGCGCCGGGAAGAGTTGGGGGAAATGTTCGTAGGCAATGTCGGGAATCGTGGTTACCGTCTTGCACTTCAGAAATGGCGGCACGATGAACTGCGCGTGAAACAGATCCAAGCGATCGAGGCGCGCACGCCATGGTATAGTGACGGGAATTCGCAACAAGGGATGAGTTGGAGACAAACGCTTCAAACTGAAGTGTTCGTTCGCTGCAATCTGTTGCGGAGTTGCACGATTGATATAGTAGAGGACAAACTTGTGATCAAAACCACCTTTGATTAATTCTCCAACCAATTCTCGATAATAAGTCTCGTTTCCACCCTTGTGGCTGCCGATGCTATGAACGTCAATTCCGATCTTGAGCTGATTCATTTAGAAAGCTGACCGAGCTATGCTTGCATATGACCTCATGTCCAATTTCCGGCAATGAACGTCGATTGACATCGCTGTTGAGGCTAGTGAAAAGAGGCTTCCAGCCGATCTAGTGAAAACGACTCGAAGTCAGAGATAACCGGATCGGCGCCTGCGGCCCGAAGTTGCTGGGCCCGCTCGGCGCACGCAATTCCCAGACATCGCATCCCAGCATTCCTCGCAGACTTAACACCGGAGACTGAATCTTCGACTGCTAGCAAATTCTCCGGAGTCTCGTTAAGGCGCTTAGCTACCAGACGGTAGATTGCGGGATCGGGCTTACCCCTAGAAACCTCCTCCCCGGTTACGATTGCATCAAAATAAGCTGACAAACTCAATTCTGTGAGCGTACCGTGGGCACGTCGATAGCTCGCAGAAGTTGCCATCGCGACTCGAATCCCGGCTCGTGAAAGAGCTTCCAGAAGGTCTACAACGCCGCGAACGGGACGCGTGTGTTGAGTGAATCGCCTGAATATCTCGTCTTTGCGGGCTCCATAGTAAGCGATCTGTGCCGGGGTCAATTTACCCAGGAAGAAACATAGTATTTCTTCGCGTCTTCGACCATCAAGAATGAAATCGAGTTCCGCATCTCCGACGTCTCGGCCCACTGTCTGAAGAAAAGTCCTCCATGCCTGCCGATGGATCGGATGACTATCGATAATTACTCCGTCCATGTCAAACACGATTCCACGCAGCATTTTGCTGATGTCACACTTCTGAAAGGCCGGGCCAAGTGACTTGCGCTTTCGCATAGTTTTCCACAGTACCGATGTCAATCAGGTAGTCGTGGATCCGGTAACCGAACATCTGGCCTGCCAATTGGGGCAAGACATCAAAACCGATATCAACGGGCGTCGTCTCCGGTATGACATTCAGCAACTCAGGCGTGCCGATCATGAGTCCCGCGAATGCCAGGTTGCTGGCTGGCTGAAGCGGCTTTTCCACGAACGCCTGGATCACTCCTCTCTCGTCCATCGTCACAATGCCGCAGCGACGGGGATCCGGCACTTCGCAAACACCCAGGGTAGCTACTGGCCTGTGCATCCGATGAATCTGCATCATATCTTCGAGGTCAATTCGGTTGAGTACATCTGCGTAAAAAATCCAGAACGAGTCATCGGAAGCTACCCAATCACGATTGGCTCGTAGCGTTCCTGCGCTGCCTAGCAATTGTGGTTCTACTGCGACCCGCACCCGCACGCCATTCTGGTTAGTGTTCAGGAACTCACAAACTGCGGCAGCATGCGAGTGCACATTGACGAGCACTTCGTCGATTCGAGAGCGTCGGCACAACTCCAGCCATATCGAAAGCAGCGGCACACCTCTGATGGGGACCATGCACTTCGGAATCGTGTCAGTAATAGGCCGTAATCGCATTCCAAGACCGGCCGCTAGAAGAAATGCCTTCACGACTTACTCCATGCAGGTGTTCATCGACTCGACGCTTACAGCAACAAGTTCATTTATAGAGTGGTTGCACAGCTCTGGCAACAGCCGCCGACTTACTCCATGACGGTTTCGCGCCTGGTAAGCGTTGGAGACGAATTGGCAATCTTCAACGGTGCAGTCGAGTCTTGAGTGCAAGTATAGAGCTTGATATTGTCACGCTACGGACTCGACTCCAAAGAGGGCGCGACCAGAGACACCCCCGGTCCAAGGCGCTCGCGGAATGACGTGAAGATTGAATGGGTCACAGACAGATGGACATCTTCGATAATCTGCATATTGTCCGAAGGAACTACTACGCAGATGTCGCAAAGTGACCTCATTTTTCCGCCCTGGAATCCGGTTAGCCCAATGGTGTAAGCGCCCATCTCCCGTGCTGTTTGCAGTGCATTAAGTACATTTGGGGAATTGCCGCTTCCGCTCATCGCAAAAGCAATGTCATCGGCCTGAAGAAAGGATCTCAACTGCTCGGAAAAAATGTCCTCGTAACAAGCGTCGTTGGCCCATGCAGTCATAAGAGGGACGTTGTCGGTTAAGGCAAGCACGCGGAAACGTCGATTACCATTTACCACAGTGCCCTTACCGAAGTCGCAGGCGCAATGGGACGCCAAAGCAGCGCTGCCACCGTTGCCAAAGAGGAAGACCGCCCGGTTATCCTGATAAGCCTTCCACAGAGCGTCGGTCAGGCGGTCGATCTGAACGAAGGGCAATCGCTTCAGGGTACGCGAAACCCTCTGTAAATAGATTTCCGTCTCTGCGGTCCCAACTCCAATTGTATTTACGCGATTCGCAATTGTTGTCATCCTTGATGTACCCCGCTTCCTTTAGGACAAATTCGTAGTGCCAGACCATGGCTTTTGGCATTAGTACGATGAAGAAACGGAAGTCAGAACCACGCCAGACTGCTTCATGTCGGAATAGGCATCGCCAAGATTCTCCGGAATGCCGCCGTTTTGCTCGACCCAATCAACAAAATCGCTAAGGATAGTAGAAAGATCATGCTTAGGTGACCAGCCTAACGCTGCCAGCTTCACGATCGAGGAAACGCTGTGCCGGTTGTCGCCTCGACGGTACTCCCCGGGTAACCGTATGCCGACAGACCGCCTCACTTTTTCGCGAACCATCTGCGCGTAGTCGAGCACGCAGGTCGATCGTCCACTTCCCACGTTAAAGGCTTGAAAATCAGCATCGTCTTTACGGAGAACAAGCATGTTTGAATCCACGACGTCTTGGACGTGCACAAAGTCGCGTGTTTGCCGACCATCCTCGTAGATCACGAGATCCTTCCCTTGCAGGGCACGAGCTACGAATATGCGGCAAACGCCTGAATAATGATTAAAGAGCGATTGTCTTGGTCCCTGCGTTATGGAATAACGCAACGCCACGGTGGGAATACCATGCAGCCAACCCAGCCCAAGAGCGGCTTTTTCTTGTGCAAGTTTAGAAACCGCATACTGGTTATATGGATTTGTATTTTCTTCGCGCAGGAGCAGCGGTTTGCTTTCTAGGCCGCACTGCTTGCATGCGATCTCCCACTTTCCCTCACGTAATTGCGGGCCGCGGGGTGAAGGACAAAACTCTCCGTGCTGGGAACAACTATACTGTCCTTCACCGTAAACCGCCTGCGATGATGCGACAATCACTTTCTTCACCTTCAGTCGTTCGCGAACGATAAGTTCATAGATCAGCGCTGTACCCACTGCATTAACATGAAAGAATCTCGAAAAGTCTGGCAAGTAATCCTGATATGCAGCTTGGTGCGAGACTATATCCACCCCACGCAAGGCATGGAGCAACGCGTTCCGATCCGTGACATCTCCCTTGATAAATTCCACTTGGGGAGCAAGATAGCTAGGCTTACCGTAGGGGTGGACCTTTGGGTCCAGACTGTCGAGCACCCGCACTTGAAAGCCCTCGCTGAGAAAACGATCTGCCAAGTGGCTTCCAATGAATCCCGCACCACCGACGACGAGAACACGCATGATCGCCTTTCACTCCTTGCCTGGAAGTTAGGTTCCTAAATGGATCAGTTCCTAACCAGTCTTATTTGCCCGAACCCGAGAAGACAGCTTCGATAGTTCTCAGCAAGATCCGTAGGTCTAGCCACATGGACCAGCACCGAATATACTCCAAGTCCAACCGGATCCATTCATTGAGATCGTTGATCTGATTTCGGCCACTGACTTGCCAAAGACATGTGATCCCTGGCTTTACGGCTAGTTTCTGTTTCTGATATTCGGTAAACACCTGGTACTCAGAACGCAGGGGCGGGCGAGGTCCCACCAGTGCCATGTCGCCCTTGAGCACACTATAGAGTTGGGGAAGTTCATCGAGACTGTAGCGTCGCATCCAGGATCCAAACTTTGTGATTCGGGGGTCGACACTAATTTTGAACATCGGCCATGTCATCTCATTTCGGTGTTCAAGCTGCCCCTTCAATTCGTCTGCATTCACAACCATGGAGCGGAACTTATAACCCACGAATGGACGGCCGTTACGACCGACCACGTTCCAACGATAAAAGACAGGACCCGGCGAGGTCAGTTTGATCAAAACAGCGAGGAACAAGAAGAGCGGAGCAGTCAGCACCAGCAACAACGCAGATATAAACAGGTCCAGAACGCGCTTGCAAGCGATCTGCAGTGGTTGGTTCCAGCTCGGGGAAAGCACCAATTGTTCGGATATCTCACCGAAAGCACCCATGAGTTAAGATCCCGCCCGCTCTACGAACTCGGTTGTTTCCACCGTGTCACTTTGACCCATCACCTGTTTGTACATGCTTGCATGCTGTTGCACAACATCCTCCCATCGATAATGCGTTTGGGCCCGCTCGTGGGCCCGCGCCCGGAAATGCGCGACCAATTCTGGGGCATCGAGCAATTGCTGCAGTTTCCTTTGCAGATCAGCATCACCCTCGGCTCCGCGATAGTGAAACCCGGAATCAGCGATTACTTCGAGGTTTGAGGGGGTATCATTCACTAGCACGCAATTCCCATATCCCATGGCCTCCACCAGCGCCGGGTGGGTTCCCCCAACCTCGTCTGGGAGAACGAACAAATATGCATACTGTTGAAGCTGCGCGTACTCATCACCATAAACACTGCCCGTAAAGATGACGCGCGGATCACGCGGCGATTTCAACGAAAGGACATATTCTTTCTCCCAAGGGTCGTCGCCCACGATCACCAGTTTCTTGCCGGTGGAGACCTTCTCAAAGGCACTAATCAGGTGATGGACGTTGTTCTCAGGCACCAGCCGGCCAACAAATAGTACATATTCTTTTTCCTTCAACCCAAACCGATTCAAAATGTAGCGACGCTCCGACCGGTATTCACGCATGCCATAGACAATACAGGAGGAGTCCGCGTGATAGGTTCGCCGGTAGTAGTTCATCACATCTCGAGAATCGGAGATAAGACGATCGCAACTGCGCACGGCCAGCCTCTCGGAGAAACGCAAATACGAACGGGGGACGCGGCCCCACTTGGCGCGCTGCCAGTCTGTGCCGTCCACTGAACACACCACTTTCATCCCAAGAAGCCGCGGAAGCGGAGCGAACAGCGTTACTCCCGTCGTGAAGTAATGGACTATATCCACCGGGTGGAGCAGCACGTGCAACGTGCAGAGGAAAGCGTGCACAATCGTACTTAAATTTTTCGATCGCAGCGTTGGCAGATTGACAAGCTGCACTCCTTCATAAGCAGTTCCCGCAAGCGTGGCCAAATGGGAGCGGTTGTAGACGCGGACCGTATGTCCACGTTTTACCAGGCCACGGGAAACTTCATCGACCGCCGTTTCGAACCCGCCAAAGCGAGCAGGAATGGCTTTAATCCCGATCATCGCAATGCGCATAAAGGTTGTGGTTCGCCACTGCCAAATTATCGAGTTCGCCGGGACTCGGCTAAACGATCATTTACTACTACTACTACTACTGCTGCTGCTGCCAGCCTAAGCTGCCAATACCGGATGAAGTGCCTTCGAAGACAAAACAGCAGAATCATGCTCGGCGATGCGTATTCCAACTGCGAGAAGGCCTAAATGAATCCACGTGAATGCGAGTGTCGAAGCGTCAGTCAGTTGGTAGGCGATGAGCATCACGACTGCGCCAGCCAAAAGGGCGCCCACGCCTACGTAGGGCGAATCGTCCAGAGAGAGCAGGCGCCAAGCGCGCCGCCCGAGATTGATGATGAACCACCCCAGAAAAACCATCCCGACAACTCCCGTGTCATGTACGATTCGGAAAAAGAGGGTGCCCAACCAGGCTTCACCAGCGCCCTGGTAGCTGTCGTCTTCGCCCAGATATAACAACTGGAAACTGCTGCTGCCAAGACCGATAATGGGATGCTTTTGGATGTCCTGAATGGCAAGGACTATCAGGCCGGTTCGTCGTATGAGGGTCGGATCCTGCTGTACTTCGGTCAACGACAGGGTTGATAACCTCTCCGAAAGGTCTCGTACCACAAACAGCGCGACGGAAAGCGCGACCGCAATTCCCGCTAACGCGAGAACCAGTCTTTTCCAATGGCTCGCTCTTCGATGAGTCTTGCGGGGGCCAAGGCTATGGCGCAGATGGTAAAGAAGGATCGATCCCCCCACAAGAATCAAGCATGCCCACGCCTGCCGGGCCAGGCTTAACAGGAGGCCCACAGTGGAAAGCGCGAATGCAACCATATACCAGACATTCCGGCTTTTGTCTGCCAAATAGTAATAAAGGTTCATGACGGCGAAGCAGGTACAGTAGCTGCCGAAAATGTTAGGCTCCCACAAGGAGCCATGGGCACCGACTATAAATCCAAGGTAGAAGAAAGATGTCACCCCGACCGATGTCCCAAACAGGAGATGCGAGAAATAGCAGAGGATTCCGAAAACAGCTGCGAGCGTTCCCACCCGGAGCCACCAGCCCATCACCCGATCGAAATATTCCTTGGTAGTGATGAGTTGTCCAATTACAAAAAATGGCGATACAGCCAATGTCTGCAGCAAGGACCAGCGCAGAGTCGAGGCTGGCTCGGGTGAAAAAACGAACGAACTCAGATAATTCTCCGCCAGAAAGGCCAAAAGCAAGTAATCGGCCTTCTCCAACCGCTTCCATTTATGGATGCCACAAGCGGTGAGGAGCAGCACAATAGCACCACAGGCAGCCACCACCACGTGTTCAGGTTTCGCGTTCCAGGTGGAGACTGGGAAGAACCAGCGTGGAACCGATCCTGCAACCAGTAACCCAAAAATTGCACCGTCTGGCCAGCGAACGAGCAGGGCAGAAAGTCCGATGATGGCGCCGAAAACGAATGGTACCCAAATAAGGCTCTCGGTCGCAGCCAGATACATAGCCACGAGCGCGAGGCCGGCCGTCAGAATAATGTCGAACGGGCCGAACAGAGTTGCCCTACTCCGAGAAGGCTCGGCAACATCATGAACGTCCAGCTTAGCGACCACTACAGGCCAGGTCTCCTTTCGATACGGCTGTCATTACCGCATGTTCCGCGCAAGAACTGAACCTTCAGGCACCGGAAGTCGTTTCCTTCAAACCAAGAAAGCGTATGGAGGGTCTTGATGGAGGGAAATTATGCGGTCTATTCCACATCTGTGTCTTCCATGTGCGCTGTCGAGAGATCGTTTCGCCGTACCTTGACAAAGCGACTACGAACCCGCTCATAGGCGCGAGTTGCTGAGTGGAAGAGCGGGACCAAGGTTTCGCGTCCGACGTGCTCGACGAATTGTTTGCGAGGGTCATCGGGATCTGCACGTTGCCACGCTGCTAGCCCGAAAATCCATGCCGTACTCATAGCAAACGAGAATATCGCTCCCACGGCCATGATCAGAAGCCGGGGTGGGCCAGACCTCTTCTCAGGTACTGCACCAACATCAAAAGCTTGTACCGAGGCTGTCTCCTTGGCCTCTTGTATCTTCGCAAGTTCGTTTTGGCCGGTGAGCAATTCATAGACTGTCTCCTCAATCTTCGCCTCTCGATAAAGATTGGCCCACTCGACACCCAAGAGTGGCAGCTTACGGATGGAAGGATATATCTCCTTAGAGTCGCGGTCGCCAGTTGTCGGTTGGAGGTTAGCAGGAAGTGTGGATTCATCGCCTCCCAATTTTTCAAGTTGTTTTCGCAGTTCCGCCACGCGGGCGCGAGCAGAACGAACACGAACATTGTTCTCAGTGTAGATTTGGGTCAGTCCTTCAACCTCCGACTGAGCGGCTATCAATTGGCCCTGCAGCACCGCCGCGGCCTCAACCATCGCCTTTCCTTGCTCAGGAATGTCTATGGCTATATTCTTACTGGCATAGTCACTAAATTGGCGCTCCGCAGTATCTAGTGCTTGCTTGACCGTCTTGAGCCGAGCTTCGACAAAAATACGTTCCCGGCGGGCCGAAGAAGTACTCACTGCAGCTAATAAATTGTTCACCGCTTCGACGTATGCCTGTGCCATTTGGGCAGCGCGGCGCGAATCGTGGTCGACAACCTTGATAACGATGACACCGCTCTTCTTGTCCTCCGCAATGTCGGTGTGGGCGGCAAGCCTCGTGCGCGCATCCTCGTTGTACTTGACACCATAGACTTTGCACAAATTGAAGCGTTCCACAAGCTCGTCGCCCACGGTGCGGCCACGCAACATCTCCACGACTAAAGCGCCCTCACTCTTCGCGCCGAGAAGATCGCTAGCCACATCTCCCAGAGACGAACTGGATCCAGAACCTCCAGACCCTGCTCCGGACATAGCCACCATTAATCCCAGTGGCGACGAAGGTTCTTTTTCGGGGGGCATCAAACGTGCGATGGAGGTGTACGAATTTCGCAGGGTAAATGCAAAGATGGTCGAAAGGACAAGCCCACAAAGGGCGAAGCGCCACAGCAGGCGCCGATTCTCCCACAGCAACCACGCCCGATCTAGGCCACTGTGAGCAGATCTTTCGACAAGACCTTCTTCCGGGCCACCGTTAACAACTGGTGCTTCCATTTCCTGAATCTGACCCTTCATCAATACCTTTGTTCAGTCCTCTCGGTCTAGAGTCTTCAAGACCACCGGAATTATACGATTCAACCTACTTAATTTCTTAGCTAGACCTTCGAATCAAGGTAAGTCGCGACAGAGTAGCAATAAAAGTGTTGGGCGCTCAAGTTCAGAGAATCCCCACCGCGACATATTGCGCCAAGCCGCGATGCAAACGCAAGGTCGATTGGCCAGTTGTCACCTCGCTGCCATCGGGAACGGGGCAGCATCGTTACTCATCTGAACGGGACCGGATTCGCGGGGCCCTAGCCACAGGCTTTGCTTTTCCCACGGAAATCTGGACGTTGTTGAGACTGAAGGACACTGTGTCTCAAGCAACCGCAACCGGTTTGCGTCGTTGGTCCTGTTGGCTAATGGCGGAGTGCCATCGGCAGCAGCAGTCGCAGCCAGAATCTCAAAGAGGTACGCCGGCATTCCCGGCGCATGTTGGTATTCGCCTCGGAGATAAGATAAGAAGAGACCGTTCCGGCTTCGGCATCGGCCGTCAACCCTGTAATAGCAGCACAGTTTGCACAAGTGCATTCTTAACCCGGGAGCAAATCAATAACGACGTCCTGTTGACTAGAAGCTCTTGGCATACGATGCGGCAAGAGCAACTGCCGTTACAATCTGGGCGGCGGTTGCCGTGTTTTGCCACGCACGACTGATCGTGAATATCTTCTCCGGCACGACCACCATGTCCCCAGGGTGCATCGCGACGCTTTCCGCACCTCCGCCAAACAACCCACCCGGCCCGCCTGCAACAGACCCATCGGCACGGATCACAAAGATACTCTTCTTGTTCGCCGTCCCCGTGGGACCTCCAGCCTGGCTGAGATACCACCCGGCACTCTTGCCAGATTTGTATGTAACTCCAGTGGGGTTGTAGACCGCGCCATCGACCAGTACGACACTGGGTCGTTTCGGGATATAAATCGTATCCCCGTCTCGCACCTGGACATCGGACGAGGAATTCATCCAATGCTTTAGATTGCTGGAGATGTGCACAACCATGCGTCCTTGGGGAGGAGCATTCTGCAGCTTTTGCAGTGTGGCTTGATATTGTTCCACCGCCGCCTGCTTCGCCAGGATGTCCTGCTGATTTTGCTCGGGAATACTTTTGATGTTAGCGGCCTCGCTTTGTACCCGATCCAGCAAGTCCGCGCGATTTTTCGTCTCTATATCTCTGATCTGCTGCCGCTCAAAGGCTGCGCCGTATGGATAAGCGTTGGAGCTGAAGCCACCAGCCCGCTCGATGATGGAACTCAGGCGCTCACCAGGCTGAATTCCGTACGTGCCGGGGTGGACCACTTCCCCAGTGACTGCGATTGTTGCGCCGAGATCCGCCCATCCCGTGATCTGACGGATTGTCAGAACGTCGCCGTCGCGCAACCGCACGTCTGTGTCGGGTTCGCCGGCCATGGCCCTGGCGATGGGAACCGATACATGATCGCTGACGACTTTCGTGCCCTGCTGAACGTCATAGCGGGTGAGGTCGGCTTCTTCCGTGTACGCTCCGCGTTTAAAACCGCCCGCAAGACGGACCAACTCAGCGGCACTCATGTCGTTACCTAGGGGATATTTCCCGGGCCGACCCACTTCGCCTTCCACAGTCACGATGGGAGGATCGAGCTTGTTGAGATCGCGGTGTATGAAGACTCGATCCTTTGAGTTCAGTTCGACATTGTCTTTAGGATCACCGTCTAGCGCCTTAGCTAGATTCACGCTGATTACTTCCAGCTTGCCGTCTCTTGTCTTGCGGAACACTTGGGCGTCGTCGAGCAGTGCATCGGGAGTAGTGCCGCCGGCCAAGTAAACGGCGTCGCGGAGGTGAGCGATGCCGTTCGTCAAGTGATCCCCAGGGTCTCGCACTTCACCAGTCACGGTTATCACAGGTGGATCTTCGAAATCGTATTTGCTAAAGACACGAACCGTATCAAAGGGCTTCAGCACAAGATCCTGATCCTTGCCTGCAAGCGCGTCACCCAAATTGAATGCTTGAACCACGGGTGTGAAATCAGGCTGGCTCAAGCGGATAATTTCAGCGTGACTTGTCGAAGGTTCCGGCAGCAGGTCTTTGTAAGACTTGATAAGGTCGGTCACTCTCATGCCGTCCTGGTATGCAAATTTGCCGGGATGCGAGACGTAGCCATCGAGATAAACCGTTCTGTCGGCATACGGCAAAATGGGCGTGATCTTGATCTCGTCGCCGTCCTTCACGGTGAAATCTTCGAGTGCTTTGGCAACGCTGGCATCGTTATTTGCTTCCGGAATGTCCAATCGCAACATGGTGCGAGTCTCATGACTCTCGATACGCTGCACATCCACGTGACGCAGGGTTCCGGTCGGTAACACTCCTCCCGCAAGTTGCAGCACCTCAGCCAGGTTCTTCTCACCGTGAAGTTCGTACACAGCGGGCCGACGCACCATACCTTCAACCGTAACCTGACCTTTCAACGGCGGGACAAGGATGGTATCGCCGGACTGCAGTCTTTGCACATCCCCGCGTGTGCCATGCAACAGGAGGTCATACAGGTCTACTTGCTGAACCAGTTGCTTGCTGCGGTAGTGCTCGACGATACGCAGCGAACCACCAGATGTGGGCCCACCGGCGAGATAGAGGGCATTGAGAGGAGTGGAAAGAGAACTCACATCGTAAGGACCTGGGCGCTCAACATCACCGACAACGTAGACCCGGACACTGCGAATCCGTGAAAGTGAGACGTCAGCATCAACACCACGGAATTGGCTACGTAGCACTGTCTGGACCAGATGCTGAACATCTCCTAAATTCCGGCCCGATACTTCCACTGCTCCGACTTCCGGCAAAGCTACACGACCTTCACGGTCAACGACCCGCTGCAGCCTCTGCGAAACTCCTCCGGTAAGGTTGATGGTCAGCCCATCACCCGGTCCGACCACGTAGTCTGGCCCCGCCGGTAAATCAATCGGAAGCTCGTCGAGGTTTCCCGTCCCGTTTTGAAAGACATCCTCGCCGAAACGCTCTAGTCGGGGGGGGCGTCTCGCATATTGCGCATAGAGATCGTAGAGGGAAGGCACATCGGCATAGGGATTTGGGCGATGACGGAGCATGGGTTGCTGAGGCGGTTTCGGTAAAGTGTAGGTGGGAAACTCGACCCCCCGGGGATTCTCCAGGCGCGCTTCTTGTGATCCGAATGTGCTTTCGGTGTTCTGGTGGCCCATCAGAGACCCCAGTAATGAGGTGTCGGAGGATCCTAAGGAGGGCGGTATGGTCATTGTGGAAGAGCCTGACCCGGATAAGCCCGATCCGGCGCCAAGGAGTCCCTGCTTCGCATTCGGCATCGAGAGTCCTGTCTGGCTAGCATTCAGGAGACTCGGAAGCTCGTCGGGCTGGATGGTGGCCATTTGGCTTTCATCGCTGTCCGCACCGAAGTAGTCTTGGGGCTGTGTCCGCGTCATCTGAAGCTGACGGCTGAAGTCCGTTGAAGGAAGCTGCGAAGGAATCTGGACTGGATATTGCTGCTGAGGGGATGGTTGTTGTGTGTACGGCTGCTGAGGGTATTGTTGTTGGGGGTACTGAAACGGCGGATATTGCCGCTGGTTTGGCGCTTGGGCGTTTTGGGACTGCGCATACAAAGACTGCATTGTCCCATAGGGAAGGTATTGAGTCAGATAACAATCTAAATCGCCCTCGTGCTTGAGCCAGTAGGATTGCTCTAGGCTCGGAACGCTCTTCATCTCCGACGACGAGGATCGATCTTGCTCCTTAACGAGCGAATCAGTAGTGACTGGCATGGGCTGTCGGCAGGGCATGTTTCGCGCCAACTCTTCGCGAGTGGGTTTGGCCCTAACGTAGGCGCGGTCCACAATCTCGCGGGTTGCAATTATCCTTACGTTTTGATCTTCCCGGATCAATCGGAACAGCGCATCGTCTGTGAGATCGTCGGGGTTAAGGACTCTACCCTCATCGAACGCCTTGCGCACGATGGCTTTCTTGACTTGCAGTAGCAATCCTGTTTCCTCGCGCATAATCTGGAGGATCTTATCGGCAGACAGCGACACCATTTGCTCAGCTTGTTGCTCCGCGCGCGAATTCGCTGGATCGATGGTTGTGCTCGGTGTGTAGGAGAGACGCGGTTGCTGGCTCCAAACTGGAGCAGAAAGTCCGAGCACCAGCCACACGAGTGCACTGGCAGAGGCCGACGTAGTGCGACGAAACACGTTGTCTAGTTTATGCATAGTGTAACTCCCAGCCGAGGGCAGCCCGAACCCATATGATGGAGGCATGCCGGTCCGCGGCAACGCTGATGAATCGAACTATCAAACGATCGACGGCACATACAGGAACGCAAAACTGGGGCTGCCCGGTTCGACCTCGTGTGAGATTCCGATCCGTGGGCTGCGGTTTGTCTGGATCGTTTCCTCGAACAATTCGTAAGTCTGAATGAGTGCCGATCTCACCGATTCTCATGAGGAACAGACGTGAAGCCGCCGTCAATTCAATGATGATGTGCGACGGGCCAGAAGCCAACCTGAATTGACGCAGCCACATTGGATTGACGGTTTGCTGCCAACAACGGGATTAGCCACTGCTCATACTGCACATTGCCGGAAAAACGGAAACCCGCGCCGGCAAAGATGTCGGCATTCACCGCGACATCATTCTGAGTTCCCCCCCCAGGAAGAAATAGCCGGTCGACCTTCCGGTGACGGAGTTCGAGTCCGATCTTTCTTTTTGCAGAGAACCAGTAGTTCGTGCGCAGGCACTCACCTTGTGAGGCTCGCCCCAACCAAGTACCAATGAGACCGCCATTATTCGTGTACCCATTGAGGTACTGGGCATTCCAGTAAAAATAGCCGGCCGGCTCAGTGCCGTAGCCGACCGCGCTGGTTGAGCCGCCTTCGAGTCTTAAATCCAGTTTGGGGATACTGGGGATCTTGGCAAAGTAAAGCCCGCCTTGGAAGATCGACTTTCTCATATACGGGATCGGGTTTGGCTCGTCCTCGCTCAAGGCTTCTCCATAAAAAGTCAGCCAGTCGCGCAGCTTCGGAATGCGATATGAGAAGTCCGCTCCCGAGCGTCCGTCCCCCAAAGAATCGATGCCATTGACACGTACGCCGAATGTAGATTGCAAAAACGTTTTCGGCGTCAGGGGATACCCGGGCCCTCCGTAAAGTGTGGTTTTCGACACGCCGAATTCGAAGTTCTGGGTGAGCTTGAAGGTTATCTTTCCGCCGCTCAGAAACGGCTGAGGATTGAGCCCGTGTCCCCACTGCCCGATCACATTGTTAACGGCGCCGGTCTTGTTCGTGCTCATGAACTCCTGCCCTGACACCTGTCCGATGAAAGCCGAGAGGCGGATGTCTCCTAGATAGCGAAGTAGCCAGGGCAATCGAAAAGGGGTGACTCGATCGATGCTGAACATCTTATTAAGCGGGACAATGTTGTTCGAAAAAATCATCGTTCCGCCTTCGCTTGGTCCCCACCACAAACTGCGCCTGCCAAACGAAAGCTGCCAGTTGGCAAGATTCATGCCTACATAAGCATCCAGCAACTCAAAGCGGCTAATGGAAGCGATGGGCAGCGAAAGCGGATTGGGTGGTGACATGCCGTCAACGCTGCTGATGAAATTGAGCGCCGCGGGTGAAAGGGACGGTGCTGAGGGCGTCGATTGATACTCTCCGCGGACATAGATCACGAATGGCCCCATCGTGCTCCACGTAGACACACCGGTCACGCTATTAAAACCTTGCTCGAATGGCCTGCCGTAGTCGTTCAGCAACGTCTGGCCGAAATGATAATTGTCAGTCAGAGGCTTGCCCGAAATTCCAAGAAAGCGCGAATAAACAGATTCCACCTGGGCGCTAACGTTGCGCTCTCCATCCACCAGTTCGGAATCATGCGCGAACTCTTCCGAGAGCGCCCCCAAGAGTTGCTGCACTTCCATCGGTGCATCCGCAGCTGACTGTTCCGACGCCTCACCTAATAGCCGGGTGCACTCCAGCCGCGTCCACGGACGAATTCCAAGACTGTCGGTTTTTGCGTAGCCCAGGGCTGCGAGCCGCTCCAAGGCTGGGTAGATCCAGCTCTCCAGGGGAACGTATGGCGAACCCATAAACGAAGGTGTTTGCATTCTCTCGCCGCTTACGATTTCCCGCGGCGACTCAAACGTGGCGCCAGGAAGTTCGTCATTGTGATGCCTGCTGTAGACACTTTGTGACACCAAATACCCGAGTACGCTGCCTACCAGAACATCTGAAGGGAAGTGCTGACGCGCCCGAACTCTTGCGAGACTGACCGCGGAGGCCAGCCCCTCGGCGAACAGCTTCGGTAGCGGGCCGTCGTACTCGTGAGCAATTACGCCTGCGATCGACCACGCTACAGCAGCGTGTTCCGAGGGAAACGAAGTCCTCCCCTGGAAAAATGAACCGCTCCCATTGCCCTGATACGGCCGCTCCCGCCCCATCGAGTACTTCAACGCTTCGACGGCCACCACACTATTCAGGGCCGCTTCGCCGGCTAGAAATCCAGTTTCACGCCAGTGCTCGTTGTGCGTTGGGAAGCTGAATAGATAAAGTCCAGCACCTGCTCCAATCAGGGTCGCGATTCCGTAGTTGGAAAGCTTCTTGTAGCGGTTTATGGTTGCTGGGTTTTGCGAGAGTGATGCGCTGTACTGTGAGTCAGTCACGAAAAGACCGGCTGTGACGCCAGCAAGAGGCACCATCCAAGTCGCATCCGCCGAACGCACTCGAAGTGGACTAGTCCAGATCTGTTTCTGATCTTCGAGGAAATCTGCGATATGCCCCGTGAAACCGCCCCTTGACGACTCGCCGGAACCGGCATCCTGCACCGTGGGAAGGGCGGATCTTTCCTTGAGAGGCTGTTGAGTCTGAGAATTATTGGCTTCTGCTGTGGCCATCGGCTTGGCGTCGAGAGGCTCTTGCGCCGACACTTCAGATACAAGCGGGAGGATCATCATCCCCGCACCCAGCAACGCAGCCAAAAATCTCATTGTTCTTGGCAAAACCCGAAACCGTTCTTATAGATAGATGTAGGCAATGGTGAGTGCGGCTGAGGAGGCAACTTGAGCCGCCTGCATGATCGCCGACCAATTCCGGGTCGCAAGCTTGGGTGCCTTTTCCGGCACCACGATCGAGTCACCCGGCTTCAGAACTGCATTCAGCGGGTCCCCTAGCAGAATCCCGAATTGTTCTTGGCGGTAAGCACGGAACCGTCAGCCCGTGTCTCGCGCAGCCCTCGCGCCAGGGCAGGACTTACGCGGCCTCCAGATCAGCCTCATCCACTTCGACGGCCACCGAGCGCATGATCAGGTCGATCGAGAAAACCACCCGGCAGCGCTCTTTCCGCCGCACGACGATGCCTTCCAGTCCCTGCATCGGACCGCTGCGTACACGGACTCGGCGTCCCTTGCGCAAATAGGGATGAGGTTCGGCCCGCATGGCACCAGACAACCGGCCCTGTAAGGCTTCGATCTCCTGCGCCGGTAAGACAGCGGGCTGCCCGTTAAAGGACACCAGTCGTACCACCCCGGGCAGTTGCAGAACCTGCAGCCGGTTCTCCAGCGCCATGCGCACAAAGACATACCCGGGAAACAAGGCCAGTTCCAACTCTTTGCGGCGGTCCTTCCATCGCCGCACCGACCGATAAAGGGGAAGAAAGCAACGGAAGCTGCGCCGCTCGATTTGCTGCGCCACGACTTTCTCGTGGCGCGGACATGTGTACAGGGCGTACCAATTGCCGTCAGGGCTGTACCCACTCGCTGTGCTGTCAGCCGCGTTTACTTGAGCATTCATCAGAGTGCCAGATACAGCTTCGCCGCCTCACATACGGGCAAATTGTGAGTTAAACCAATTATTTTCAATACTTTACCGCAAACTCGCCGGCGGCTCAGGGGGCGAATCTTTTCTACCCAATCGCCGTGCAGTGCAATCCGACCGCCGCCAGCCGTAGCCCTAATCCCATTCCAAAGCTCCAGGAGTCCGTGCCGTCGGTCTCAGTTTCGCGCGGATCCCACCAGCACCGGACGCTCGCGAACCGCGTTCAAGATGCCTGCCTCAGAACTCTCCAGCGGCTTGGTTCGAATGTCGACGATGGCCCAGTAAAAGGTCCCGACGTTCTGCTCCGGAGCCAGCGCCAGAATCCTCATTTGGGGATAGCGACCTAGGAGGAACCCGCACTGGCCCGGACGCATCTCCGGTTTCTCCATCGCTAGAATGAGAACATCGGGTTGGACTTGTTCAACCATCTCGGTGAGGTCATCCCCGTCCGCCACCTCTCCGACAACTTCAATGTCGGGCTGGTCCGAAATAGTGGCCATCAGGAGTTCCCGCATCAGGCGGTGCCGATTTGCAATAAGGACGCGGACTCGCTTCACATAGTTCTCCACTACGAACTGTTAAGAGCGGAGTATCGCCCTGATGGTTGCGAGCCGCAAGGTTCAAAAGGGATCTACGCAGGAACATGCTTTGCCGGGTCACTTACATGGGGAGGTTCCGGTGCTGCGGTACCACGGAAGTACTGGAACAGTACTATCCAGTACCAACCTCGGGCGGGTAGTGTCCTAACACTGCGCTGACGCAAAAAACGCCCCCGACTCTCGGACTTCCCCACGAAGCTCAAGAGTCAGGGGCTACTCGTTCCATGGGCATAGTCGGCAGGGAGTCTAGCCCCATGGGAGAAAAGGAGCAAGAAGTTTTTCGGTCGAGCGCATTTACTCGTTACGATTTCCGGACAAACAGGTATGCAGTCACAAAGAATAAAGAATACGGAGAAATTGAAATTACCTGCAACTTAGTTCTCGAAGTGTGAATTCCGAACGATAAGCAAACCAGCCAAGCCGTTCGAATGAACCCATGGACGCGCCCCTTCAATTCTTAACAGGTCGCGGAACAAACTCGATTACTGCCCTTGATTCTTGGGTATCGCAGTGCTTTAGCACTGCGATGACTGTATTGTCGTGAGAGCGCCTTGCGGGAATCAAACTCTGTCCTGACGGATTGTTTTCCGTAGCCCGCTCTAGGCTCGTGCTCGCACTGCCTTGTTCGGATTTTGTAACACGTGCGTTTTTTTTCTATGCCAAAGCAATCAGCCGGCACAATACCTCCCGCGCCCCAGGATTTTCTTGGACACCGAATTGTGATGGAAATGAATCAGAGATCACGAGGAGGTGTGTATGAGCAAGGAGCGAGAACCAGCTTCGGGAGGCCCGGAAGGAGCCCGGAGGGCGAC
>Ga0209517_10002385_pt1 | contig 26559 bp, 23 predicted proteins | sample PeaSoiMetSII2010_FD_187695 | JGI IMG/M metagenome (GOLD analysis project Ga0209517, IMG submission 187695) | Peat soil microbial communities from Weissenstadt, Germany - SII-2010 (SPAdes) (version 2) | ecosystem: Environmental > Terrestrial > Soil > Wetlands > Peat | place: Germany... | reverse complement strand
TGCGGAACAATGTGAGGCTGCACCACGCACGGCTTTACCTGATCAATTCAAGAGTCATCAAGCTCACCCGACAAGCCACCTGTTTCGCCCGTGTAGACGAAGGCAGCGAAGAGAGGGCGGTGGCGTACCTCGGTGGGGACGATAGCGCGCGTGACAAATGCAGCGCGAATCCAGCGGACCGGAACGACCTGACTGCACTGCGAGAAAAAATATCGACAGAAAAGAACCTTATCGTGGTGTGCGGTGCTGAATTGCAAGGAGGCGACATCGCTCGACTCGTCCGAGTCATGGCTGCAGCGATACCCAGCTGCAAGTGGGTTTGCTTGGGTGACTACGCGAACTCCCGTGGCGCTTCCGACATGGGGCTGTACCCGGATTTGCTTCCGGGGTATACACCGCTTTCGGAGGGTGGCGAGTTTCGTGAGAAATGGGACGCACAGTTTCCCCAGGAGCCAGGTCTGAATCTGCTCCAGATCCTGGAAGCCTCCAAGAATGGATTGCTCAAGGCCCTATACGTCGTTGGTTCAAATCCCGTAGGCCGTTACCATGTCGACCCATTTGCGCTGCGTGCGACATTCCTGGTTGTGCAGGATTTGTTCCTGACGGAGACTGCTCAGCTGGCGGATGTTGTTCTTCCCGCCACTTCAGCTTACGAGAAATCGGGAACCTTCACGAATACATGTGGCGATCTCCAGAGATTGAAGAAGGCCGGAGAGGTGGCCGGCCCCAAGGGCGACCTGGAGATCATAGCTCGCGTTGCTCAGTACATGGCTTATCCAATTGAAAAGTTGGTCAGGCGTGGAGAAGGCATTCGCGCGGATGCAGGACAGTCACGAGGCGCTCAATCCGGCGAGGTGGATCGCCAGGCCGTGTGGACGGAAAGGCAGGACTTGGAACCACGGCTCGCCCCGTTTGACCCGAACATGGTCCTGGACGAGATCCAGAGCGTTGTTCCTGCCTATCGATCTCGGCATGTTGATTTTTCCGGCTTGACCCGACTTGCGACGCTCGATCGAGCGGCTGGAGTTGAGGAACAGTTGATTACTTCCTCCAAGAATGATCTGTTCTCTTCAGGTAGCTTGGGTCGTTATTGTTCGGCTCTCAATAGCGTGATGGAAAGTCATCTTCTCTTGCCGTATGAACCAGATTCTGGTGACCGCGAACTTCTTGCCGAACCGAGAGAATGGAATGACCCTGGAAGCGTTCGCTCAGGCTCATAATTTGCCACCCCGCTGGCTGGAACTGAGACGGCGATGCGAGGACATGGTGAGGCAGCCCGATTTTTGGTACCGCACAGATCTACGACAACAAGCCGGCGCCTTGGCGAGCCAGGCCTCCGATATTCTCGACTCAACGCTTATTGAGACAGCGCGGCGAAGCCTCGATCATTCTGACGCGCCAGTGATCCCCACTGCCAAAGTGAAATGAGATCTGTATGAACGACAGAACGGTACGCTTTGTCATTCGGAGGCAAAACACTCCGCAGTCAGAGCCTTTCTGGGAAGAGTTCGATCTCAAGTGGCGGCCGGGGATGAATGTGATCAGCGGCCTGATGGACATCGCCATGAATCCCGTGGATCGCACGGGAAAACCGACAACCCCCATCTCCTATGACTCCAACTGTCTCGAAGAGGTGTGCGGGTCTTGTGCCATGCTCATCAACGGCAGGGCTGCCATGGCGTGCTCGTCGCTCGTGCACAAGCTCAGGCAACCGATTCGCCTGGAGCCGTTGTCACGCTTCCGTGTGATTCGCGACCTCGCAGTGGATCGAAGCGTCCTGTTCGAGAATCTGAAGCGTGTCAGGGCCTGGGTACCGATCGATGGCACATACGATCTGGGTCCCGGCCCGAGAATCTCTCAGGAAGAGCAGGAGCAGGCATATCCGATGTCCCGATGCATGTCCTGCTGTCTGTGCATGGAAGTCTGTCCACAATTCACCGCGGCTACGGGTTTTGTGGGCGCCGCCATCATCAACCAAGTACGATTCTTCAACCAACATCCCACGGGAGCATCTTTGCAACGCGAGCGGCTGGAGTCCATGACCGGGGACGGTGGAATCCACGAATGCAGCTACGCACAGAACTGCGTCCGCATCTGCCCGAAAAACATTCCGCTGACGCAATCGATCTCAAACGTTTATGGCCAGGTCATGAAACAGACGATTGTGGACCTCTTTCGGAAATGATGGCAGAGTCACAGCTAGGAAATCCCTTGATGATTGTCCATTGAAGAGCGAACGCCCCCAATTGTCAGCTCCACTGACTGGCAACCGGACTTCTTGAGTTGGCCGAGACAATGTAAACCCTTTTCGTAAACCCTACCGCCTTTCACATGCCTCAAGCCTGCGTCAGCCCCCCTAAGTCCTTAATACTATAGGAGCGAGTTTTCGCGAAATCTGACCCCCTGGCGCCTGCCCAAGGGCTCAATCAGCCAAAAATCAGATTTTGAACCATCGCGAGACCCGCATTTTTACTGCACATCCTGGAATTCCGGAGGAACGAAATTCTTATGGGTGCCCCGATTGGGTGCCCCGACGGTCGCTCAGCAAGCAGACCTAAGTGTTGTGGAGATCGATACTTGAGATGGGGCACCCACAAAAGCCGCACCAAGGGCTCAGTTTGGAGGATTGGTAAAATTGCAAGTGGTTGAAAAGAATTGGTCGGGGAGAGAGGATTTGAACCTCCGACCCCCTGGTCCCGAACTATCGCAGTACAAACTCCAAGTGCTTTAACTGGTGTCGCTTAGGGGTCAGCAAACCACGATTTCTCTCGCTCAGTTGTACCGAAGTTGTACCGAGCTTCCGTCCGTAGACCCTATTCTCCCACCTCGGCATAGGTTATCGCCGTGAAAGGGCGCTCATATGCTGTATCACGTTGTAATTACAAGGCACCGGTCGCACCGTAATGCCCTGTAAATAGCAGTAAGGAACGTTGAGGAACGGGCGCTGTGTGTATCGTCTGTGTATTGCGAGTTTTGAACTAAAAATTCCGGAAAAAGCTGATCTGGCGATCTTGGGAACGAAGCTCAGAGACGATTTCGAGCCGCACTGGCTCGATGAGAGGGACTGGCTCTGCATCGTCGAATTCTTGTCCACCGATAACGCAGAGGCTCGGCTTTTTGCCGCCGACATCATCGGGTACCTCGTCGGCTATGCACATCTCACGAACGCACGCTCGCTGGCACTCCTCGGCGATCCTGACGCCAGCGCTTACGAGCTTCTATTTTCCTTTCCGTCTCCTGAGGAGAAAAACGAGTTCCTCAACTTGGTCCGCTCAAATGAGGAAATGGGCAAGGACTACATCATTGAGCTTACGCCGCCCACTACCGAAGAAATTAGGAATGCTCGTCCACTCGCAACGGTCCTACCCCAGGATGCCCTCATCCATGCCATGCTGATTGCAGCCACCGTTTGTGCAGCTAGAGAAGATGATCGCGCTGTGTCGTAGGCCGGCGCACAATCCTTGAGGGCGCCGAATTTGCGCGTTTCGGCAAGGGTCGGGTAGTCGAATACGCTGCAAGATGAAAGGGTAGCTCAAATCGCCCAATGGTCAAAATAGCTGTTCATTGCATCAGCTTCGACGCGCTCTCAGGATTGGTCGAGTACGGCTGCATCATCCAGGTAGCGTGCAATGGCAATCTCCAGATTGAAATGCATTCCTTCACGTCCCAACAACTCCCCCAGCGGTGATCGTTGTACGATGGCTAAGACTCTGGGAGTCATGCCAATCAGCCACAGTTGAACGCCATGCTGGCTTTGCCTCTTCGCGAGTTGTGCGAACATCTTCACCGCGGTGTACTCCATGTCGAGGACTCCGCTAGCGTCGACGGCAACGATCTTCGGTTGTGCTTCCCTGACCAGCGGCTCAATCTTGTGGGCGATCTGTGCCGCATTCGCAAAGAAAATTGGACCTTCGGGCCTGAGCAGTAAGAGACCAGGAAAGCTCTCGTCGTCGGAGTGTTCCGGCGATTGTGGCCGGAACACGTTGGTTCCTGGCTTGCGGCGCAAGACATACACTGGAGGATCGGCTACCTGGTATGCCAGTGTGGCGAGGGAAACGATGATCGCAACGATGATTCCCTTTAACGTACCGACGGCCACGACGCCTGCGAAAGCCACGATCGCCCAGGAAAATTCGGTCCGGCGAATGCGAAGAATGTCATGAAACTCAATCGTCCTAATAAGTCTGAAGGAATAAACAATCACCAGCGCCGCCAATGCAGATTGCGGCATCATGGCAACCAGTGGAGCGAGAAAGAACATCGTCACTAGCGTCATTGCAGCGGTTACCATCGCGGCTAATTGGGTGCGAGCTCCCGCGCTGACGTTGACTGCCGTTTGCGTGGTGCCGCCGCCGCCCGGCATCGCACCGAGAAGCGCGCCTCCGATATTGGCGAGTCCTGTGGCAATCAGCTCTGTGTTTGCTCGTGGCGCAGGCTCGCCCTTTCGCGCGAACGCCTGGCCGGCCGCAACCGTTTCCGTGAAACTCATCAAAGCAATCCCAAGTGCCCCGGGCCACAGCACGCTGATCAACGAAAAGTCTGGCATCATTAGCGAAGGGAGTCCTTGCGGTATGTGACCCACTAGTTCGACGCCCCGATGCTGCAAGTGCAACAAGTAGACGCCCGCGATTGCAGCAGCTACAGCCAGCGGCGGTGCTGGTACCTTCGGCAGGAGCCGTTCCATTCCCAGAAGAAACACGATTATCGTCAGCCCAACGGCCAGCGTTGCTAACGACGTTTTCGGAAGATGGTGAACGATTGAGAGAACGTTCTGAACGAACGTCTCTCTCGTGAAGTGGATGCCAAGAATCTTTGGGATCTGGTCCACCACAATGACCAGCCCGATGCCGGCTCTGAAACCGACGAGCACAGGCTCGGAGATAAAGTTCGCCACGATTCCCAGGCGCAGCAGGCGCGCCAGCAAGAGTGCGGCTCCCACCAGCAGCGTCAACGTCGCCGAGGCTCTCAGCAGCGCTGCGGGGTTGCCGTTGGGGACGGCCTGCCCCAACTGAGCGGCGGTCAGGATCGCCAATGTTGTGGTCGTGCTGACGCTGAGCACACGCGAGGTCCCAAGCACCGCGTATATCACCATGGGCACCAGGGCGGTATAGAGGCCTACCTGGACCGGCAGCCCGGCCATCATGGCATACGCCATCGCCTTGGGAATGATCACTGCGCCGGTGGTCAGCCCCGCGACAATATCCGGCCGCAGCCAATCTGCACGAAATGAGACCAGCCACTCTGGTAAGACACGGAACCACCGATGATTTGCCATGCTGCGGGCCTACCAGACCTGTGGGACGGTTCGATGCTTCTGCTTCGGCTCTATATACTCTTTCGGTTTTTGCCTGGGCGGAAGCTTGGGAGGCGTATAAGCAATCTCTTCATATGGGATGCTGCTGAGTACGTGCGCCATGCAGTTCAGGCGGGCACGCTTTTTGTCGTCTGACGGAACGATGTACCAGGGCGACGCTGCCGTATCGGTAGCGGCAAGCATGGCGTCCCTGGCGCGTGAGTAGTCGTACCAACGGCGGTGCGATTCCAAGTCCATAGGACTAAGCTTCCAGCGCTTGGAAGAATCTTCAATTCTCGCGAGGAAGCGCTTGTGCTGTTCCTTTTCCGATACTTCGAGCCAGTACTTCAGAAGGATGATGCCCTGGCTGATCAGAAAGCCCTCGAAGATGGGGCAGTCCCGGAGAAATTCTCTGTGCTCCTCATCGGTACAAAAGCCCATCACGTACTCAACACCGGCGCGGTTATACCAGCTCCGGTCGAAGATGACGACTTCACCTCCGGCGGGCAGTCGTTCAATGTAGCGTTGGGCATGGAGCTGCGTCTTCTGCCTCTCGGTTGGAGAGGGGAGGGCTACCACGCGGAAGATGCGCGGGCTGACACGCTCCATGATGCGCTTGATCATCCCGCCTTTGCCGGCAGCGTCTCGTCCTTCGAAAATGATCACAATGCGGGCGTCGGTCGTCTTGACCCAGTCCTGGAGCTTGACCAGCTCAACTTGTAGCTTGAAAATCTCGGCTTCGTACTCTTTCTTGCCGATTTTCGGTTGGCCGTTGACGCCGGAGTGTTTAGTGCCGTCCAGCGTTGATTCTGATTTCTTGTGGTTCTTGGACTTTTTGCTCATCGTTCTTTCTGGTTTCCTCGGTGCCGGGCGCGCCTGTTTAGAGGTCGGCCTGTATTGCTGCGTGCTGAAGTAGGAACGCGTCACCAGCGTTGGCGGTTCCTGCGTCTTCAGGAGGCAATATGTGGGCCACTCCGCACGCCTTCGCGCACAACAACTTAATGGGACGACGCTGATTCCCGCGCCCAAATATGGGCACACACTACTTCAATCATGGGCGCGGAAACATCGATCAGCAATCACCTTGTTGAAGAATGGCGCCCGAAAACTCTGGGTTACATATGTCTGAGTGAGGGATTGCTTTCAGGAGGGGACAATTTGGAGAAGCAGGTAGTCAGTTCAAAGCTCAACGAAACCGTCTCCGCCGGGCCAGTCCGGTTGGGCGCCTACCCGACTGGTTCCGAGCCGTTCCCCGTCGCAGAGGCTGCGTTGGCTACTTTCGCCCGCGCCGGGCGGTTCCTTTCTAATGCCCGAAGCCACGTTCATCGCAGCCATGGTGAAATCATGGTTCCGTCGGCCGCAAATGCCGCGAAGGAATCAAGGCAGCGATACCGGTGAAAGTACGAATGCATCGGATCTTCCATGACTGTCCACGTCAGGCCGCGGTCGCGGGTAATCGCAAACTCCGTAATTGTGGCGCGTGGCGTTCGCTCGAACTCCAGTTCGTTGTGTTCGAACTTGCCTTCCTGCTGGTGTAACTGGCACATCGCCGATACGGCGATTTGGTTGGGGTTCAAAGGATTGACCGCAACCTGCGATTCTCCGCATCGCCGGGTCGCCGAACCCACCAATAGATACTGTTCAGCAACGATCTCGGTATCCGGTCTTGCGTCTGCTTCCTGAGCACTAACAACGATGATTCCAGGACCAAACAGAAGTATGACGACCAGTTCAAACAAGAGGATCTTCCGCATTACCTTTCTCTAAGGTGCGGTATTTCCCACTTGCCGCTCAGGCGTCGGTCGCCGCAGTAACCTAATGGGCTGCGGGCGACGACTCATCTGCTCGACGCGAGGCAAAATAGTCGTCCAACACCTTCAGCCCATTCCCATTGACCATTGGACCTACCTTCGTACTTCCTGCCTCGATGTGCAACATCTGCGGTGCCGCATCGTCGTAAGCTGGCCACTCCGGCAAGCCAGTACCGTTCGGATCACCGGTCCTGGCGAAGTTGGTCCAGTAAGTGCGCATCATCTCCGACAGGGCCTCGTCTTTCGGAGTCGGCGCCGGACGACCGTGTTCAGTAAGCTGCCGGAACACATAGGGAAGCTCCGAAGCGTGGCGCGCTCCGTAGCCGGCGCCCTCAGGTCCAGCGGGGATTTCGGCCTTTTCGTCGAAATAGTACAAGAACACCTTCGACTTGCCTGTTTTCGTTTGCAGGCGAGCCCACACCAAGGCGTTCCAGCCAAATGCTGAGTCGCGGATTAGATCGCGCGCCGTCTTCTGCTCAGCAGGCGTTCCACCGCCTGGGTAGGCAGCCAGAATTTTGTCCGCAAACTGCTGGTACCGCTCGCGCACACTCTGAACGTAGGCTTCCGGTGACTTAGGGTTTCCGAACAATAAACCTTCGTCAGAGTTGTAGCCGGTCAGGACCGGTATGTCGTTGTATTGGCCTGATTCATAGAGTCTGTATTGATCTCCCGCAATGGCCCAACCATCCACATTCGGCCGAGCCCAACCGAATTGACGCGGTATCATCGTCTGCAACTTCTCCGCCGGGATCTTCCGCAATTCCGCGATGTTGGCAAGGCCTACCGATGAGAGCCAGTCTGCAGTTCGCTTCTCAGCGCTGGCCAACGGTGCTGCTTCCCCAAATGAGGCATCGGCCCGCACTGGTCGCAGAGGATGCTTACCGCAGCCGCGCCTGCCGATTCGCCCTGTACTGTCACACGCCTGGGATCACCGCCGAACGCAGAAATGTTCTTTTGAACCCACTGCAGCCCTGCGATCATGTCGAGAAGGCCGTAGTTGCCCGACACATGGTGGGGACTTTCGGCGGTCAGTTCGGGATGTGCCAGAAAGCCGAATACACCTAGGCGATACGCAATCGAAACTACGACTACGCCTTTCTTAGCCAACCATTCGCCGTGGTAAAGCTTCTCGGCCGGTGCACCCGCAACGAAGCCGCCGCCATGAATCCAAACCAGAACAGCCAACTTATCTCCCGCGCGCTTGGCTGGTGTCCAGACGTTGAGGTACAGACAATCCTCGCTAGCCGCGGGCAGATCTGCGATTGCCGAATTCGTCTGTACGCAGGCCCGACCGAACTGGTCTGCTGCGCGCACTCCTTCCCACTTCGGCCCAGGCTGCGGAGGCCGCCAGCGAAGATCGCCTATCGGCGGAGCGGCATAAGGAATACCGCGATAGACGCTGAGCCCATCCTCGACGGTACCCTTAAGCAGGCCACCTTCCACTTTGACCGTTTCAGCGAAAGCAGCGCTTGTGAGCGGCCCGAGTAAGGCCAGAGACAATAGTTCAATCGCAACTGCGTACTTTGATGGAATCCTCGTCACTCGCGGTCCGCCTCCATTCGTACTTGTGCTCCCATCGGACGTCCTTGAGTCCGTCCGGTACGGACGCGGCTACGCAAGGACAGCCGCGTGCATTGCTTCGGCAAAAACCGCATACCTTCCTTACGGAAGAGCAGCTCCATTCAGAATCTCCTGCAACTGGCTCGATGCAATGGGTGGAGTAGCACCTCTCTGAGTGGCGACCCAGGACGCAAACCGATTGGCCGCTTCACTGATTTGTTGCAATGGACTTCCTCGAACATAGTGATGCGCGAGACACGCCGTGAATGCGTCACCGGCCCCAACAGCATCGGCCACCTTCACTTGAAAACCTCGGTGTTCAACTGTTTGCTCTCGTGACACCAGCAGGCTGCCCCGATCAGCGCGCGTTATACAGACAAGCTTCAAGTCACAGTTCTGGAGCAATCGTCGGGCAATGACTTCCGCAGTTCCCCCACCCAAATGGAAAAGAAATGAAACCTGAATCAGTTCCTGATCGTTCAGCTTGACGATGTCGGCATATTGAAACGACTTGCGCAGCACATCTTCGTTGTAGAACGACTGACGGAGGTTCACATCACATATGCGAAGCGTCTTTGCTGAAGCATTGCGCAGAAAACGATCGATCGTGTCCGCGGAGCTCAACGAGCGTTGCGCCAGCGACCCGAAACAGATGACGTCGGCCCTCGCCGACAACTCCTCCCAATCTGTCGTCCATTGCAGGAAATCCCACGCAACCGGCTCCTGAATCATAAAATTCGGCTGGCCTGCGGCATCGATCGATACCGCCGCAGTCCCTGTCGGGTGTTCATTATCCTGCTGTAAGTACGACGTGTTCAGTCCGAGTCGCTGTATTACCTCACACGCCTCGCGCCCCAATTCATCATTGCCGACCCGGCTGGCAACGATTCCTTGGTCTCCAAGCACGTTGGTCATGTATGCGAAGTTCGCGGGTGCTCCACCCAAAACCTTGCCGGAAGGCAAAATGTCCCATAGCACCTCCCCCAACCCGATCATGAGCGCTGGCTTCTTCATAGTTCCATAGGCGGTTTACATAAAGTTAAGACCCGCCGGTCACTGAAACAATTTTGGCGCAAAGTCCGCGAGATACTTGCGCCACACTGTCCATACATGAGCCCCAGGACTCTCGACCCACACGTGCCTGATCCCTGCCTTCTCCAATGTTGCGTGAGATTCTTTCACGGGCTCAAAGAGAAAATCGTCGCTGCCGATTCCAATCCATAGCAACCGCAGTTGCTGGTTGAGTCTTGTCGCGTTCGCCACCCCCCCGTCGTAGTCTTTCGTGGTATCGGTTATGTCAATCGCCGGACTGAAGGCTCCGATGTAGGCAAACTGATCCAAATGATGGAGTCCGATGCGGAGCGCTTGAGACCCACCCATGGAAAGGCCGGCAATCGCCCTGTGCTCACGGTCAGGGACAGTGCGAAAGTTTGCGTCAATAAATGAAATCAAGTCTCCGGAAATAACGCGGTCGAAGGTCTCGTAACGTTCATCCATGAAGTAGCGCGCCAACTGCGCAACCGGTGGCGGCTTCGAGCCAGCATGAGGAGGTGCCGGCGGCTGAAACTTTGGCCCGGGCTGACCATTCTCATTCACGATGATCATCGGCTTGGCTTTGTGAGCAGCGATTAAATTGTCCAGGATGAAGTTCTCGTGGCCCTGATCAGCCCAACCGGCTTCGTCTTCTCCATACCCGTGCTGAAGATAAAGGACCGGGTAGTGTAACCCACTCTGATCGTATCCCGGCGGCGTATAAACGAGAATCCGTCGGGTCTCGCCTGTCGTTTTCGAGACATACCATTCGTTACGCACTGTGCCGTGCGGCGCATCCGTGATGGCAAAGAAACCGGAGTCTGGGCCTGGAACTTCCAGCCCGCTGACTTCCTTCCGCGCGGCGAAAAAAACTCTGCTCCCCGGATCGTTCGCGGGAAACCCGTCAACTGAAATCGCGTAGTAGTGAAATCCCGGCAACAATGGCTTGGTCGTCGCGCTCCAATACCCGTCGTCGCCTTTGACCATGTCAAATGTCGACTGGCCAAACTCCATCAGGACCTGCACCTTCTGCGCCTGGTCCGCTTGTAAACGGAATGTTGCAGTCAGGTCCTTGTTGATTCGGGGGAATTCAGCATCAGGAATGTTCGTGGTTGGCCGTACTGATCCGCTCTGCCCCAGACACACACCGCAGAGCAACATACCGACGAGCGCGATTTGCTTCATTGTCACTCTGCCCTGACATCTTCACTCATGCGACGCAGGCGCCGCCGAGAGCCTATTTCTTGATGCTAGAACTCAACGTTCCCCTCAACATCGTGAGGTCGATTGCGTTCGCCATTTCCTTGTAACCCGTGGCGCTGGGGTGAAGGTGGTCGCCTGAGTGATAGCCTTCGCGAAACTGACTTGGATGGCTTGGATCACGCACAGCAGCGTCAAAATCGAAAACTCCGTCGAAAGCGCCGCTGGTACGAATCCATTGATTCACCGCCTGACGCGTCGCTTCGCCATCCTCGCTGTAGTAGTCAGCGCCTTCGTAAGGCGTCAATGTAGCGAAGAACACCTTGATTCCATGCTGATGTGCGCGCTCAATGATCTGCTGCAGGCCCATGATCAGCTCTTGAGTATTCACCAACTCGCTGGCAAACGGAGCCTCTTTCATGATCGTGCCGTTCGGTAGTTTCGGCTTCATGTGCGGCCAGCCGATATCGTTAATTCCCTCGAGCACGATCAGGTTGACGATGCCCGGCTGTGCCAGGACGTCACGATCAAGACGTGCAAGCGCGTTCACGCCGGCGCCGTCGCGCAGTATGCGATTGCCTCCGATGCCTTCATTCACCACCGCAAGGCCGGGGACGCCTTGGTCGCCAGCCAATCGATTCGCCAGAAGGTCCGGCCAGTCGGCATAGTCGCCTTGAGCCGCTCCAACTCCATCTGTAATGGAATCACCCAGAGTCACGGTCGCCGCGGTTTGATCGGATGCCCACACCTCGAGATCTGAGAGCCAATACCATGACGGGCTCGTTGTGGTGCTCGGGATGTCTGCTTTGCTAGTGAAGTCGCCCGGCCCCGAAATGTAGGTCTTGTGCTGTCCCCAAAAATGAACCGTTGAGGACGATGTCTTCTCCGGTAAGAACAAGCTCACGGTGATCTCGGTAAACCTGGGCACCTTCAAGTCGACAGCGTCGCTCAACACTGGCGCACCCGGTGGAATCGTGACGGATGACGCACCACTGAACGTCAGCGCATGATCAGTTTCCGGGAGACTCTTTGAGTCTTGCGCCGCAATTGCGATGTGTACAGCGCCGATTTTCACACCTGTAGTTCCGAATGAATTTGAGAGCCTGATCCGCACGCGTTCACCGGCGATGGTCGGGCGCACAATCATGCGAATGGTCTGATTTTCGAAAACCGGAGAAGGCGGAAGCCCTGGGAACGGAAGCGGAGCATGCATCGCAGCGCTCCAGGCGCTTACCCAATGCCCTCGGGCGGTGGGGCCTTCAGCTTGCGCGCATACACTCAGGACAACAACAATAGAAACTAGGACAATGCCTGATCTCGTTTTAAGCATTTTTGTCTCTCGCACAGATCATCTTCCTCTGCAGGACGCGCATCACTCCCGGCCGAGGTGGCCATCAAAAAACTTGATGATCACGTTCAACGCATCCCTGGACTCAGGAACATCTACGTTGTAAAAGAAACCGTGGAAGAGCCCTTCCCACACATGCAGTTCCGCCTCAACTCCTAACTTCACTAATTGCTCATGAGTATAGAGAGCGGAACTCAACTCAAAACCGCGTGTACCGGTAATGATCAGCGTCGGAGGAAACTTCGCGAGAACTTCTGGCGAGTTGATTGGCGAAACGAGTGGATCCTTCGGATCAGTCTCACTGAAGTAACTTAACGGTGGTCGCGTTCCGAGAACAACAGGTGGGGATACGCGCGCTTCGCCCAGCGGAACTGCGGTGTAAAGCGCGTCTCCCCCGAAAATACCTCCTGCCGATGCACAGAAGATTCCCACCGCTCCCGGCCGAGGAAGCGAGTGCTTTTCAAACCACGCCAGGGACATTGCGGTTTGCATTCCACCAGCGGAACAGCCGTATATGCCGATGTTTTGTGGCTTATACGTCTTGAGAAGCTCTCGATAGACAGCCGCAACATCTTCGCTCGCGGCGGGAAATTTGTTGTCCGGCCCCTCCCGATAATCGACACTAACTACCTCAATCCCTCCCAAGGCAGAGACGGGAATCGATTCGAGTTCCGCGCAAGCCGGCCAACAACCGGAGAATCCGCCTCCATGGAGATTGATCAGAACTCTATCTTTGTTCTTCGTCGAGACCCCGGATTTCGGTGTGTAATCATACGCATGCACACCGCCGACTTTCTGGTCCTTCTTCTCCACGGCAAACAGTTCGTAGTCACGCGCCAGATACCCCTTCATGAAGCGCGGTACTCCCGCATCCTGTTTCAGAATTTCGGGATTCTGCATGTCTCTCAAATGCTGCGTGACGTAGGCTTTTGCCTCGGGGCTGAGGAAGGGCGACATCGGGACGGTTTGAGCCGGAACTTGCACCGTACCGTCCGTTTCGACAACCACCTTGGGAACTTCTCCAGAAGGAAGGGCTTGAGCCATTCCCCGCGCGGAGTGCAACAGTAGGGCAATTGAGCAAACCCAGATCGGAAGCAGACGAGGAAAGCATGGGATCATCACATACCTCTAGGGACGCTGGACGCGCGACGAAACGGGGCACCGCCCAGACAATGAGCGGTGCCCGGAGTGATTAAGTTTAGAATCCAACTCGCAGGCCGAATTGAATTGCGCGCGGCGGGTTCACCTGCGAAGTTACAACGCCGAAGGTTGGAGTGCCTAGCTGCTCGTTTGGCGCCCCGAATCGTACATGATTGAACGCATTAAAGAACTCCGCTGTGAATTGCAAATACACACTCTCTGTGATGTCGTTGCGTTTTGAGATCGAGAAATCCCAATTGTTCATGTGATCCATGCGGACCGCGTCAATGTTTCGGGGCGCGTTGCCGAACCTCACCTCGCTGCCGGTGTCCACAGGCTGGAAGCAGGCCGTGTTAAACCAGCCATTGGCTGCTCTATGTTGACGCGAGCCCGACACTTTTAGATCGCACCCTGCAACAAGATCGGGCCGCATCCATAAGCCTTGAGCTCCGAAGTATCCCTGGCCACCGCCTAGTTGGCTAAGAGCAGACCCGGGGAAGAATTGGTACGAACTTATGGGAACACCACTCCGTATGGCCGTGATGCCGTTAACCCGCCATCCACCAACTACCGCGTTGAGTGCTCCCTTGGCATCCGATAAGAAGTGCTTGTTGCGACCGAAGGGCAAATCAACACCGTACCCGATGGAAAGGTTTTGAGGAATGTCGTAAGAACTCAGTGAATATTCGTGATCGAGATGGTTGTTGTCCTGAGTCGACCCTCCAAAGATGAAGCCTTCGTCCAAAAAGGCGCTTGAGCTGTCCGTGTTGGACATCAGTCGCGACCACGTGTACGCCACGCTCAGAATTCCCTTCGAGCCGAACCGTTTCAGGAAGGACGTTTGTAGTGACCGGTAGTTGGAAGTGCCCTCGTGCGGATCCAGGAATAGAACTCGCCCATATTGCGGGAAGGGCAGCAAAAGCTGCCCGGTGGCAACCGTTGGTCCTGACAGGGCACCCGGGGTCGTAATGACGCCATAGAACGGATTCGGGACTTGCGCTAACAACGCGGCGGGGCCCATGGAGAAGTACTGGTCGGGCAGTTGATTCAGATTAGTGTTCGAAACCGTAGCCCAACCTTGCAGAAGAAGGTGGGTTCCCCTCGATCCAGCGTAGGCCACCGTAAGCGAGGAGTCCCTGCCAATCTGCTGTTCGACAGCCGCGTTCCACTGCTGCACATATGCGGCTTTGTCGCCAGGGACGTGCATGGCAAAAATGGCCTGTCCGTAGAAATCGGTGGGCTGAGCCGTACGCCGTAGCGGCGTGGGAAGACCGTTGGGAAACGGACTATCCACGGTGGCAGTCGGACCGCCGCCACCCTGAGCCGCATTTATAGGTGAGAGATTGGGTCCGTCTTGGCTGAGCGTGCTGGGCGGATAGGAAATGCCGTACGCAGCGCGCAAGACGGTCTTATCCGTGACCCGGTAGGCCAATCCAAGACGGGGCGAAAACAGTTTCCAATGCAGATAATCCTCGCGCTGCGAATGCCATTGCGGACTAGCAACCAGAGCGACATTCCCCATGATTTGTTGTGTCTGTCCAGTTACAGGATTCAGGAACGAACCCAGCGGACTGGCCTGCTTCGGCAGAAAGACTGTGTCATTGTTCTTCGCTTCCGAGAAAGTACTGGGTTGATCCCAGCGGAGGCCAGCCGTGACGGTGAGCTTTCGGGTGGCCTGGAAGGTGTCGTCGACGAAGAGACCGTAGGAGGTGAAGTACGCTCTGGAGCCACCAACCATCCCGGACGCTACCTGCGTGCCTTGGGCACCGACGATACCGAGCAGTGCCGAGGCAACAGCGGCGCCGCCGGCGCCGGAGGAATCCGCGGTGGCCGCTTGGTCGAAGTTCAGCGTGAGTACTCCGTTTTGCGGATTGGAAATCCACTGCACGTGGCGAATCGAGCCGCCAAACTTAAACTGATTGCGACCCATAATCTTCGTGAGATTGCCCAATAATCCGTACACATTCTGGTGCCAAAACAGCTGGGAACCGATGCCATTGCTTCCTGTGACTCCAGAATTATCGTTGAAGCTCATTGCGGGATAGTTCGCTGGGGCCAGGAGTTGGCCTGTAAGGCCCGCCCAACCAGGACCGAATTGAGAGAGGTCAACCGCTTGGCTGTCGGGAAACTCATGTTGGAAAACTCGCAGGTACGAGAGCCGCAAATCCAGAATTGTCGAGGGGTTAAAGGCGTGAGTATCGCCGAGGATGGCCGAATTCGTGTAGAGGCCAGTGTGGCCCTGACCTGCTGTATGGGTCCCCCACGCATCATAGGCATTGCTATCTGCCTTCCAATACGCGTACCGGGCAAACAAGGCGTTCTTGTCGGAAAAATGGTGATCCACCCGCGCGTTGTATTGAGCGTTGATTCCTCCGGTGGCCATCTGAGTAATGTAGTTGTTCGTGATGCCCGACTGCTTCGGACCCGGATAAGATTTCGCAAACAGTGCCAGAGCAGACGAATCCAGCCTGTTGGGGCAGATCACATTCAGTACGCCATTACATTGGAATTGAGGGTCTCCGGGTTGACTGTGATCATAAATAGCTGGGAGTCCGGGTGCCGTAAAGTCACCTCCCAGCTCGGCGGGTGTGGGAACGGTGTTAGTGACTAGCGTTCCCGTCTTCAGCACCTCGCGTTCGAATCCGAAGAAGAAGAATGTCTTGTCTTTGACGATGGGTCCGCCGAATGTTCCACCAAACTGGTTTTGGATCAGCGGCACGCGACCAAGCCCAGCCTGATTCGAGAAGTAATCGTTCGCGTTCAGAACCTTATTACGCAAGTACTCGTATGCTGTTCCATGAAATTTGTTGGTTCCTGACTTGGTGGTGAGGTTGATGATACCCCCCGCGTAGCTACCATACTCGGCGCCAACATTGTTGGTGACGACCCGAAACTCTTGGACCATGTCCTGAGTGGGAATGAGCGAATTGAGATTGCCGGCAGGCGCATTGGATGCAACGCCGTCGATATAGAACGAACTCTGGTTGCCGAACCCGCCACCGATCGCGTAGTTGCCAAAGCCAATCGCATTGGTCCTCGCCCCGCCGGCCTGATTCGAGACAGCGTTGCCATAGGTGCCACCTTGAGCCACGACCCCGGGTACCAGCGTGAGCATATTGTTGACGTTTCTGCCGCTCAACGGAATGCTCTCCACTTCCGTTTGCGAGATGGTGGTCCCTAGAGACGCGCTGTCGGTTTGTAGAGGAGGCGCCTCAGTAGTGACGACCACGCTCTCCGTCACATTGCCGACTTGCAGCGTCGCGTCAACACGAGTCGCGACGTCCACTTGGACTTCCACATTGTCTTGAATAAACTTCTTGAATCCTTGCGTCTCTACTTCAACGCGGTACATCCCGGCGATGAGATTCGGAAACGAATACGTTCCCGCACTGCTGCTCTGCATCGTACGAGTCTCGTTCGTACCCAGATTAGTCAGCTTTATGGTTGCTCCAGACACGGTGGCTCCGCTCGCATCCGCGACGCTCCCGACAACACTGCCGAATCGGACTTGAGCTCCTGCATTTGTGCACAGAACAGCCGCGGCAAAAAGGGCCGGGAGTGTCGGCAATAGCGATGCACCCAGGCGCCGACTCAGCGACTTTCCGTCATCTCGCCTACACCGTGAATTGTTCTGGCAGGAGCTTCGAGTGCGTTGACTGTGGAGTAATGAATGGAGACTCGCTAGAAGGTCGAGCATTTTGTCACCTCTTTCAACGTGGAAAAGACGACACACCGAACTTTGCAGCCTGATCCTCACCCGAGGATGCGATTTACTGCTCATCATCGCGCTCAAAGCCAACGCAACATCCGCCGGCCAACAACGAGAACGTGAATTGAACTGGATGAACTTCTATCGCCTGTATTCGCAAGCTGTCAAGATCTTTTGCAGACAACTATCACAAAGTTGTCTATACGGCCTTGGAAGAATCACTGCTCCCAGGTCGAATCGCGCAGCTTTTCAAAGTGAATCAATCACTCGATGGCACCGAGGACCGTTGTGGCAATTCGATCTGAATTGTGGCCCGTCAGATGCGGCACAATGAATGGGAATAATGTTCAAAGTCGCTTGTGACCGTTGCGATTCGGCGCGGACGCACTGCACGATTTGCGCACAACCAACTCGCATCTCAGCAACACGTCACGAGGTGGCAAATCGGGATTGGCGATACGGTCTAGCATGACAGCGATAGCTATCCTTCCGATATCGCGGCACGGTTGGTGCAGAGTAGTTAGTGGCACAGGCAACAGGCGCGCATACTTCACGTCGTCAATACCTACGATTGAGATGTCCTCGGGTATTCGCTGACCGAGCGATATCAAGGTGTGCATCAGATTTCCAGCCGTCAGATCATTCGCGCAAACGAAGGCATCCGGACGATCCTTCTTCAATACCGACTTAATGAACTTCGTATCGCTGGCATCTCCGATACTAACCAAGTCGCGCCTGGGCCTCTCGTCTTGGGACAAGAGCGCTTCACGATATCCAGCCATGCGTGCATCGACAGTCGGCGCGGAGTTCGGGCGTGCAAAGAAGGCAATGCGGTTTGCTCCCGCTTTTATCAGGTATTCCGTGGCAAGAAAGCCGGTGCGGCGGTTATCTATGCCGACCAGGTCGTACCTGCTACGCTGCGGATACGGATCGAGATCCCGATCCAACAGCACCACGGGAATGCCCGCTCGATCGAAAGCAGCAACAACCTTGTGGTTTGATTGGAAGCGATTGGCGCTGAATTCTACTGGAGCAAAGAAAACCCCCGAAACCTTCTGAGAAATGTACTGTTCGCAGAGTTGTTCAGCCGCTTGCTCCTTCTCCTGCTCCTGGCACACGGTATTACCCCACAATAGCGAATGATGCATCGCCTCTTGCGCTTCCATCATCCCTTTACAGATCGCTTCAAAGATTTCGGTTTGTCCTAACTCGGGGATCAGTAATCCGAAAACATGAGAGCCCTTATGGGAATTCGAAGACACATAGGTACCGGATCCAACGCGGCGGGTAACGAGCCCTAGCGACTGCAACTCGTGCATCGCACGGAATACCGTCATCCGTGAGGCACCAAAGCGCCGAACGAGTTCCGCTTCGCTGGGCAAACGCTTCCCTGGTTTATAACGACCTGAAGAAATCTCGTCCTGAAGCTTTTCCAATATCTGCCGATATTTATGAGTTGCCATGGTCTCGGTTCTTCCTGCCGGTCGCACATCTCGTGACAATCAGCGAACCAGCATACGCTTTCGCACAAGAGAGTGCCATATACAACTTAAGGACGAATGGGTAGCAATTGTCTTGACACCTCTGTGTTCTGGTTTTAAAAGTGTCTTTCGTTTCGTACCCTGATCAAGGAAGATTTCTATAGTGCTGGGGTGCCGCGAAATATCTCTCGCTTTCATGCCACCGGTCAATCATTGAGAAACCAAGTCCAACTCATCACGTACGTCGATCGCCTGGCCGGCGATCTCAAGCAACTCAAGGAACTACTGGTCCGAGAATGGTCCGGGCTCTTTGGTGGTGTACATCTGCTTCCTTTCTTCACCCCAATCGATGGGGCTGATGCAGGGTTCGATCCCGTCGATCACACTGAGGTGGACTGCAGGCTCGGCGACTGGGAGGACGTACGCGCGCTAGGTGAACACCTGGATCTCGTGGCCGATCTCATTGTCAATCACATATCCAGCGATTCCCCGCAGTTCAAGGATTTCTCTGAACATGGTGCTGCGTCACCTTTCGCCGGAATGTTTCTGACCTACGACCGTGTCTTTCCTTCGGGTGCGCGCGAGGAGGAGCTTCTACGCATCTATCGCCCTCGTCCCGGGTTGCCGTTTACCAACGTAACGCTGAAATGCGGCGAAAACCGCCTATTGTGGACAACATTTACCCCGCAGCAGATCGACATCGATGTAAAGCATCCGGAAGGGCAAGCCTATCTGGAAACGATCCTCAAACGCTTTCAAGCGGCTGGGATAAAGATGATTCGGCTCGATGCGGTCGGCTATGCGATCAAGAAACCCGGAACGAGTTGTTTCATGATTCCGGAGACTTTTCGCTTCATCGCGGAGCTCACTTCGCAAGCACATGCCTTGGGCATGGAGGTACTTGTTGAAATTCACAGTCACTACCGGCAACAGCTGGAAATCGCACGTCAGGTGGACTGGGTATACGATTTCGCGCTTCCTCCACTCATCCTTCACACTCTTTTCACGCAGAATGCGCGGGCACTCGGACAGTGGCTTTCGACACGACCGCAGAACTGCATCACCGTGCTCGACACTCACGACGGCATTGGTGTAATCGATGTAGGCGCTGGCAGTGACGGCGAACCCGGCCTGCTTGCGCCCTGCGACATTGACCACCTTGTCGAGACCATGCACGCCCGAAGCAAGGACCAGAGCCGACTGGCAACGGGAGCGGCTGCAAACAATCTTGACCTGTACCAGGTCAACTGCACTTTCTATGACGCACTGGGGCGTCGCGACAACGAATATCTGATTGCTCGCGCGATTCAATTGTTCGCGCCCGGTATTCCCCAAGTTTATTATGTGGGCCTGTTGGCAGGCACGAATGATATGGATCTCCTCGCTCGATCCAGAGTGGGCCGCGACATCAATCGGCATTGCTACACTTCCGCGGAAATCGAAGAGTCGCTGAGCAGGCCGGTTGTGCAGAAACTTCTGCAGCTCATCCGACTGCGCAATGATCATCCTGCTTTCGCAGGACACGCGGATTGTGAAACTCCTAACGACCAAACGCTCGTGGTTACATGGAACAATGCCGAACATTGGGCGAGGCTGTTTGTCGATCTCAGCGAACCGAGAGCTTTGGTGACCCACTCCAATGCAGCTGATCAGGATAGACGCATGGGCGTGTGGGATTCGCGTCCCCGGGTCACAAGTTCGGGGGTAATTCCATGAACGTTGCACCAACCGCGCAGCGGAATCTTTCCATCATCAAGTGGCTGACATTCTTCATGTTCATGATGTTCGCTATGACCACAGATTCCGTGGGCGTCATCATTCCCGAAGTCATAAAAGAATTTCACCTCAGCATGACAGTGGGAGGTGCGTTCCATTACGCCGCCATGTCCGGAATCGCATTTGCTGGCTTCTTTCTAGGCTACCTCGCGGACAGGATCGGAAGAAAGAGAAGCATCATCCTGGGGCTGGTGCTGTTCGCTTTTAATTCGTATCTGTTTGCCGTCGGCCGGTCTTTTGCGCTTTTCGTGGTTCTCCTTGTGATTTCTGGTGCAGCAATCGGCATTTTTAAGACCGGGGCTCTGGCCTTGATCGGCGACATCAGTCAATCGACAGTTGAGCATACCGCTACCATGAACACCGTGGAAGGTTTCTTTGCCGTCGGTGCCATCATCGGTCCCGCGATTGTGGCGCGCCTGCTAGCGGTTGGTACTTCATGGAAGTGGTTGTACGTGATCGCCGGAACCATTTGCGTACTCCTCATCATCACGGCCTCGGCAGTGAAATATCCTCAAACTGCCGGAACCTCCGAGTCCGTCGATTTGAGACGCACCCTTCAAATGATGAGGAATCCGTACGCTTTGGGTTTTTCGGCGGCGATATTCCTTTATGTCACCGTAGAAAGTGCGGTTTATGTATGGATGCCAACTCTGCTTGCCAGTTATAGCGGGCGGCCGATTTGGCTGGCCGCCTATGCCATTTCGGTCTTCTTTGTCCTTCGCGCTGCAGGCAGATTCGTTGGGTCGTGGGTGCTCGCGCGATTGAACTGGGCCACCGTCGTCACCGTATTCAGCCTGGCCATACTGTTCTGCTTCGGTATATCCATGCTGGGCGGAGTTAGCGTCGCTGTTTTTCTTTTGCCCTTGTCGGGCCTTTTCATGTCCGTCCTTTATCCCACGCTCAACTCGAAAGGTATCAGCTGCTTCCGTAAACCCGAACATGGCGCGGTTGCCGGGGTGATTCTGTTCTTCACTTGCGTTGCCGCTGTTCTTGGGCCGTTGGCGATGGGTGCTATCAGCGACCACTTTGGCAATCCGAAATACGGCTTCGTTCTGGCGACGGTATTTGCTGCAGTGCTTTTCGGCGGTCTGTTACTCAACAGGATCTTCGATCCCGCTCGCAATCGTCTTCAACAGTTGGACCACTGTGAGTACGACGTAGCCGAAGCGCAGGCCGTCGGTACCCAACCACACAGCTAGTGCAGGTTTGTGGTTCCCACGTTATGAAACTTGGCATGCTTGGCCGCTCGCGTATTTCGCAGAAAACAGTTAAGGGTGTCTCATTCGTAACCCGTCGACCGAACCTTCTGGATGGCAGACCGGGTTTTCAGCTTCACAGCAGGTGGGGCGGTGTTTCGGTTCTTGAAGGCGGTGGCCACATCTGCGTGTTGATGCTGAATTCTGTCGGCAACATCAATCCGATGTGGAAACCGACATGGAAGACGATCGACCCTCCCGCATATAGCCGTAACCAGCACCGGGCAACATACGGTCCACCGCCCGAAGGCAGACTGTTGGCTGGAATCGCCGGCCACAGTATCAGTTTCGACTTCTTTGGGCCGCCATCACCAGAAGAGATTGCAGCCGGTCATAGTACTCATGGCGAGGCTCCGGTCGTGAAATGGCGCAGACAATCGCGACCTAGCGCCCCGATGCCGACGCTAGTCTACAAGGCCGACTTGCCCCAAGCTCTTATGAGTTTACGGCGCGTAATTACTCTCGATCGCAAATATCCTGTCGTGTATTGCGAAGAGACTACTTCGAATCTATCCACATTCGATCGGCCAATCTCCTGGAATCATCACGTCACATTCGGGCCACCATTCTTGGAAGCCGATGTCACACTCTTCGATATGCCTGCAACGCAAAGCCAGGTTTGTCCTGCAACCTTTAGCAAGCACATGTCGCTGCAACCCGATGCAAACTTTCAGTGGCCGAGTGCGCCGACTAAGGAAGGTGGGGTTCTGAACCTGCGGATGAGCATGAAGGGGCAGTATAGTCATTACACAGCACACTTATTAGACCCCGACGTTGAACACTCTTTTATAGCGGTGTGCAACCCCCGCCTAAGGCTCCTGGTTTTGTACATCTTCAAGCGCAAGGATTATCCTTGGGTGGGAAATTGGGAAGAGTCCTACAGTCGCGTACATGTGCCATGGAAAGGCCGCGAGTTCTGCCGGGGCTTTGAGTTCAGCACGACTCCATTTCCCATTCCTCGGCGGGAGACCGTTGCCAACGGCAAATTGTTTGATGAATCCACCTACATCTGGCTGCCGGCAAAGAGCCAGAAGACAACGCGGTACATGATCCTCATGTTGCAGGTTTCGGAGAACTTCGACGGCGTTGCCGCTGTTGAGATTGATGGCAACTCCATCCTTATCCGTGAGAGATCAACACAATCCATTATCAAAACACGTGCGAAACCTTTCCTGTGACGACGGATACCTGCCTTCCCAAGTGGGCCTATGGATTTTTCCAGTCAAAGGATCAATACGTCTCGCAGGCTGAGGCCTTGGGGATCGCAGACCGATATCGCAAGGAGCACGTCCCGCTCGATGCCATCGTTCAGGACTGGTATTGGTGGAAAACAGAGGGAGACCCCACCTTCAATTCGAATTTCACGGATGTTCCGGGCGAATTGAATCGCCTGCACGACGAGCACGTTCACGCCATGCTCTCGGTCTGGGGGCTTTTTGATACAAAGGCAGAAAATTACAAGCGACTTGAAGCGCAGCATTTGCTCGTACCCAATGCCCATGTCTACGACGCCACAAACCCTGAGGGCCGAGAGTTTTACTGGAATAACTTGGTGAGCAAGCTGTTCTCGCAGGGCTGGGATGCATTTTGGCTCGATAGCGCGAAGCCGGAAGAATATTGGCCCCACATGGGAGATGCGATTCTCCAGAACAAGCAGATCGCTATCGGCAACGGCGCAGAGTACACGAATGTATTCCCGTTCATGCACACCACAGGAATCCAGCAGCATTGGAGGGCGACCACAGATCGCAAACGAGTCTTCCTACTAACGTGATCGGCGTTCCTGGGTCAGCAGCGGGTGGGAGCGACCGTGTGGTCTGGCGACGTATATGGCTCCTATTGGGCCTTAAGACATCAAGTCGCGGCCGGACTCAATTTTGCCCTTTCCGGACATCCCTGCTGGACGACTGATATCGGTGGTTACTGGCCACCTCATGAGAAGCCTCCGCAAGATCTGTCCCAAACTTAGCGAGTGGTCATTATTTCGATTTTGCGGTAGTCGATAGGGTATTTTTGCCCTGTTGCGAAAGAGGGACATTCTCTTCATTCGCCAGCAAGGTGGAGAGCTTGTCGCTCCAGATGATGACGCTGTCCCTGGCTGCTTGCGCGTCCGGGGAATCCGGTGCAAGTTCCAGGTATTCCTTCATGTGCATCACGGCCAGTTCATGGTATCTCTTCTCTCCCGCCAAGGTAGCGAGATTGAACTGACCCTCCGGCCAAGTCGGAAAAATGTCGAGAGCGGCCATGTACCCGCGGATCGCCTTCTCTTCATCCTTATCCTTGAAGGCGTACTCGGCCAGCACCTGGTGTTCACAGGCTGCCTCGGGCATAGCAGGTTTCGCCGCGGCATCGCGCCAGGGCTTCAGCTGCGCTTCGAATTGCTGATAGTGCGCGTCGTACTGCGCTTTGACCTGTTGACGTCCATTAAGCCCGATTTGAGCGCTTGAGATCAAAGATTCTAGGAGCGTGCCCTGACTCAAAAGGGGGCCGGTTGTTTTGGCAACGGATGATCCACGACACCGCCTGGCACGGTGCAAATGCAAAGCGATGTCCGGCACGCACAACCCGACGCTTGCGCAAGAAGACGAACTTGCTAATGGCGAATCGGTTCAAAACCTTTTCGAAAGGCGTCAAGCTGAGCCCGTGCGTCTTCTTCGACATGATCCCCCACGCCTCTGGCTCGAACGAAGGACATCCACGCCGGATTGTTTTCGTTCATCGCAGCGAGAAATGCGCTTACGATTGCCGCTTCTTCCGAAGTGCAGAGCACCTTCAGGTCGATTCCCAACACAAAGGCTGGCGCCAGCCCGAAGTCCACGAGTCCGGCATCTATCACGACATCGGAAAAGAGTCGTTCACTGTCGGCTTCATATTTTGTGAGCAGCCCGCGGAGATCATCCAGATCCTTCACTCGCCGCTGTGGATCGTCCATGAAGGCGACAATCTTCAAAAGCATCAGCGTGGTCGGCGAAATTACATTCAGCGTGAGATCTGGCGAAAACTTAACCGGCTGGGCATCCGTGAACACATGCTCGAATCCCACCAGACTTATGGTGAACTGGCTGACAGGCCAAGTCAGATGCTTGGCTGCGCGAAGCTTCGGGCCGGCGGGAAGCAGATCCATAATCGTTCCTTGTGCGCTGCGCCAGCGGTGTTCCCGGTTTGCAAATCGAATCCATCCGTCCGCTTGAAGTCTCCGCTCTAGTTCCGCAAACTCATTGAGATCGAGTGCCACGGCAAAGTCGATGTCTCCTGTATGCCGGAGTTCACCGGGGAAATGCACCTGATATGCGATGGCACCGATGATGACAAGGTCCGCTCCGAGCGCAACGCAATGGTCGCGAAGCGCGCGCAGATCAGCGATTTGGCCCGCAGTGAGTTCGGGCATCATTCTGACAGGTACTCGCGTTTGATTTCTTCCGCCGCTTCATGCGCTCGGGGATCGGAAGAATACATCAACTCGGAATAGATGAGCCACGGATGTGCAATGGGAACTGATCCAGACTCCCGCCAAAAGGGAATGCTGCCGAAGGACCGAAAAAAAATGAGTGGCCCGGATTTGTCAGGAATGATCCGCAATTGGCGACGCAGTTGGTCGTTGAGCGACTCGATGAAGATGGGCAACTCAAGTCCGCGATAGAACTTCTGCAGCAGGTATGCAGCGGGACCGCCGGTTATCGACCATCGGATTGAGTCTTTGGCGAGCGACTCCCGGATGGTGACAAGCATTTGTTCGATTTCGCGGGCAGGGGCGCGAAATCGGCCAAGGAGCAGCTTCGGGCGCAGCGCGAGTTCGTATCCGCGCAACAGTTCTTCCGGCAATTTCGATCGATCCCGCAAACGAAAGCCGCCCTCTGTCTCCACGAGAACTCCTTGGTCGACGAGTTGCTGCTCTACCTTCGCGACATTGCTCTTGCTGAGCCCGGCGAATTCGGCCAGTTTGCGTACGGACCAGTTTCCGGCATCTTTCGCAGTGGCGAACGCGAATAGCAGTTGCGAGATGGCCGGACTGATGCGCGGATCTTTAATCCCGGATGCGGTTTGTTTCGCCCCGACGACCGTGCGTTCATAGTTGCGGCCGAGAACCAGATGCATGTTGCCCGCCTGATCCACAAAATTGATCCCCGATTGCATGAGCCGTTCGGCGGAGGGGCCAGGAATGTAACGCGCGAATAAAAGAAGAGGAGCACGATGCTCGGTCGCGTAGAGCTTTGCCTGAGCGACCAGTGCGTTGAGCATTCCGCGGTCGAGATAAGACTTTTTCTGTTCGACGAGGAAGCGGTATGTTCCTTTGGGGGCACGGACTTTGAGGATACCGTCGGCCTCCGGATCGTCACGGCGGCCTTCCGCGGAAAAGTCGAGATTCATAACGAAAGGCAGAGCCCGCAACTGCTCGAGGAACGGCTGAATGTTGGGTTTGGACTGCATTGTGTCCACTATTGTCGCATGTCCATTACTAATGGACAATACATAATTCAGGACCGTCCTCGAACTCCGACCTGTGCCACTGCGTCCTGCAAGGCCTCTCTCCACAACCATTTCGCGTGTTCAGGTTCCGTGACTATCGCGAAGCGATGAACATCCTGGGTTATAGCGCGACTGTGCGGGCAACTGATTCAGAATCAGTTGTTTGATCAGGGCGTAAGAGGAATACTGCAGATTACTCAACGGAAGCAACAGTCCGGCTCATGCGCACTGAACAAAAGGGGTAGTTCATTTGGTTAGAACGCCTGCGCCTCGTCGGGATTTGGGGCTCCTGGTGACATGATTCGCCCATTCCCATTCAGCAATCCAGTTTCTGCGGCATCTCCCTTCACATTGGAATTCCGACATTCTTCCACCGCATTGTGGGCAGACCAAGTTAATGATTGACGAGATGACGTACGCATTCGATTCACCCGGCAGTGTGTCAAGGGTGCTCATAATCATTCTCCTATCCAGAGATCCTAAAAA
>Ga0209517_10002384_pt1 | contig 26564 bp, 31 predicted proteins | sample PeaSoiMetSII2010_FD_187695 | JGI IMG/M metagenome (GOLD analysis project Ga0209517, IMG submission 187695) | Peat soil microbial communities from Weissenstadt, Germany - SII-2010 (SPAdes) (version 2) | ecosystem: Environmental > Terrestrial > Soil > Wetlands > Peat | place: Germany... | reverse complement strand
TGATGGGTGAGGGGCTGCGCCAGACGGTGGAACGCATCAATGCGCGCCTTGCGACGCTGACCGAGAAAGCGCGCCAAGCCCTGCGGGGAGAATGCGAGTTCAACTTGGAGAGTGTTCGCGACCTGCGTGAACCGGTAGAGGAGATGGCGCCGATCGTGGCCGAGAGCCGCGAACTGCGGCGCGCGCAGCCGGAAATTATTGGCGAACTTGATTTGTACAGAGTCCACCTGGGGGAATTGCAAACCACGCTCAATCAATTGCGCGTGATGTTGCTAGCACGGCAAGCCAGTCTGCGTTCCGATCAGACCCACGTCAATGCCGTGTCCAAGTGGGCGTTGACACTCCATCAAACCCGTTAATTCCCTTCTGCGCGCATGCACGCGCTGCATATTACGCGCGGCCTCCTGAAAATAAAGAGCGGTGACCCTTTGAAGACCAAAGAGAGACGGCGCGATTGTGCATAGAGGGCAGTGGGCGGTTCGATTCTTGTTGGCCGGAGGAGTGGCAACCGAAAAAGCGGCGGGTAGCCGCCGCACTCCAAGCTAGCTGAGAAAACGGAAAGATGGTGCGGACATGGGGCGCAGGAATCCTGCGCCCGTACCAAGGCGGGAGAAACCCAGGAGCACCTTCAAGAGTGCCACGAGGCGAAGGCGGCCGCCCGCCAACACCGTTTGGGATGCAAACAACGCGCTTGGGAAAGCGGCCGCTAGAGAAGCAAGAATCCAGAGGAGAACCGCCGAGATTAGACCAGATAGTCGAGCAAAGTTTTTTGGTTGAGGGCTACGCTGGTGGCGCTGAGCGTGGCTTGCTCGGCGAGCTGCGCTTGAGAGTAGTTGGTAGCGACGACGGACAAGTCCGCTCCCTCCAACGTATTTTCCTGCTGGGAGAGGTTCAATTGGTCCTGGTTCAAAAACGATTCGCTCAGATTGATCTGGTTCAGGGCATTGCCGTAGGTGACACGCTGGACGTCCAACTGGGATAGGGCGCTTTGCACTTCGGTGACGGCCGCAGGCATGTTTGTACCCGTATTAAGGGCAGTGTAGAGATCCTGCAAAGCGCCAAGCACACTCCCGGCGGCATTTTGGAAAAGCTGATCGCCGGGCACATTGGCGGTGATGGAATTTCCCTGGGAGATCTCGACCGAGGAGGTATGGGGGTTTCCATGATAGGTGATCGCGCCGGTTGTGGCGTCCTGTGTAAAAGGCAGTTGAGTGACGTTCGTCCCGCCGAAGAGGTACGCGCCTTGATAGGTGGTGTTGGCCAGACCGAGAGTCTGGGTCAGCAAACCCTGCACCTCGGTGGCGATGGCCTGGCGGTCCGAGGAGCTGAGTGTACCCGTGGCGCCTTCTGTGCCAAGGCTGACGGCTTGCGTAAGCGCCTGGACAACGTTGCTGAGAGTGGAATCCGCGGTTTGAAAGCGTCCCTGGAGGGTGGTGATGTTCTGGAGAAACTGGGCGTCCTGGCTGGACTGGTCGTGGTTGAGGACGACGGCGGCAGTGGCAGCGGGATTATCGGAGGGGTTGTTGACCATACGCCCGGTGGAAATTTCTCCCGTAGCAGTGGTTTCGTTCGACTGGCTTTGTTGAATGCTCGCCAGCAGGTCAGGAAGAAGATCGGGATTTACGCGGACACTCATGCTGGGTTCACCATATTCATTGTGGTCTGCAGGAGCGTGTTAATGACCGTGGCCACCTGCGCGGAGGCCTGGTAGGCAGTCTGGAAGCGCATGAGGTTGGCGGCTTCTTCGTTAATGTCCACGCCGGAAACGCCGCCCAGCAGGTTCTGGAGCTGCAGGAGGGTCTGGCTGCCGGCCTGCTGAGTGGATTGCGCGGTGGAGACATCATTGCCAATTTTGAAGACGAGATCGGAGTAATAACCGAGCGGCGTTTGGCCGGCGACGATATTGTCGTTCTGCAAAGCCAGGAGTGCATTAGCGTTGGAGTTATCGCCGGAGTTGGTGGGGCCCGCAGTGCCGCTGGCGGCAATCAGTGAGGGGTCTGAGATAGCCACGCTCAGACCCGCTGCCGCGCCCCCCACCTGGGTAAGTGGGACAAATAATTCACCACCAGGATTGCCGTTGAGATCGTAACCCTTCGTACTCTGATTGTTGACGGAGGTGGAGAGGTTGAAGGCAAGGGTGTCGAGGGAGTTTTGCACCGAGGGAATTTCCTGATCGCGAATCTGGATCTCGCCCGCCAAGGCGCCACCGCTGATTTGCGAGGTGATGTCGGAACCGTTGTCGTAAACATCTTGAAACCCGGTGGCGGGGTTGGCTTGCGTCGTCAAGGCGAAACTCTGGTTCCCGACAACGAGAGGGGCACCGGCCGAGGTCGTTAGTGTGAGGCCGTTGCTACCAGCATCCACTTCAGAGACGTCAACGTAATTGGAGAGCTGATTGATAAGTTGCTGGCGCTGATCCTCGAAAGGGCCGGCGTTCTCTCCAGTTTTGGTGGCGCTGACAACCTGCTGATTGACCTGAGCGATTTGCGCAGTGAGGCTGTTGATCTGGCTGACGGACTGTTGCACGGAGAGATCTGCATTGCGCTGAAGTGTGGTGAGATTGTTGGAGGTCTGTTTGAAAGCTGTGGCCAGATCCTGCGCGGAGGTGATGACATTCTGGCGCGTGGTGAGATCGCTGGGATCCGAAGCCAGTTGCGAGAAGCTGTTGAAAAAGTTAGCGAGCGGCGTCTGCAGGCCCGTCCCGGCGGTCTCATTGAACAACTGCTGAATCTGCTGCCCCGATTCGAGGAAGGCATTCAACTGGCCCTGTTGCTGGGTCTCCTGATTGACGCGCACATCGAGGACGGCATCGCGAAGACTGGAAACGCTGCCAAGCCGAACACCGGTGCCAAAGGTGAGTGTACCGAGCTGGACGGTGGGAGATTCCTCGAGGTTAGGAACCTCACGGGAATAACCAGGCGTATTGGCATTGGCAATGTTGTTGGTGGTGGTCTCGATGGCGCCCTGTTGTGCGAGCATGGACTGCACGGCGATATTCAAGCTTGCTGATAGTCCGCCCATGGTTATGCCTGCTCCTGGAATTCGGCGCGCTTCGCGGTCTGGAGAAGCGCCGTTTCCTGATATGTGCCTTCAAAGGTGCGCAGAGAATGGAGCAACGCCAGGATGGTGCGCTGGGAACGGCGCAAGATGGCCTGGTGCACATCATTCAAGCTCCTGGCGTTGGCCTGAGCCTGATGCAGCCGGTCCAAAGCATCATCGAGCTCCGTATCCGAGTCATCGGCGGCGTGGCCGCCGCGCAACCGCAAATGCGCCGCGCATTGATACTCAAGACGTTCGACCTGTTCATCGAGGGCGCGTATCTCACGGCAGAGTTGCTGTTGCTGGGCGACCTGAGATTCCAGGGCATCAATGTCAAAGGAAACTATGGCGGAGCGGGCAGCGGCGAGAGTTTTGGAGAGAGAATCCAGCAGGGTTATGCGTAATTCAAGGAGTTCCAGGTAGCGTGTGGTTTCGTTGTGCATGCGCTAAGCCCGCTCATCCAATTGGTGTGTTTCGTTTTCCTTCACCAACTCCTCGACAGAGCCATTTACCGGCGCCGGCTCGCTGGTGTGCAAGTGCTTCGGTGGAGCAGACTGCTTCTCGCGCTGTCCGCGATCCCGGTCCCCGGGTCGCAGTGGCTCCAAACGGGACGTGGGAGCTGGACCAAGGTTATTCATACTGCCCTACCTCGACGCGCTAGGCCTTGGAGGCCTGGCGAGTCTGTTCCGACAACATGGCGTCGGCGACTTTCTGGCTGTCGGGCTGGTACATCCCGCTACTCACCTTTGCCTGAAGCGGCGCGACCCGGTCCACGCGCACATCGGGCACGTTGGCAACCTGGGCGGTGAGCTGCTGGATTTCGCCGTGTTTGCTGGAAAGCTGAACGGTATCGCCAGTGGAGGCGCTGCTGGCGACTCCGCTCCTAGCGACCGATTGCGCGCGTGCGGCGCTACCTTTGGTGTCCTTCACCCGGTCGTTCTGCAGGTCACCGGTGGACTGGATTGTGGGGTCGATTTTCATGGCCGAACTCCTTGCCGTGCTACCGTCGGAAACTCAGACGGAAAAGTGAGCGTCTGGAGTACCGATCGGCCGAAGCTAAGAAAAGGTTAATGCAAGGCTGTGTTGTAAAGCTCCTCACCAAGGGATATCGGCAAAAACGCTGGGAAGATTACTGAGATTTGGCCTCCATGGGTGGCTGTTTGGCGGCAAGCTGCGCCCCTAAGTGCTTTATTATCAGCTTTCCGATTCCCAGGCCTCCCGCCTTGCCAACGGCATCGGACATGGCCTGAATGCTCATATCCTCCAAGGTATCGTGAGCAGGGTCCAGAGAATCCTGATCAGGATCGGCAAAAGTCGACTTCATGGACTTCCAAAAGGAGGACAAGAGCATGGATTCGAACTCCCCAGCAGCCTTGAGGAGCTTCTGCTCCTTAGCAGAGAGGCTCTTCGGTTCTGTCGAGGACAGGGCAGGTGCGGCGAGATTCGTGATGGCGCTCACAAAACCTCCAAGTCAGCGTTAAGGGCGCCAGCCTGTTTGATGGCTTGGAGGATGGCGATTACGTCGCGAGCGGTCGCGCCCATGGTCTGGAGTCCTCGAATGAGCTCTTCGACGGTGGCACCTTCCTTGAGCTGGATGACCTGGACTGGGGCCTCTTGTGCCTGCACGGTGGTCTGGGGCACGAGGACAGGCGCCGGTAGAACAATTGGCGGCGAAGAGTTGGTGGTCTGTTGTGGCGAGTTATTGGACGGCGAAGGGTTATTGGCCTGCGGCGCATTTTTGGGCTGCGGCGTGGCGGTGCCATTCTTTCCCGGCAGGAGTCCTTCTGGCAAGGCCACGTGGAAATCCGTGGTGACTTGAATCGAAAGGTTGCCATGAAGGATGGAGCAAGCACTGATGGTGACGTTGCCACCCATGACGACGGTTCCGGTGCGTTCATTCACCACAACTTTTGCCGGAGGCTTGGTGTGCACCGTCAGTTCGCCAATTCTGGCGAGAAGCAAGGGCAGATCGCCGCCAGCGCCCTTCAGATCGGCGATATCGACGCGACGGCTATCCACGACATGCGCAAGGCTCGCGCCCAATTCGTGATTGATGGTGGAGGCGGTCTCTTCCGCAGTCTGGAAATCGGGATCGCGCAAGAGGATGGAGAGAAGTTTGACCTGCGTCAGATCGAGCGAAGCGTCGCGTTCCACAAGCGCGCCTTCCGGGATGCGCCCAACCGTCGGGTGATTCACGACTTTGGCATTCGTAGAGGTCCCAGCACTGTAGCCACCGATAACCAAAGGGCCTTGTGCCGCCGCGTAGGTGTTGCCGTCGGCGGCGCGCAACGGGGTCAGGAGCAGCGTGCCCCCGGCGAGGCTCTTGGCGTCCCCGATGGAGGAGACGGTGACATCCAACTTCATGCCGGGACGCGCGAAAGGAGGCAAGGTGGCGGTGACGAAAACGGCGGCGATGTTGCGCACCTGAATGGTGGAAATCTGACCCTGGATGCTAACGCCCATGCGCTGGAGCATATTGCCGAGAGTTTGCACGGAGAAGATGGTCTGCTGCTTGTCGCCAGTGCCATTGAGGCCGACGACGAGGCCGTAACCGATAAGCTGATTATCGCGAATGCCTTCAATTTCCGTGATGTCTTTCAGACGCGCAACGTGGGGAGGAAGGGCCATCGATTCGTCGGCAGAGCACGGCGGCACCGGCCCCGCCGCGATCAGAACGAGTACGAGAACGAATGCCATGGTGAGGCGAATCATTGGTGGCTCCTCAAAACGACAGCAGCTTCAAGAGCGTCCTAACGATCAGATTCGGCTGGCGCGAAGCATCCGCAACCGCGCCCTTTCCCTTGATCTCCACTTGCAGATCAGAGATAGAACTGGAAGCCACGGAATTGTCGGGAGCGAGATCGCCAAGGCGGACGAGACCGCGCAAGAAAACCGTCTGACGATCGTTACCCAAGGTGAGATCGCGGGCGGCCTGAATGACCAGGACGCCATTCGGTAGAGTCTCCATAACCTGAGCGGCCAGGTTCATGGTTACGTTGGAGCTCATGGTGGACTGGCCCTTGCCCTCAAGGCTGTGACTGGAACTGGCGTTCAAGAGATTCTGTAGACGGTTATTGCTGGCAAGCGCTCCGAACAACTGTGTGATGTTGGATTGCGCCGCAAACTGGCGGGATTGGCTGTTCTCTCCGGCAGTGCCGGCCGTGAAACTGTCCGCCAGATGGATAATCACGAGATCACCGGGGTGGCGCGCCTTGTAATCGGCGGCGATTAGGGAGAGCGGGCCGGAATCGACCCACAGACTGCCCAGAGTGGCGGGCGGCGCCGCATTCATGGCGCGGACACGAGCGAGATAGTCGTCATAAACGCTCGACGTTGCGGGAGTTTTGATCTTTTTGGAGCGTGGAGACGCATTTACGGTGACCGAAAGCAGCGCGGCCAGAAGAAAGAGTGACAGGAGCTTGGGGGAATTCCTCATAGGTCCCTTCCCTAGAAAGCCGTCTCGAGTCGATCGAGGCCGGTGACGCGCGCAAGCAGCGTGTGGCCATTGGCCGGCACGCGTACGCGAATGGTTTCACCGATGGAACCGCCTTGCAGCGGCCGGACACTGAGCATGGCGGAAGAATTTTCGGAGTGTATATAGAGCACGGCCAAGCGCCGGGATTCAACAGGCCGTGGTGCGTTGGGGGCTCGAGACGTATCACGTGAAGTGTGGCTACGGTCTGTAACGCCGGGATGGAAAGCACGCGGCATGGAAAGCCAGGCATAGAAGGGAGGGGCCTTGGGATTGGAAGAGGAAGAGATGCGGAAGCGGGCGCAACCGAGGAGATTGTCAAAAGCAAATTCCGAAACGTTGAGGCGGGTTGCGCCTTGCGGCACGGAAATGGAGGCCTGCAAGGAGATTTCGTCCAGGCTAATCTTCACGGGTACGCCACCCGAGCGGGCATCGAGATAATTTTGCAAAACGGGAAGGACATCTTCTTTAGCGATGCGGCGGCCCTCGCGGCGAACGATGGCGACTTCAGGAAGTTCAAAACTTTCCGGCTGAAAGTCCGCCTCTTGCAACGAAGCCTCCAGGAACTCGCGGCTCAGCGCGCGGAGATTCCCGATCTCCGGAGCAGTGCCGAGAACCACATTTTCGGCGCGGTGGCGAATCTCGGAAGGAGCTACGGCAGGTAGCAAGTGAGAGAGAAAGATGGTGTCGCTCTGGATGGTGGTATCCGCAAGCAGCGCAATACGGAGAGGCCCGGCGTGCACGCGGGCAAGAGGAAAGAAGAGAACGCTGAACAAAACAAAAAGGGCCGCAGGTTTGTTCATGCGCATGCTCCTTATGTGGTGGTGAGGCTGTTGATGGACTGGAACATTTCGTTGGCGGCCTGGACGACGCGGGAATTGGCTTCGTAGGAGCGCTGCGCCAGAATCATGTTGACGAATTCTGTGACGATGTCGACGTTGGAATTCTCCAGCGAGCCTTGAAGAATGGTGCCGAGACCTTCGCTGCCGCCAGGGGTGCCGACAATGGGGTTACCGGAAGCGGTGGTTTCCAGAAACAAATTCTGGCCAACGCTGCTGAGCCCGCCGGGATTGGCGAACGTGGCGAGTTGGATCGTGCCTACTTGTTGGGCTTGCTGCTGGCCGGGAAGCTGCACGCTGACGGTGCCATCGGTGCCGATGGTGACATTTGTTGCGCTGGGAGGGATAGTGATGGCGGGCTGAAGCTGGTAACCGTCAGAAGTCACAAGGATACCGGTGGGATCGAGGCTAAAGGAGCCGTCGCGCGTGTAGGCGACCTCACCGCTGGGCAATTGCACCTGAAAGAAACCCTGACCTTGAATACAAAGGTCGAGCGTGTTGCCGGTGGTATTGATGTCGCCCTGGAGTTGAACGGATGCCGAGGCGGCTAACCGGGTACCGAGACCGATCTGGAGGCCAGTGGGGAAGGTGGTCTGCTGCGTGGAAGCCGCGCCGGGCAGAACCAGATTCTGATAGATCAAATCCTGGAATTGCAGGCGGCGACGGCGAAACCCGGTGGTATTGGCGTTGGCCAGGTTGTTGGCCACGTTTTCCAGGTTGATTTGCTGGGTTTCCATGCCACTTGCGGCGGTATAGAGGGCTCGATACATTGTTTGTCTCCCGAGTTAGTTTTCGCTTTATACGCGCGGCAGATCCTGCGTCGCCGTGCGATTGAATTCGTTATGAAAGATGTACAAGGCCTTTTCCATCAATTCGGCGGTACGCTGCAAATCGATGAGCGCGACAGTGGTGCGGATCGGATCGCTGTTGGAGGTTTCCAGCGCGCCTTGCCGGACGTGCGTATCGGCGGAATTCTTTCCCGCGCCCGCTGGGGCAACGAAGTAGGTATTCCCTTCCGGCGTCAGGTCTGGAGCACTGCCAAAATCGGTGATTTTGAGAGTGGCCACGATGCTGCCATCCACGGAGATGGTGCCGTCCTGGCTGATATTCAGTTGACCAGAAGGAATCTGAATGGGCCCCTGCTCGCCGAGGACCAAGTCGCCTTGCGCGGTGACGAGTTGGCGCTGCGAATTGAGTTGGAAGCTGCCATTGCGGGTAAAACGCGCGCCGTTCTTTGCCTGGATGGTGAAGAAGCCTGAACCCTCCAGAGCGACGTCGGTGGGATTCCCGGTAGATTCCAGGTTGCTGGAAGAAAGATCGAGATGGGCGCCGCCCAACACACCATAACGATTGACGACCTGGTTGAGAGGGGAGGAGAGCGAAGCTTGCAGCCACGCGGGCATAGCGCGGTAGAAAGCGGACTGCGCTTTGTATCCCGGTGTGTTGGTGTTGGCGAGGTTGTTCGCCAGAACCTCCAGAGCATCCAGGCGAGTGGAAAACCCGGTAAAGGCAGAATAGAAACCGCTGTCCATCAGGAGCCTCCACAGAGAGAGGAGCAAGGCGGTGACCAAAGGAACGGTTAATGAGGCGGGGGAAAGTGTTGAAACTCAAATACTTTTCCTTTGCATCGGGCTGGACAAGCAAAGCGGCAAAAGAGAACCGGCAACCTCTGCCGTGGTTTGCGGGAACTGGGCAAAGATTGCCGGGAAATGGTGCAAGAGCCGAGGAGCGCTTCAGATGTGAATCACGAGGGTGAACCAGAGGGGTTCGCCTTCAAAAGAAAGCACAACCTCGAAACCTTCATGAGGCAAAACGGTCTGCAGGACGTAGTCTTCGCCCCAGATGACCGTGGGAACAGAGAGCATGCAGTGGTCCGCGAGCGTAGTGACTTTGGATTTGAAGTTCCCCGCAACCATGTTGCACAATTCACCCAGCGCATCGCCCATCATGGACGGAGTGCTCCCGCCATCCGTACGGAGCATGAGGGTCGCTAGTTTACCCGCGGTGGGAGTTGCGCAACGTATGGTGACCATCCCACAAAGCGCGCCGGCAAGGCCGACCATAGCGGTTTGCTCGGCATGGCGGTCTTCCACAGAACCCGGAAATTCGGTGAGTTCCACGCCCGCCATCATGCTGAAAACTTCCATAGCTGCGCATTCCAGGATGCCCTTCCAGTGCGGATCGGGCTTAATGGGCATATGTATGGCGTGATTCATGGTAGAGCTCACAGTGCACCTCCGACGAGCGGCGAAATACGCTCTTTGACCTGCTCGGGAGTGAAAGGTTTCCGGATGTAGCCTTTTGCGCCGACGGAAAGGGCTTCCACGACGCGCGCTTCGCTGCCTTCAGTGGTAATCATGACGACGGGAACGGATTTGGCGGACTCAATGTTGGCCAAATTGCGCAAAAATTCGAGGCCATCCATCGCCGGCATGTTGATGTCGCTCAAGATGAGATCGAAGGGGGCTTTCTGGACCTCGGCAAGGGCTTCTGCGCCGTTGCTGGCCTCCGCCACCTCGCCGATTTCGATTCCCGCCTGACGCAGGGAACGTTCGACGATTTTGCGCATCACAGAGGAATCATCCACGATTAGTACTCGAAGCTTCTTCACCTTTTCTCTCCTGAGCTGAGTTTTGTCCACCGCTTGGTTCGGGGGCAACCGCGGAAAGGCCTAGTTGAACCAGAGGCAGGACATGAATGTATTCGGTCTGCAGCGTCCCAAGGATTCCGTGGCGCTCATCATCGGTAAGCAACGGGAAGCACTGCAGGAGAAAGTTAAGGCCGCTAACCTCCATCGAAGCAAAGGGTGAATTGGCTGCATCGGCAGAGTGCTCCGGAGATTCGCCCGTTTCCAGGGTTTCGCCTTCGATAGCTTCCTGCGTCATCAGGAATTGGTCGGCAGCGGAAACGATACCGACAAGGTAGGGATCGTGTTGCGCTTGTTCGGGATTGTGGTGGTGCTCGAAAACATCCATGAAGGAAGGCATGAAGTTCCAGGCAACGGCCATCCAGCGACCGACTTTGCCGTGATCCATGCCGAAGTACTCGCGTTCGAGGAGCAGATTGTCCGGCCAATTTTCCGGTGGCACTTCCCGCTGTTTGGCTTGCTCTTCCATAACCAGCATCCATAGCGGAAGCTGGCCGATGTCATGCATGAGTCCGCCCAGATAGGCTTGTTCCCTCTCTGGATAGTCCACCTGACGCGCGATACGTTCGCTGAGGAGCGCGGCCAGGAAGCTGTGCTGCCAGAAGCGCAGCAGAGAGTTCATGGGCACGTGCTTGCCGGCGAACTGCATCAGCGAGCAGGTGAGCACAAGAGTACGCAAACGCTCGGTGCCAAGCAGGACGGCGGCCTGTTCGATACTGATCACCCGATGTCGCAATCCAAACAGTGCGGAATTGCATAGACGAAGAACCTGGGCTGACAGGCTTGGATCGGTGCGAATGACCTTGCCGACTTTCTTGAGGTCCACGGAAGGGCTGCCAAGCAGCGCGTTCAAATCCAGCAAATAATTGGGCAGGGTGGGAAGGCCCTTGCTCAGCAAGCCCACCATGCGTTTTTTGCGGCGTTCCTGATCGAAAGCCAGGGAGTCGGCTCTCTGCGGCGGCGTCACAATGAATCGCACAGGTTGGCTCATGGCAATCCCGTGGCGTCATAGACGCCATCCTTTCGTGTATCGGCGGATGATAGAAAATCTTTAGCACTGGCGAACTCCGGATCGGAGTAGCGAAACTGTTGCGGGGACGATGCTCGAAACAATAGATCCCTGCGCAACTCCTTGCGAAAGAGCGCTACCCAGATATAGCCGCCCGCGCGGACAACCTTGAGGCGCTTTGCCCGGAGGTGGGCGGCATAGTTGCAGATGGTGTCCGCGATTTCAAAGGGGTCATGCACCGAATCGAAACAGATGTCATCGCCAGAGCCGTGGCGCCGCAACATCTCAAGAGCGAGATTGACGGACGATTCCGTCGAAACGCAGGCCACAGTACGGCAACCCAGAATTTCCTCGAGCGCATAGAGCAGCGTGTGATCCACATGATCGGAAAAGGCGATGTGGAGCAAGCGGCCGTCAAACGCGCTGTAGGCAGGAACAGCCTTTGCGGCAGCCAGGAGAGGAAAAGGAGGGCAGCCCGGCACATGTGCGGCGGCGGTGTGCTGGTTTAGCGGGAAGACCGGGCAACCCCACTGCTGGCCCAACGCGGCGGTGAGCCTGGATTCGTTGAGGTCCACAATCTGGCGCACCCAGTAACCCAGCTTTCCATAGCCTGCGCGCTGCTGAAGTTGCAGTGCGGCGCGCAACTCCTGCGGCGTAATGGCGCCACGGTTAACGAGCAAGAGCCCGAGTGGAAGACGGTAAGGTTTGCCACGATCCTGAGAAAAACTTAAGAGAAGGTTTTGAAGACGATGGATGAGAGCGCCCTTCAGGCAATCAGGATCGTGATACCAGCCGTTGTTGTAATAAACTCCGCGAAAGCCGGCCAGGAGCGCGAATCGCGCTTTGCGTTTATGGCGACAATCCGAAGCGCTACAACGAATGGTGAGATGATTCCAATCCAGCTTCGCGACGATCCGCCATCCCGCCCACTTCCACGTGGCCGCAAGCTTTCTGTGAAGATCCATGTACATACGCCCTACCTCATTCAAGCGAAAGCATTTCCGCCCGCTGATTGCGGCTGACCACTTCCGTCACGCGCAACCCGAAATTTCCATCCACAACCACAACTTCACCCTTTGCCACCAAACGCCCCGCAACCAGTAATTCCGCAGGCTCATTCACCAATTGGTTGAGTTCGACCACAGCGCCCGGCATCAACCCAAAAACATCCTGCAAAAGCATCTCCCTTTCACCGAAACGGATAGTCGCCTCGAGTTGGACATCGAGGATTAAGTCCAGATTGGAAGCATGCGACTGTGCGGAATCGCTCTCCGAGGCTGGCATGCTTTCTTCCGTGGGATGTTCCGAAACCTGCGGCGGGGCTTCCACCTTGGCTGGGTCTTCTTCTTGCCCCGGAGATTGCTTTGGCTCCTCTTTGGGGAGGGGCGCCGGAGGAAGCGCGGAAAGAGCGGTGCAGAGTTCAGGGTTGAGATCCAGACGAAAGACCAGTCCTTTGCACTTCTCCGTATCAATGGCGAAAGAGGATGTGGATTGGGATTCCAGGACTGCCAGAGTTTCATTCTGGTAGACAAATTCGGTGGGTAGTTCTCTTTCTGTTTTCCATGCCAAGGCCGCTTCACCCGCCACCTGGCGCATAAATTCAAGGAAACCATCGGCATGCATGTCCGAGAAATCCACGGCCGCATCCACAGGCTCTGACATCAGCAACTGAACACACTGAACCGCAACTTTCTTCTCGCAAGTCCACAGGAGTTGGCCTTGCAAACAGCCACCGCCGGAGAACTTTGCGCTGAGTACGTTCGTGTTCTCCGCGCTTGCGAGTTGCAGGGAAGGTTCCGCGGAATCGGAAATCGCAGCGTTTTCCGCGCCAAGCTGAGCGAGGATTTTGGTGAAGGCACACTTCCAGACCGCGGTAAAAGCGGTAATTGCCGCTGTAGGGGCTTCGCTCATTTGCCCTCCTCTTTCGTGCCCGGACGCAGCGGGATGCGTCGCTCAATGCGCGCGCCGCGATTCGGGCCATGGCGGATGGGATAGGCGCGGAACATGGGCTTCCCGGCAACGTTGAGGTGGATGGGCTCGTGCACGCGTTTGGGAAGGACGAGGACGCGGCCGGGCTCGAGCGCCACGATTTCACGGATGCTGAGCGGGCTCGGCGGGAGGCTCAAGTTTACGTCGAAGCGGCTCTCCATCAGGCGCTCTTGAAGCTGGCGGCGCACTTCGCGGGAAGGTGTGCGCTCAAAATAGGACCACTGCACGGAAAGTTTGCGCAGCAACGCGTTGGAGACCACCGCGGGAAACGCCAGGTTGAGCGAGCCTCGGGAGTCTGGGAGGCGAATTTCGAAGGTAAGGGAAAGGACTTTTTCCATGGGGAGCATGAGGGTTTGGATTTGCGTGTGTTGCTGGCGGAGATCGAAAACGATGTCGATGTCCAGCACGGGCGCCCAGGTGGTCTGCAGGTCGCGCGCAATCAGACGCACAACCGTTTCAAAGATCTGCTCTTCAATTTCGGTGAGTTCGCGCGGATCGATGGGTTCGGAACCCGAACCGCCAAGGACAAGTTCCACAATTGGAAAGACAAGGGAAAGATCGGCCTGGATGGTGGCGCGGGCATCGATGGGCATGACCCGCAGCGAAGCCAGGTAAGTTAGTTCTGGCAAGCGGCTGACAAACTCCGAGTACATAATTTGCTCGACGGAGACCAGGTTCATTTCGAAACCGACCCTGAGGTACGCGCCCAGGGAGCCCCCCAGGCGCCGGGCAAAGGATTCGTGCAGGGTGGTGATGACGCGCACCTGTTCGGCATTCAGGGTACCCAGTTTGCGCAGATCGCACGGCTTCACATTTTTCCGCGGAGTTGCAGCGCCACCCTTCGGTGAGACTTTGGCGGCACTGAAAAGAGCGTCAATCTCTTCCTGAGTGAGAATTTTGCGCATAGGTCACCTCAGCTCGGCATCGCACGCAGCGATGGGTCGCGTTCCGCCTCGTGCTGAGCCTGAATTTTTTCGCGCAGACTCCCACGCAAGCGCAGAATGGCCGCGGTATGAATCTGCGAGACGCGAGACTCGCCAATATCCAAGATCAAGCCGACTTCTTTCATTGTGAGTTCCTCGAGGTAGTAAAGGCCGAGGACATGACGCTCTTTCTCTTCCAGCTCCTCGATGGCCTCCGCTAGAAGAGTGCGCATTTCCGAGCGCAGACAGAGTTGAAAGGGATCGTCCTCTTCGTTGGCGGTGAGCGAACTATGAGGGTTTTCCGGGGTCTCCTCACCGCTGGTGGCTTGCAGACTGCCAAGATCCAAGCCACGCAAATCGCCCAGAACTTGCTGGTACTCTGCGAGCGGAATTCCCATGTGCGCGGCTATCTCGGTGTCGGTGGCGGCGCGGCCCTCTTTCCTGGCAATTTCGCGCTGGGCATCTTCAATGCGGCGTGCCTGGCGGCGGAGCGCGCGCGGGCTCCAGTCCATTTGCCGTAGGCTATCGAGAATGGCTCCACGAATACGGAAACGCGCATAGGATTTCAATTGCACGTTGCGGCCGGGATCGAACTTATCCACAGCGTCAATCAGGCCAACAATTCCGGCGTGAACCAGATCATCGAATGGAACATGGGAAGGGAGACGCTCGTGGATGCGGCGGGCGATATAACGCACTTCGGTAAGATTTTCCTGCAGCAGACGTTCGCGTTCGACGGGATCGAGAACGGCGGTGGCGGAATCATTTTTGGAAGATGTGGTCAACATGGCTCAGTTTCCTGCTAGATGAACTCTCCTCGTGTTGCGCTTCATCGCACCACCCCCAGGGTTTGCACCGACACGGAAGCGGGAATTTCCGCGGGTGAAAGGACCACGATGCGAGGCAGGAAGGGCTCCAGCAAACGGCGTAGGTGGTAGCGGGACGGGCTATTGCAAAGAAGAATGGTCGAACTCAGCGCGAGCTTGTCGCCCACCATCTTCTGCAAGCCTTCGAGGATCTGGCGGAGCGGAGCGCCCACCCCACCCGCGGACTTCTCTCCACCAGCCTGGGGATCCAATTGGCGCTGAAACTCCTGCTCGATGGCGGGATCGAGAGCGAGCACTTTGAGTTTGCGGTCGTCCGCGATGAGGGGCTGGACCAGGGAGCGGGCAAGCGCCTGGCGTACGGCCTCGACGAGCGCGACGGGGTTTTTGTTGGCAGTGGCGGTATCGAGCAAGGTCTCCAAGATGGAGCTTAGGTCGCGAATGGAAACTTGCTCGCGCAAGAGTTGCTGCAGGACTTTTTGTACTTCGCCGAGGGTGAGCAGGCGCGGCACAAGCTCATCCACGAGCTTGGGCTGCGCTTCGGCCATGGCGTCAAGCAGGCGCTTGGTTTCCTGGCGCGTCAGCAGTTCGTGGGCATACTGGCGGACAATTTCGGCCAGGTGGGTGGCGAGCACGGAAGTTTGATCGACAACCGCATAGCCGCTGGCCAAGGCCTGCTCCTGCAAGCCCGGCACAATCCACAACGCGGAGGCGCCGAAAGCGGGTTCCTGCGTCGCCAAACCCTCCAACTGGCTCGCGGTGGGGTCGGAGCTGATCGCCAACAGGCGCTCCTGCTGCATCTCCCAGCGGGCCACTTCGACGCCGCGCAGGAGGACCACGTATTCGCGCGGTTTCAATTTGAGGTTGTCCGTAATATGCACGGAGGGAACGAGGAAACCCAATTGCAGCGCGAGGTGCTTGCGCAGAGCGCGAATGCGCTGCAACAATTGGCCACCTTGCGCCTGATCCACCATGGGCACGAGCCCGTAGCCCACTTCCAGACTGATTTCGTCGAGCTTCAGCAAGGCTTCGAGCTGCTGCTGCGGATCGGCCTTCTTCTTTTCTGCAACAATTTCCGCAGTCTTCACCTCTTCGGCGGCCTTGACGGTTGCGCGCGAAGCGAGGTACGCCATAAGCGCAGCAATCATAAAAAACGGCATTTTCGGCAGGCCAGGAATCAAGCCCAGCAGCAGCATGACGCCAGCGGCAATGCGCAGCGGAGTCCGTTTGCCGAATAGTTGGCGGCCAAACTCGACGCCCACCGTGGTTTCGCTTGAGGTGCGGGTCACGACGATGCCGCCCGCGACGGAAACAAGCAGGGAGGGAATCATGGTGACGAGGCCATCGCCGACGGTGAGCACGGTGTAGGTTTTTGCGGCGTCGGCTAAAGGAATATTCAGTTGAAAAACGCCAATCAAGAAACCGGCCACGATGTTGATCACCGTGATGAGGATGGTGGCCAGGGCGTCACGCTGGCTGAAGCGGGCGGCGCCGTCCATCGCGCCGTAGAATTCCGCTTCCTTGCCGATGATTTCGCGACGCGCGCGGGCCTGGTGTTCGTCAATCAGCCCGGCATTCATTTCGGCATCAATGGCCATTTGCTTCCCCGGTAAGGCGTCGAGGGTGAAACGAGCGGCGACTTCGGCGGTACGAACGGCGCCGTGGTTGATGACGAGGTACTGAATGGCAATCAAGGCGAGAAAAATCACGAAGCCCACGACATAATTGCCGCCAACAACAAACTGCCCAAAGGCTTGAATCACAGTTCCGGCGGCGCCTAAGCCTTCATTGCCGTGCAGAAGAATGCGGCGGCTGCTGGCGATATTCAGGGAAATGCGGAGCAGGGTGAGAAACAGCAGCATTGTGGGGAAAACGGAGAACTGCACGGGGCGGAGGATGTACAACGCGGAGAGGAGAACGAGGACGCCGAGAGTGATACTCATGGACAGAAGGATGTCCAGCACAATGGCAGGGACAGGTATGAGCATCACAAACACCAGGGTGACGGCAGCGACGGGGAACAGCCATTCGGTGGCGCCTCTCGATTGCTTCGCGGTGATCTCCACGGCCATGAACTCTCCCTAATACGATTTGGCTTCCGCGCTGCGCATGCGCATTTGCGCGCGGAAGACGAATGCCAATATTTCGGCGACGGCGGCGTACAGTTTTGGTGGAATCATCTGGCCAACTTCAGTGGCTTTGTAGAGCGCTTGGGCCAGTGGCGGATTTTCGACGATGGGGACGTCGTTCCAGCGCGCCAATTCCTTGATCTTCAGAGCGATCAGGTTTTGCCCTTTGGCCACAACCACGGGCGCGGCCATGATGGCGGGGCGATATTCGAGTGCAACGGCGTAGTGCACCGGGTTGGTGATGACGGCTGTAGCGCGCTGCATGCTTTTCTGGAGGGACTTGCGGGCCATGTCGCGGCGCAGGCGGCGGATGCGTCCGCGGACTTCCGGATTGCCTTCGTTTTCCTTGGATTCGTCGCGCACTTCCTGCTTGGTCATGCGCAGGGACTTTTCGTAGGTTTGCCATTGCAGAAAATAGTCCATGGCGGACCAAATTAGAAAAACCACGACGGAGCGCCAAGCCAGCCCGAAACACAGGGAGCCCAGCTGAGCGAGCAGTGCACCGGGATGCAGACGCGCCGCATGCAAAATACCCACTGCCTGCGATTGGATGAGGCGCAACGCCAGATAGAGAATCACGGAAGTGGGCACCAGGGAACGCAGAACGCGGCTGATGCCTGCGAGAGAGAATAGTTGCTGCAGGTTGTTTGCCGGGTTGAGGCGATTAAAATTCGGCGTGAGTGCCTCTGCAGCGAAGGTGGGCGCCCCTTGCGCCAGGGTGCTGACCACGGCGACTCCGAAAGCCACTAGGAGCAACGGACCGACGCCGAGGAGCACAGCCGTACCGGTGGCGGACCATAGCGGAAGACCTCCATCCCAATGAGTGGAAATGGCCGAGTCCAGCAGGTTCGCAAAGTAAGAGCGCCAACCTGAAATCCAGGCTGCGGGGCGCCAGGCCATGCAGAAGACCAAGCCCAACAGAGTGATGGCCGAAACGAGATCACGGCTACGGAGGACTTGTCCGTGTTCGCGTGCTTTGAGGCGTCGGCGTGGTGTGGCCTTCTCTGTGCGATTGTCCGGCAAAGTTATGTTCCTTCAGTGCGCCAATTCCAGCAGGCGCCAGCTCCAGGCCAGCGCATGGCTGAACTCTTTTTCAAAGAATCCCGGCCACAGCCCGACGGCCATCGCCAGAACGACATAACCCAAAAGGATTTTCAGGGGAATGCTGAGAAACAGCGCGGGCATTTGCGGGGCGGCCTTGCTGACGAATCCGACGGTGACGTCAAGAATCACTGTGGCCAGAAGGACGGGCGCGGCAAGCTGGAGTCCGGCAGTCCACATACCAGCCGCGGCATGAAAGAGATCGCGGACGTGCTGGATGGAAAAGACGATGGTGCCCGGTGGCACGCGTTCAAAACTTTTTGCAATACCACGGAGGATCCAGTGGTGCACGTTTAGTTGAAGGAAGAGAAACAACACGATGAGTTGTTGCATGTTGGCGAGCACCGGCGTGTCCACGTCGGTTTGAGGGTCGATTACGTTTACCAGGGAGAATGACAACTGGAAGCCGGTGATCTGCCCGGCGAGCTGCACGGCTTCAAACACGAATTGCAGACAGAGCCCGATCAACAGACCGAGCATCAACTCCGTAAGGCCAAGTTGCGCCAGGGTTGAAATTGAAAACGGCGAGGAGAAAGGCGGGACCACCGGATAAAGCGCGATGGTGCACAGGAGCACCAGAATGGCCTTGATTTGCGCGGGGATAGCCACGCTGCCAAAAAACGGCATGAACGTAAACACACCGCCAACACGCAAGCCGATCGCGGCCGCGTGCATGATGATCATTTCGTACGATGAGATCACACCGCCCCTTTCATCGCGTGTACAAACGGAAGTCGCCGAATAGCGCGCGGGTAAACACAACCAGGTGGTGCAAAATCCACGGCGCCAGGACAAACAGGATGATGCCGACAGCGGTGAGCCTGGGAACGGTGGATACGGTGGTGTCCTGGATGGAGGTCAAAACCTGTGCGACGTTGATGATCAGGCCGATCACCATCGCCGAAAGAAGTACCGGTGCCGCAACCCAGAAGGCGGCTTCGATGGTTTGCCGTGCCAGCGCGACTACCTGTTCGGGTGTCATGGTTTTACCTCACACCTGAAAGCTCCGCAGCATCGAGCCGACGACGAGGTTCCAGCCGTCTGCGACAACGAACAACAAGATTTTGAGAGGCGTGGAAATCACCACCGGGGGAAGTTGGAACATTCCCACGGACGTGGTCACCGATGCAGTCACCAGATCAATGACGAGGAACGGCAGAAAGAGCACGGCGCCAATCTGGAAGCCGGTCTTCAATTCCGAAAGGACATAAGCTGGAATGACGATGCGCATGGCCAAGTCATCGGGCTTTTGCGGGCGGGGCTCCTTGCTCATTTCCAGGAAAAGGGCGAGATCCTTTTCTCGCGTGTAGTTCAGCATGAAGTGGCGCATTGGGACGGCACCCTTGTCCAGCGCCTGCCAAACCGTGAGCTTTCCCTGCTCGTAGGGTTGAATGGCTTGCTGATTGATTCCCATCACGACAGGTTGCATCAGGAAATAAGTAAGGAACAGCGAGAGGCCCACGAGCGTTTGATTCGTTGGCGCCGTCTGAGTGCCAAGGGCCTGGCGCAGAAAATGGAAAATGATGAGGATGCGCACAAAGGGAGTCATCGAAAGGAGGATGGCGGGAAGAAGCGTTAGCAGAGTCAGCAAGACGATGATGGTGACTGGCGTGGAATCGGAGCGCACCGTCATTCCAGGAAGCTGGATTACCGTCTGTTGGGGTGCAGCCAGGATGCGAGCGGGCAGAGCAAGAGCGCAGAGAGCCAGTGTGAAGGTAACGGGCTTGAGTTTGGCGAAGCAAGGAGCAAAGCCTCTCACGCAATGTGCTCCTTTTCCCATGCGAACTTCCGCACTTCTTGCTCGGTTTGGGGCTCGAGTAGTGTGATCGTGTGGGCTGTGACACCGATTAAGAGCTTTTCGTTTCTCCACTCAACTACGGCAAGAAAGCGCTTGTCTCCCAAGGGCAGTGTTTCCTGAAGTCGCAGATTGTGAATTTTGCGCCGCACGTGAATTTGGCGGAGGCCTCTGGCAAGCACGTCCAGGACAGGCCGGAAGAATCCCGAAGCAGGCCAACGTAATTCCCGCGACTTTTCTCCTAGAGTTTCCGGCATTTCGATGCTCCTCAGGCAAGTTCCGTCAAGCGAATCGCCAGCCGCTGTCCAACCACTTCAAATTCCGCCCAACCAATGAGCCGGGCATTCACAAAGATGGGAAGGTCGGCGCCATTGACATTCTTGGATTCGACAATTGATCCTGGCTCCAGCCGCAAAAGATCGCGCACGGCAAAATCCTTCAACGGAACATCCACGCTCAGGGCGCACGGTAGCATGGCCGCTTCGCTCCACAGCTCTTCGGACAATTCCGCTTTGCGAATTGGAACGGTCATCGGCAACGACGCCATAGTTCACCGTTGGACCAAAAATTCCGTGAAATAGATGTCGCGAACGCCGAGTTCGGGAACGCTGCGATTCAACTCTTCGATCAACCTTTTCTTCAACTGTGTTTTGCCGTCCGGAGTAAGAAGCGCGTCGGCGCTGCACTCCGTGAGCACGGAGAGTATCGCGTCGCGGATGCGCGCCATGGGGAGGCCAGAGGCGGGCTTGTCTTTTTCGGTACCGGGCGGCAAATGGTCCAGCGCCAGATCCATGGTCACACGCAGGAAATGGTTATCTTCCCGATCCGCAAGATTCACGGTAAACCCATCGAGATGAATCGCGATGAGTTCCGAATTGCCGGAAGAGCCCGCGGCAGCAGCTTCGGAAGCATCTCCGCGTCCGAAAGCAAACCAGGCTCCGATTCCTCCGGCAAGCAGTGCGAGGCACGCGATGAGCACAACGATTGGCAAGGAAGACTTGCGTGGAACAACTGCCGACTGAGGAGGAGCCTGGGGCGGTTCGATGGACAGTGGAGTCTTTGCAGCCATACGAGAAAGGGTGGTGCAATTTAATCGCCGGAAGAGCCACTTCTTTTGCAGAGAGTACGAGCACAAGTCCTCTGGAAGTCGTGTGAAATGGCGGAGTTATGGAATCAGGAGAAGAAGGTTGGCGAAGCGTGGATATTCAGAATGAAACGTCGGGGAAGGATTGGGAGTTCCCTCATGAAGATTCTCTTAGAGAAAGGAAGAGCTCCGATTTATCGCGGAGCTCTTCCCTCGCTGGATGCTGCTTATGTGATCAAGTTGATGGCCGCTTGCGTGACCTCATTGAATGTGGTGAGGACCTTTGAGTTCGCCTGGTAATCGCTCTGCGCCACGATGAGCTGCGCAAACTGAGTGGCAATGTCCACGTTCGATTGTTCCAACGCGCCACCGCTTAACGAGCCCCGGCCGCCTGTGCCCGGCTGGCCAATATCGGCGGGGCCGGATGCCAGGCTGGAAATGAATTCATTTGAGCCGTTGCGGACCAAGCCCTGTTCATTGGAAAAACTGGCCAAGGCAATCTGGCCGAGTGAACTGGTTTGCCCGTTGCTGAAAATTCCCTGAATCACGCCGTCGTTGCCAATCGTGAAGCTATTGAGCGAGCCGCTGGCATAGCCGTTTTGCTGCGTGGAAGATGTTGCGGAGGACCCGGCCAATTGGGTCACTAAGCCGCCGCCATTGGAATTAAACAGATTCCAGGTGAAATTGAGGGGGCTGGCGCCATCAGCGAGATCCGCAATCGTCAATCCCGAGACGTTTGTGGCGGGCGTGACGAGTTGACCGTTGCCGTTGAACGTCAGCGTCCCGGCCCCGATGATTGGGTTACCGCCGGCGGCCAGGTCACCTGAGGGAGCCGTGATCTGGTACGTCCAAGTGTTGGCAGCGGTCTTGGTGAAGTTGAAGGTCAGCACATGGCTGGTCCCCAGTGCATCGTAGGCAACAATCGAGGTGCTAAAAGTCCCGGCAGGCGCATTGGTGCCAGTTGGACTGAAGGTTTCCGTAAGCGCTTTAGTGGTGTCGGTCAGGGAGTTGGTGGTGAAATTAATGGCGTTTCCGTTTGCCGTGGTGATCACAAGATTATTGCCGTTCAGGGACGCAGAGAAGTTGGGATTGGCATCGATCTTTGTAACGAGGGTCGCCAGCGTATCTCCGGCGACCGTCGTATAAGTGAAGGTATTCGTTCCGTCCGTGAACGTCAGTTGGGAACCAGTCGCCAGTGTGTCCGCGGAATTAATTCCCGTACCGGTCTGCTGGCTGGCAGCGACTGCTCCTGTTCCACCGCTTGCATCCAGATTGAGGGCTAGTTGGACCTCGGTTGTGGCTTGCGGCAGATTGATCAGGCCCGTAGGAATGGAGAGGGGGCCGAGCGTGGCGTTTGTGGGAATCACACCATCAACAGCCTGGTAGCCTTGAACTGTTGCGCCGGCCTCGGTTTGCAAGGTGCCGTCCGAGCCGACCGACAAGTTACCCGCGCGAGTGTACATTTGCTCGCCGCCATTATCGACGACGAAAAAGCCATCGCCCTGAATGGCAACGTCGGTGGAGTTACCCGTGCTCTGGATACTGCCCTGCGTCAACTGCGATTCAATGCCGGCGACTGAAGCGCCGACACCGACCTGGATGGCATTGCCGTCGCCGCTGGAGCCGATCTGCTGGTAAAAAAGATCCTGGAACGAAGCGCTCTGGGCCTTAAAACCGGTGGTGTTCAAGTTCGCAAGATTGTTGGCAATGACGGACAAATCCGTGGAGCTGGTATCTAGCCCTGAAAGCGGAATTGAAAATGACGGCATGGTGTTCTCCTAAGTTGAAAGCTAGCCGGCGACTGCGCCGGGAAAAGGTTTAGTGAAAACAGGGTCAACATCGGAAAGGTGCATGGGGATCTCAACGGCTTCCCCATCATGGAAGAAATCAACTGGAGCCACTGGAGGTTGCGCCGGTCAGGTTATCCAGATCCTGTTTGATGCCAATGAGCTGCTGGAGTGAATTCATGGAGACGAGTTCGCCCATCATCTGATCGGGATCCATAGGGCTGAGCGGATCCTGAGCCTGCAACTGTGCGGTGAGCAGGGTGATAAACGAGTTGGCGTTGAGTTGGTTGTTGGAGGAACTTGTCGAGGAGCTGCTGGGAGAGCTCGACGACGATACCTGGGGCAACGGATGGGAAATTCCTGAAATGTGCATCATATTCTTCTCCAATCTCTATGCGAGGACGCTCAATCGTCCCCGGTCATCAAAAATCCCACTGGGCTCCGCCGCTGCCGCGAAAACGGGCGGAAGGGTGGCAATTTCTTGCGACTGCCGATAGACCGTCCCCGGCTGGCTGCGCGGCTGGTGCTGCGCGTGATCGCCCGCGCCGTGGGCGGTGGAATGCACTGCGCCCTGCAGGAGCACCACGCTTTGCACTTGGAGACTTTTCTCTGAGAGCGCTTGCTGCAGGGATGGCAGCTCCACGGCAAGCGCCGCGTGCGCCTCTCGCTTCTCTACCATAATGGCCGCGCCCACCTGCTCGCCCGTGACCCGCGCGTGCAGTTCCACCGCACCGAGCTTGTCCGTCTGCATGGCAATGTGCATTTCGGAATGTGCGCCGGTCCCTGCAAGTTGCGCGTTGTTGATCGGGCCGGATGTGCCCGCGCCCAAATCAGGCTTATCCGGAGCCGCACTGTTCGAGCTGTCGCTCCGCGAAGGATCCGAAGATGAGGTCGTTTGTGCCTGAGAAGCATCCTTTGCGATCTGAATTGTCGCTGGTGCCGCGCCACCGGACTGAAGGTTGCAGCTCGGGTCCGGAGTATTCTGTTGGGCTGCATTCAGTTTGTCGTTGAAGTTCGCGATTGCGCCCGTGCTGTTTTCCTTGGCATCCGGAGCGGTGAGCGTCGAATTTGTTGGCTCCTGATCGTCGGCCGTGTTTCCAGTGCCTCCGCCGCCGCTCTTCTGCACGTTCACCTGGTCAACGGCATTTTGATGACTTCCAACGACGCTGGAACGCAAGACATTCGATTGCAAATCGGTCTTCGGCATATCCAGCGAGCTGACCGCGGGGCTTTTCACGGGGGCGCTCAGCGGGTCCTTTGCTATCCTGGCGTTCATTGCTGCTGCTGTCGCATTTGTCTTTTCCGTAACGGCGGCAACCTGCCGCAACACATCTCCAAGGGTGGGCAATTGCGGATGAATGGAGGCAATGCCAGTGCTCGAAGACGGAATTGCTGAAACTTTCCCGCTTGCCGTCACTGGTGTTGCGGCTGGAGTTTTGCTACCCGGTGGTACCGCTTGATTCTGAAGAGCCGGTGCATTCGCGTCGAAAGCAACTGCGCGTGTTTGGCTGGCAGCCGCGGCTGGAACAGCCAGAGGGGTTACAACGCTGGCTGGAGTGCTTGCCGAGTTGATCGGGCCCAGAGGCGGCACTGGGTTCGGATTCAGGCGCGGATTTGGAGCCATATCGCCTGTTTGATCGAGCGTTGCGTATTGCGCCGCTGGTTGCGCTGCTATCTGGGCTGCGAGCGAAGTTGTTACGGCCGTTGGCAGAGATTCGGTGGCCATTTCGGTTTCGGGGGAGCTTGCGATTGCAATCGGATCTGTGTTGACAGTTGAAGGCGCTGACGAGTTCCCTGCCCCGCTTGCGATTTGGTTTGCCGGTATTGATGTCGTACTTCCCGACGGAGGTTCACGACTTGCCGCGTTTGCCGTTGGAGAGTTCGAGGTGTCCGGAGGCGCTGTCGAGTCTGGTAATGCGGGAGAACCCGCACCCTCGGTAATCGTCCAGGCGGAGCACGGAATGCTTGCCGGAATTGCGGACGCGGAATTATTGGTCGGAACGCCAATGGAGGGCGGAAGAATGGGGCCAAGAACGGGGCTCAATTGATTGAACAAGGCAATGCCCTGCGTGCTAGCGGAGGAGGTCGTGCCCGCGGTTGCGGCTTTTTTCTGCGGGACGTTGGCTGGTGGATTCGCAGACGCTATGGAAGACGCGCTGTTTAGGGATTTGTCAGCGCTTTTTGTACAGGATGGTTGCGGATCAAGGGTGGCCATTTTTTGTGCCATCATTTGCGCGAACACCGGCGAGCCGCTGGCTGGTTTCACCGGTGCAGGAAGCGCTGCAGCCGACACTGGCAGATCTGCCACTGGCGCATTCGCTGGCATCGTCGGAATGATGGCTGCTGGCATCACGCTCCACTCGAACTCCGAAACGGTAGATGCACAAGGTCCGCCATTCCGCGTCGCACAGCCAGCCAACACTTATCCCTCAATTGCAGAGAGAGTTGCAGTATCTTGCGGAATTTGCATTTGCAGCTGGACCGGGCAAATCGCTTCCCCAGACGGCAACCTTTGCCCAGCTGAATCGCAGATCTAACTGTTGGTTTTGTGGAACGTTTGGATGAGGAATGTCTCATCGAGCGTGCGTTGGAGTTGGCGAAGCTCTTCCAGGTCATGAACGGTTTGTTGGCGCTGTCGCAAATCATCGAGCACTTCGCGCTTTTGACGGGCTTTCCTGTAGACCTGCAACTGCTGCAGCCGCAATTGCTCCGCCGCTTCGATCTGTTTGCGGATTTCCGCCTGCCTGCGCCGCGCGCCTGCGTCCCATTCCGCCGCAAGCTGCAGCACGATTCCCCTGGTCCCTTCTTGCAACTCTTCCATCGCACGCTGTTTGCGCGCGAGGCGAACCTGTTCCCAGAATTGGAATTGCGCCTTGAGTTGTGCGACCCGGGCGACGCGGGCCAGCAGCCGGCTTTCTTCCTGGTGCTCCAGGCTGCGTTGCAAGCACAACAACGCTTCCAGCCGGTATTTAAAGGGCATGTGTTTATCCCGGAAGCGCCAGAAGAGCCTTGACCGAATCGGCGTAAGACGCGCGCTCGTCTTTGCGCTGCTGCAAAAATGCCGTGATTGCGGGAAGGGCCGCCAAGGCGCGATCCAGCTCGGCATCCGCGCCCTTTTGATAAGCGCCGATGCGCACAAGGTCTTCGCTGGCGGCATAGGCAGCCAATAATTGGCGCAAACGCTTGGCCTTTTCCTGATGCTCGACAGTGCACACGGATTCCATCAGACGGCTGAGGCTATCGAGCACGGAAATGGGAGGGTAGTGGCTGCGCGCGTTGAGTTTGCGGTCCAACAGCACATGGCCATCGAGCAGCGCGCGCACCGCGTCCACCAGGGGATCCTGCTGGTCGTCCCCCTCCATTAAGACAGTGTAGAAGGCGGTGATACTGCCACCGCCAAAATTTCCGGCGCGTTCAATCAGCCTCGCGAGCAACGTGAATACCGAGGGCGTATAACCTTTTGCGGTGGGCGGCTCGCCCGCGGCAAGGCCGATTTCGCGCTGGGCCATGGCAAAACGGGTCAAGGAGTCAACCACGAGGAGGACGTGCTTCCCCTGCGCGCAAAAATATTCCGCAACCGTGGTGGCCGCAAGCGCCGCGCGAATGCGCAGAAGCGGCGATTGATCGGAAGTGGAAACCACAACTACCGAGCGTGCCAGTCCTACTTTCCCTATGGATTCCTCGAGAAACTCACGAACTTCGCGACCGCGCTCACCGACCAGCGCGAGCACGGTCAAATCCGCGCTTGTGCCGCGCGTCATCATTCCAATTAAGGTGCTTTTGCCCACGCCGCTGCCGCCGAATATACCTACGCGTTGACCACGCCCGGAAGTCAGCAGGCCATCAATGGCGCGAATCCCGCAACCCAACGGTTCGCGAATGGGCGAGCGTTCGAGGGGTTGCGGCGGATCTCCATGCAGCGGCCA
>Ga0209517_10002383_pt1 | contig 26576 bp, 24 predicted proteins | sample PeaSoiMetSII2010_FD_187695 | JGI IMG/M metagenome (GOLD analysis project Ga0209517, IMG submission 187695) | Peat soil microbial communities from Weissenstadt, Germany - SII-2010 (SPAdes) (version 2) | ecosystem: Environmental > Terrestrial > Soil > Wetlands > Peat | place: Germany... | reverse complement strand
CCTGCTGACGGGGCAGATGATCGAGTTCAGCCCAACGCCACAATTGTTCACGACGCCGAGCGATCCGCGGACGGAAGCGTACATCACAGGCCGGTTCGGATGAGAATTTAGGTGATTTTGGTTTTAGCCGCGTTGGGAAGCAGATAAGATGGGGATGGGAAGGGCGCAATGGAACGTCACTTCGAAAAGGATTTGAACGAGCTGAAAGAGCGGCTGCTGTGGATGGGCAGCCTGGCGGAGCGCGCCGTGCATCAGTCCGTGCACGCGGTGCTGGATACCGACGAGCAACTGGCCAAGCGGGTCCTGGACGAAGAAGATGCCATCAACGAGCTGCAGTTGGAAGTTGACGACCGGGTGGTGCAACTGCTGGCGCTGCACCAATTGATGGCGGCGGACCTGCGGTTTGTGCTGGCGGTTTCACGCATCAACAACGACCTGGAGCGCATCGGCGATCAGGCCGTGAACATAGCGCAAGGTGCGTTGCGGATTCTGCGGCATCCCCGGGTGAAGCCCTACGTGGATTTGCCGCGAATGACGGAATTGGTGGAAGAACAAGTGAGGAGCGCGTTGAACGCGGTGGTGCGGCGCGATGTGGAGCTGGCGCAGAAGGTGATGGCCACGGACGACCAGGTGGATCATTACCGGGACCAAATTTTCCGCGAGCTGCTGACGTACATGATGGGCGATTCGAGCGTGGTCTTTCCCGCATTTGAGTTGATTCTGGTGGCGAAAAATCTGGAGCGGATTGGCGACCACGCTACGAATATTGCGGAAGATGTGATCTACATCGTCCAGGGGCAGGACATTCGGCATCCCTCGGTGGACCGGCGGTAGAACGCCAGGCAGCGTGAAGGTCAGGCTCTTGCGGAGCCGCGATTCGTGGCGACCAGCAGCAGGACGATCGCAAGCAAAACACTCAAAATCGAGATAAGCATTCCCAAGGTGCGATCCGGGGTGCGTGCAAAGCGCACATGGATTGTGGAACTCCCTGCAACGATGGGAATGACCATCTGCTCGAAGTTGTCCAGGCGGCCGGGAACGATGCGCGCGCCGTTTACTTCGACTCGCCAGGCAGGATAGTTCAGGAGGCGCAAAGCCAGCCGTGCGGGCGCCGGGGAATCGACGCGCAGAGCTTTTTCCTCCGTGGTCCATTTCTGGATTTGAACATGGGTGTCTGGGACGCGTGCGTCCTCGGGCTGGGCAGGGAGAATTTTTGTGGGCGGGGCGTTGGGCGGGAGGTCCGTGTGGTCATCGCCGAGAGGATCATATTCGTCCGTGCCGTCAAAGCCGGTTTCATCAGTGATGGCCGCCTGGAGAGTGGGTATTTCATCGGGATCCCACCAGGTGTTGTTCACCAGAAAATTGGCCAGGGGGACCGAAAGAAGCAGCAGAAGAACGACCCAGATCCATCCGCGGCGTTTCTGGAGAGCGTCGGCAAGGAAGCAGGCGCCGACAACGGCGAGAACGGACATCCATCGCCAGGGAAACTGAACGAAACGAAGTTTAGGCAAGAAATTCCAGAGCGGGGTGGTGAAGCGGAGTATCAAGACGCTGGCCACAGCGGCAAGAACCAGAAGCGCGAGCCACGCTTTTCGGTGAGGGTCGCCAGATTTGGCAAAGGAGGCGAAGCGGCGGGAGACCAGAGCCGCGACAGCGCAAAGCAGAAAGAGGAGCATTGCGCAGCAGGAAGCGATCCAGTTAAACCAAGTGTGCTCGGCATCAGCGATGTAAGTGAACAGGAAATTCTGGGAAGGTAAAAGGCCGCTGGCGAGGGCTTGGCCAATATTGACCCAACGCTGTTCGTACGCAGCTGGAATCAGATAAAAGCAAGTCAGGCCAAAACCCAGCGCGAGTCCGGAAACACTGCGAAAAGCGATTTTCCACGAGCGCTGGGTAATCGCTGCCCAAGCAAATAGAAGAGCAAGGGAATAGGTGGCGATGACACCAGCGGGGGCGTTGGCGAGCCAGACAGCCGCAAACGGAATAGCGAAGGAGACAAGCGGAGAGGATTTGCGTGAAGGTGGAGCGAGAAGATTTGCCAGGCGTAGTGTGGCCAGAAGCAAGAGAGGGAAGAAGGCGCAGGCGAGCTGCTCGGCAAAGTCGCTGCGGATGTACGTTAACAAGAGCGCATTGGGATTTATGACGTAGCAGGCGGCGCCCAGGATGGCCGCGCGGTCGCTGACGAGCCGGCGGAGTAGAGAAAACGCCGAGAAACCCGCAAACGTCTGCACCAGAACAATGAATACGAGAGGGATCCACATCCCGGGAAGGACCAGGCTGAGGGCAGCGCCAAGAATCCAGGATAGCGGTGGATAAAAGATGAAGCGTGGTTCGCCGAAACCGTGGTTCATCCAGGCAGTCCAGCGTGGATAGACAATGCCTTGCTTCCACTGGAAGGCAGTGTCCAGCCAGGAAGCGGCGTGGAATTCAAAATCGTGGCCAGAAGCGCTGCCCAGCCAAAAGAAGGGCAAGACGATGGCTACGGAAAGAAGAAACGAAATGGCGATGGCGACCGCCCAGGCTGGAATTCGGGGCTTCGCGTGAAAGGACGTAGATGGAAGTGGACCTGTCATCGAAGATTCATGGAATTGTAACCGGAGAAGGCTCTTCGCGGCGACCCTGCGCGAAGCGTGTGCCCCCGCGGCGGAATTGAGGGATAATACGCGCGATCATGAGCAGCGTAAGCATAAGTGTTGAGCCCATTATCGAGGCGCGCAAGCTGGAAAAGTTCTATCCGCAGCCGGATGGCCAACGCATCCAGGTGATCGCGCCGACGGATCTGGCGATCTATCCCGGGCAAATTATCGCGTTGCTGGGGCCGTCGGGCTGCGGCAAGTCCACAATGCTGCGGATGCTTACCGGACTTTCGCCGGCATCGAGCGGCAGCGTGTACTGGCATGGGCAGCCGGTGGCCGGGGAAACGCCGAATGTTTCGATTGTGTTCCAGAGCTTTGCATTGTTTCCGTGGATGACGGTACTCGAAAACGTGGAGGCGCCGCTGGAGGCGCGCGGGGTGGTGGAGTTCGACCGGCACAGGCGGGCCCTGCGAATTATAGATGCGGTGGGGCTCGACGGATTCGAGTCGGCGTACCCGAAGGAACTTAGCGGAGGAATGAAACAGCGCGTCGGCGTGGCGCGGGCCCTGGTGGTCGAGCCGGAGGTGCTGTTTATGGACGAGCCATTCTCCGCGCTGGACGTATTAACTGCGGAGACGTTGCGGGGCGAACTGCTGGAATTATGGCTGGGCAAGAAGATTCCGACGCGGGCGATTTTCATCGTTACACACAATATCGAAGAAGCAGTGGTGCTGGCGGACCGCATCATCGTGCTGGGACGAAATCCGGCGCACATCCACGCGGAGTTCACCGTGGACATGCCTCACCCGCGGGAACACAAAGAGCCGCGATTCGTGGAGCTAGTAGATCAGATTTATCGAGCGCTGACGCGGCAGGAACATCCGGAGGCCACGGCGGTGGGGCTGCAAGGGCTGGAGGTGGAGAGACAAAAGCGAGCGATGATGCTGCCGCACACGAGGCCGGGAGGGATGGCGGGGCTGCTGGAAATACTCGTGGATCATGGAGGGCGCGCGGACCTGCACGCATTGGCGGACGAATTGAGCCTGGAAGTGGACGCCCTGCTCCCCACAGTGGACACGGCAGTGCTGCTGGGTCTGCTGAAACTGGTGGAAGGCGACGCAATCATTACGCCTGACGGCGATGCGTTCGCAAAGGGTGACATCCAGGAGCGCAAAAAGATCTTCCGCGCGGCCGTGCTGTCCCACGTGCCGATACTGAGGCAAATGGAACAGGCGCTGAAGGCCAAGACTAACCGCACATTGCCGGCGGAATTTTTCCAGGACCTGCTGGACGAGCACTTCAGCGAGGATGAATCGCGGCGGCAACTGGAGACGGCGATTCAATGGGGACGTTACGCCGAGCTTTTCGATTACGACGCAGCCAGCGGCAAATTGACGCTTACCGAGACCTGATCTTCCCGTGCCCTCTCCCGCTCCTCTTCCGAAGCACCACACGCCGCTTCCTCCCGCGGCGCCGCGGCCCGAAGGTTCCCACCGGACGTGGGGCTTTCTGATCGACATCGCGGTCTTCGTTTCCGTGTTCGCGGTGGTCTTTGGCCTCTACTCGATCGGGCGATCGTGGCTGGGCCCCGTGAAAGTGGAAGCGGAGATTTCGCAAAATCCGAAAAGCTTGCCTCTGTATGCGATGTATTCGCTGGTGCGCATACTGGTGGCCTATGCGCTGAGCCTGGTGTTTGCGCTGGCCTATGGGTACGTGGCCGCCAAATCCAAGCGCGCGGAGATGGTGTTGATTCCGCTGCTGGACATCCTGCAATCGATTCCGGTACTCAGTTTTCTTCCCGGAGTGATGCTGGCGATGGTGGCGCTATTCCCGAGCCGGCAACTGGGAGTGGAACTGGGTTCGATCATCCTGATATTCACCGGACAGGTGTGGAACATCGCGTTCAGTTTCTATTCGTCATTAAAAACCGTGCCACGCGACTTACGGGAAGCGGCGATCATTTACCGGTTCAGCCGGTGGCAGAGGTTCCTGGAGCTGGATTTGCCGTTCTCGACCATCGGACTGGTTTGGAATTCGATGATGTCTGTGGCGGGCGGCTGGTTCTTCCTGATGGCGTGCGAAATGTTCGTGTTGGGTGACAAGGACTTTCGCTTGCCGGGCCTGGGATCGTACCTGCAAACGGCGGCGAGCAACGGAAACACGCGAGCACTGATGTGGGGCGTGGGAGCGATGGTTGCGGTGATTGTGCTGATGGATCTGTTGATCTGGCGGCCGGTGATCACCTGGGCGGATAAATTCAAGTTTGAGCAGGTGGAGAGCAGCGGGAGCGCGCACAATTCGCTCCTGAACTTTATCCGGAGGGAGTCTTTCCTGATCCGGGTGTACCGGCGAATGCTGCATCCCGTGGTGGACTGGCTGACGCTGAAGTTTGCCAGCGGGGCAAAACGAGCGGCGGAAACGCTTACAGCACAACACGGGGCGCGTCCGAGGAGATGGATGGGTTGGGTGTTCGCGGGGCTGGGCGCCATGGTGGTGGGGTATGGGGTGTATCGGACGATTGGCGAACTGGCGCAACTGCATCGCGCCGATTATTTCGAATTGTTACGGAGCGCCGGGATTACGTTTCTGCGCGTGAATCTGGCGTTACTCATCGGCGCGGTGTGGACAATACCGGTGGGAGTGGCGATCGGATTCAGCCCGCGGTTCGCGCGATTGATGCAGCCGCTGGTGCAATTGGCCGCTTCGATTCCGGCGACGGCGCTCTTCCCCGTGATCCTGCTGGTCCTGATCCGGCTGCGGGGCGGCGTTGAAATCGCGGCGATGCTGCTGATGCTGCTGGGCACGCAGTGGTACATCCTTTTCAATGTGATTGCCGGGGCCATGGCCATTCCGACGGATCTGAAGGAAGTGGCACAGATTTTCCGGTTCGATGCATTCGACCGCTGGCGGCACCTGATTCTGCCGGGGATTTTCCCGTATTTGGTGACCGGCATGGTGACGGCTTCCGGGGGCGCGTGGAACGCGAGCATTGTGGCGGAGTATTTTCATTTTCAAGGGCGGATTGTGAAGGCGCCAGGACTAGGCAGCACCATCAGCAGCGCCAGCGACGCGGGCCATTTCAATGTGCTGCTGGCCTCGACGTTGATCATGGCCACGGTGGTGGTGTTGATTAACCGGCTGGTGTGGCGGCGGCTCTACCGGCTGGCTTCCACGCGGTTCAAGCTGGAAGCCTGAGGGGTCGGCTTCGAGAAACTACTTCCGCGCGAGTTCCCTGCTCAAATAATTGATCTGACCAACATGGTGCTAAAGGTGCAAGGCGCAGCGCAAGAAGGCGGTGAAACGATCCCTGGCCTCGGGTTCGCGCTCGGCGGTGTAGGCCACGGTCCAATCGGCCTCCGATTGTGTTTCGATGGTGGCGATGACCATGGCAATCGTCTCATCGAATTTGCGGAGGACTTGCGATTTGGAGAGGCGGCGAGATTCGGTGAACTCCAGATCGCGATTGCGGATGTAGCCGGATTTGGCCACCTGTGAACCGATGTAATAGCTGAGATTCCCAGTGAGATGCAACACCAGATGGCCGACACTGTTTCCGAACTTGAATGGATTGTGCCAAAACTGTTCTTCGGTGAGCGGGTCAACCCATTTGTGGAGGTCGGCTGCGCGGGTGCGATACTCTTGTGCAAATGCCACTGCAATTACGTCGGCTAACTGGCTCATTGCGCCACCTCGTGCCCGCTAGTGAAATGGCGGAGTGTGGTCATTGCGGTAGATAATGCCTTCCTTCATGACGAAGAAAACGTGCTCGGTCTGGCGGATGTTCTGGAGGGGATCACCCGGAACGGCGACGACATCCGCAAGTTTGCCGGATTCAAGCGTGCCGATCTTGTCGGCCAAGCCGAGGAGATCGGCGTCGGAGGAGGTCCCCGCCTTGAGCGCATCAATGGGTTTCATGCCCAGGTCAACCATCTGGTGAAACTCTTCGGCATTACGCCCGTGAGGATAGACGGCGGCGTCGGTGCCCAAGCCGATCTTCACGCCTCTGGCGAGGGCGCGTTGAAAAGTGGAATGGATGGCATTGGTGGCGGCGTGCGCTTTGGCGGCGATGGCGGGGGGGACATAGAGGCCGCGGTCAAATTTCTCCTGGAGCCCCTGAATGGCCATTAACGTAGGCACAAGGTAGGTGCCGCGCTGCTTCATCATGTCCAGGGCCTCATCGTCCAGGAAGCTGCCGTGCTCGATGGAATCTATGCCGGCCCGAATCGCACGCTTGGCGGCTTCCGCGCCGTGGGCATGAGCAGCGGTCTTGCGCCGCAAAGCGTGAGCTTCGTCAACAATCGCGTTGAGCTCCTCCTGCGTGAGCTGAGGCGTATCCACGTCGTCGGTGGGAGAGAGTACGCCGCCGGAGGCGCAGACTTTGATGATGTCGGCGCCGTATTTGTGGTCGAGGCGAACAGCATAGCGGGCTTCGTCCGGGCCATTGATCACGCCTTCAAGCGGGCCAGACTCGTGGCCGAAAAGGCCCTGACGGAAACCATCCTGAAAATCGCAGTGGCCTCCCGTGGAACCCAAAGCATGCACGGTGACGAGCATGCGCGGTCCCGGCACAACACCGTCGCGAATGGCGTTGCGCAAGCCAACATCGAGGTAATCGCTGGAGCCGACATCGCGAACGGTGGTGAAGCCGGCCATCAAGGTGACACGGGCGTTGACACTGGCGTCCAAGGCCTGTTCCGCGACGGTTTTTTCCAGGCGATTCAGCTCGGCCTGACGGAAATCGTCGGAAAAAGGCATGGTGAGGTGGGTGTGTGCGTCGATGAAGCCCGGGAGGAGGGTGGCATCGCCGAGATCGATTACTTCAGCACCCGCGGGAATATTTGCGGAAGCGCCAACAGCAGCGATTTTGCCGTCAGTGATGACGACGAGGCCGGGCGTAGCCAGGGCATTGCTTTTGCCATCAAAGAGACGAGCCGCCTTCAAGACGTAGGATTTGTTGGCCGGCGATTGTCCCTGTCCATAACCCGGCGCCCAGAAAAAGAAGAGTAAGAGAAGGACGCGCAGAAGTGTGCTTCGCATGATCTGCTCTCCAGAAAATCCGTCCGTCGAGACGGAAGGGAGACTCTATCGTGACCGCCAGGAATGTCAAGAATCATCGGCGGTGGAGTGGGAGACAGGCAATGCTCAGGACGCGGATGCGCACGGAAGTTGAGGAAGGTGCCGTGTCGGTTGCACTGGCGATAGGCAAGCTCGCCTGGCGGCACAATCTAGTTTCCGACCGGCGGGATTGCCTGCAACTTGCGGCAGTTTGACGTTCCGGCATTTTGCGCAGGGGAAGAGGAAGGGTTTGACATATTCCTATCCACAATGCAAAAAGTAGATGGGACCGGCAGTTCTGGGGACTTCGGCAACTGACCATTGCTTTAGCGGCCCTTCAGAGTTGCGACAGGAGCCGAGGGAAAGGGGATCTTAGCGATGGAGAACCATGCGTGCCCGTTGTGCTTTGCGAAGGTGCCGCGAACACTGATCCTGACAAAAACTCTGGAAGTAATTTGCCCGGCGTGCCATGCAGAACTGGAGGTTGCCCGCGGCAGCCGAGTGTTGGCGTCGTTTGTGGGAATCCTGGCAGCGTTCGTGGCGGTGCATGTGAGTGGGCAGGTAAGTGGAACAGCCGGATGGACTTTGCCCATTGTCGCGGCGATTGCGTCTTTTGGAGTTTGCTCCGCAGTGGTCCTGATTTCGTTTTCCGAGTTGGCGGTGCGCGCGAAGATTTCTCCCACCACTTTTCCACATATTCACGCGTAACAGTCCGTCCGTACTATTGACCCTGCGGTGACCCCCTCGGAGACTCCTTAGGATGGCCTCCTATTCCCATTTTCTGGGGCGCAAGGTCACCGTGCAATACCGCGCGGGCGATATTCTGGTGCCCGCTTCCGGAACGTTTGTGGCGGATTCCGGACGGTCCATCTTCCTGGAACAGCACATCGAACAACGCGGGAGGCGCAACTATTTTCGGTGGGAGATTCCCTACGTTTATCTTTACCGCATCGAAGAAGTGAGCGAACTCCAGGCGCAAGCCGCTGCAGAGCCTGCACCCGAGCATCCCGAACGCCTGGCCGCAGCCGCTGCACAAGCGCCCTCGGACTCCCACTCAATCCTGCGACTGCCCCGACGCCCCAAGACCGCCTGAACTGCAGAGCTTTCCTACACCGCATCGGAGAATCGGCTACAATCTGTTGGCATTCGCGCGCTATTTGGATAAGTGCGCGAAACGCCAGGAGGGATGCTGTGAGCACTGCTGCTACCCCACGAAGAATAGGCTTGATTGGACTTGGGCTGATGGGACGCCCGATGGGCATGAACCTGCTAAAGGCGGGCCACACATTGACAGTGTGGAACCGCACGGCGGCGCGAGCTCAGGAACTGGTGGCGGCGGGCGCGAGGCTGGCAAAGTCGCCGCGGGAGGCCGCTGCCGAGGCGGAGATTTTGCTGACGATGGTGAGCGATCCGCCGGCGTTGGAGACGGTGCTGTGGGGCCATGAAGGGAAGAACGACGGGGCGCTTGGCGGTTTGCACACCGGCAGCATTTACATTGATTCCAGCACGGTATCTCCAGCCCTGGCGCGGAAAATTGCGGCTGCCTGTGCGGAGCGGCAGGTGCGGTTTCTGGATGCGCCGGTGACCGGTGGGGATTGGGGCGCGCGCGAAGGGAATCTGGTGTTCATGATCGGGGGAGACGCGGCGACGCTGAAGGAGGTGGAGCCGATCCTCGGGGTGATGGGCAAGAAGTGGTTTCACCTGGGGCCAAATGGCGCGGGCCAGACGATCAAGCTGGCGATGAACGGGATTTTGGCGCTGCAGGTTGATGCGATGGCGGAAGCGCTGGCGCTGGTCACGCGAGCGGGGCTGCAGGGAGAGCGGCTCATCGAGGTGATGCAGGCGAGCATGGCGCGTTCCGGGGTGCTGGACGTGAAATCGCCGTTGATGGTCAAGGGCGATTTCAAGCCCAGTTTTCCATTGCGGCTGATGCACAAGGATTTGGGGCTGATGCTGGATTTGGCAAATCAACTTGGAGTGGCGTTGCCGGCCACGGCGGCGGCGCGGGAAGTGTACAGCTACGTCAAAGGGGAAGCGAAAGAAGACCTGGATTATTCGGGAGTAATGCGATTTTGGAAGAAATAGCCTCAGCGGCTATTGAAACAACGAAACATCGCAAACGTTGATTTAGAAATGGACGAAAGAAAAACGGGGCAGATGGTGGCTGCCCCGTTTCGTTTTTCAAAGTACGAGTGAACGCGCGAAGCTACTTGAGCGGCCTCGGCGAGAAAAAACCAATGGGGAGGTCGCGCGAGGTGCGCAGGCCGGAGGGGGCTTCAAGAATCGCCGGGATGGAATTGACGGCCACGGATGCTGTGGCGATGTCTCCATGGGAGCCGCCTGGAATGACCAGGCTGATATTCGGGTGGCCCTGGAGTTCGACGGTGTCGGCAGGATCTTTCGCACCCACGTACATCTGAAGCTCCATGTAGATGAGTTCCTTGCCGGCCGAAAGCCCGCGAGCAATTTGGTGGACGCCGGCGGCTTGCCCGGCTTCGACGGTAAAGAATTCCGTCTTTATCTGCTCGGTGGCGACTTTAGGCTCGATCGTTTCGATGATTTCGTCGACGGGCAGGCCCAAGCTGTCCGCGACCATCGCAACGGATTCCGGCAGGCCGACGTGTTTGATCACGCCTTCCTTCACCTTGGCGCGAAACTCTTCCACGGTCATGCCAGCGCCAATCTTCCTTTGCAGAGGAAGCCGGCGCTTGGAAGCATCAACGATGCGCAGCGCCTTGGCGTGCTCGATGCGCTGGGAGACAGCCGCCAGGGTCACCACCAGCTTATCCATGACAAAGCCGGGGTTCACACCCGTGCCGACCAACGCAACGCCCGCATCCTTCGCCGCTTTGTCCAGCTTTTCAGCCAGGTCAGGATAGGTACGGTAGGGATAGGAGAGTTCCTCGCATGTGGAAACGACACACGAACCAACGTCCAGACAGGCGAGAAGCTGATCCATGACCTTTGGGAGAGACGACGAAGTCGTGTGCATGACGATATCCGCCGACTGCTCCAGAACGCCCCGGGCGTCGCCCGAAACCCGGATGCCCCACGGGGCATCAGCCGCGCCGACGACGTCGCCAAGATCCTTACCGACCTTGGAAGGGTCAGTATCAATGGCGCCGACCAGCGTGATCGCCTCTTTTTCGCGAAGCAGCTTCACGATGGACGCCCCAATGGGGCCGATTCCGTACTGGATGGCACGAATTTTCTTCTTCACGGTCGTCTCCGATTCCTTCTTGACTGCGAACGCACAGAGCGGAATTTCGCTGGGAGCGAACCTTCCAGCGTACTGGAATTCGGGGGGCCATTCAATCGGGGCACGTTTCTTGCCGACCGCCGGGAGCCAACGCATAATGGTGGCAAAGGCGGCCCGGGTCACAGGAGGAATTTAACCATGAAGGCACAGAAGCTGAGCGAGAGCGAAATCCTAAGCCAACTGAAAAAGACAGAAGGATGGAGCCTGGCGAATGGGAAATTGCACCGCGCGTTCGAGTGCAAGGATTTTGCGGCGGCCTTTGGAAAGATGACGCAGGTGGCGTTGGCCGCGGAGTCCATGAATCACCACCCGGAATGGTTTAACGTGTGGAACAAGGTAGTGATCGACCTGAACACACACAGCGTCCAGGGGATCAGCAATCTGGATTTCGAGCTGGCGGGGAAAATCAATGAGATTTTCGGCAGCTGAATCTGATTTGACGCTCGAATGATCGGCGTCCATCAACCCGAAGAGCGCCGCCGCGGACGGCTACTCATCACCGCACGCTGGCTGGCGGCGATGCTGGTTCTTGGGATATTGCTGCATTTTCTGCCGTTGCACCTGCTGAGTGCAGCGATTCAGCGCGTCCCGCTAACGCGATTCATCATCATCTTGATTGGCTACCTCCTGGCACACGCCGTTGGGGTGGCGAAATGGCGGATGGTGGTCAACGCGGCCGGCGCGCAGCTCGATTACCGGACGAGTGCGCAGTGTTATGCCGGCGGTTTGTTCGCGACGTTGTTTCTGCCCTCGATCATCGGCGGGGACGTGGTGCGTTTGGCGGTCGGTCTGCGCCGCAGTCCGAATCCCGCGGCGGTGCTTGCTGGAAACGTAGCCGACCGTTTTCTGGATATGAGCGCGCAGGCGGGGCTGGTGCTGCTGGGGATTCTGCTCCTGCCGGGTTCAGTGCCGATGGCATTGCGGAATCAGGCGCGGCACGCGGTGTACGTCTTTGCGGGCGTTGCCGCAATCGCAATTGTACTGCTGGGTCTATTATACCGGCCATTGCTGCGGGGACGTTCCGTTAGGTTTCGGCGACGGCTGGGGCGATTGCGTTATGCGCTGCGGAGCGTCTCCCGGCGGCCCCATGTCTTGCTTTTCGGATGGATTCTGGGAACAGCAATACAAACCACGTTTCTCACACTGACGGCGCTGCTGGCCATCTCTTGCGGGCTGTTCCTTCCTTTGCGGGATTGGTTTTTTGCGTGGCCGCTGGCAAAACTTGCCGCGCTTCTGCCGTTGACCCAAGGTGGGATTGGAGTGAGAGAAGCGGCGTTGGTGGGACTGTTGTCTCCTTTTGGCGCAGCTCCCCATCTCGTGCTTGCCGCAGGCCTCGTCTGGGAGGGAGTGGTCATTCTGGGCGGTATTGTGGCGGGCATTACCGCCTTTCTTCTCGGCAGAAAGGAAGCTGTGCCGGAAAGGCTCTAAATTTTCCAAGAATCGCGAATAGTTATTGACACTCCCGTAACAGACCCCGACAATAGCATTCCCTTCTACAAGTATACCCGTCTAGTAAGTTGAAGCTGTTGTTAACTTGGCCGCTGTTTCCATCTGTTTTGGAGGGCGCGGTTCCTGAAGGCACGCCGCAGGCAGAGGGCCCCTCCAAGGCATTGAATCTGCGGGGCACGGAAACCATTCTGCTGGCGGAGGATCACGATTCGATTCGCGAGATGGCCAGGCAGTCGCTGGTGAACTTTGGCTATCGCGTGCTGGCCGCAAACGATGGCGAGCAAGCCGTGCGACTGTGTGAGGAGGAGCGGCCCTCGCTGGCCATTCTGGATGTGGTCATGCCCCATCTGGGCGGGCTGGCGGCAGCGGCCCAACTGCTTGCACGATTCCCGGATCTTCCGATTCTGTTCACCAGCGGCTATTCGGAGTGTCCGCGTCTTGGGGTTTCGCAGGCACCCGCCTCACGGTATCCCCAGAAACCGTACAGCCCGACTTCCCTGGGCAGAGCCATCCGCGAGATCCTGGACAGTCCGCAATCCCGAGTGTCTTGAACGGCTTGCGAGAGCAGCGCTCGTATCGGTTGCCATTCTGGAGTTACCTCGCCAGGATAGTACTCTTACCATGAGCTGGGGCGGGAGCATTCCGAATTCCCAGGAACGGTCAAAAGCGCCCTGAGTCCCGGGTGTGGAACCCGTGCCGCCTGAATTCGCAATTCTTCGGCTTATGCGGAAGCCGATAAACTATGAAGAACTGCGGTGATTAATCGGTTTATCTGGCGACAAGTATCGACTTTTTTCGATTGACATGTGTTCTTCCGGATGTTAGAAAACAACAAAGGCAAGCCCTCGGGTGGTGAGTCTCCTTTCGGTTTATCAGACTACGATCCGCGAGCGAGGCCGCAATTCTGCCTGGCAGGGCAGAGGATGCTGCGCCACAGATGGGCTTGTTTGTAACACCCACCCCACCCCGGGAGGCGAAAGCTACGTGTTTTCGCCTCCTTTTTTTGTGCCTGCTACCCTGCCTGGCTCTCCCTGCCTCTCCCTGCCTGATGTGAGAAAATCGCTACCCTATGAGCAATGAAGCGACTCCCTTGCTGGACCTGCGAAACGTCACCGTCATGCGCGGGAGCAACGTGGCGCTGGACCGGCTGACCCTGCAAATTGCGTCCGGCGAGCACGTCTGCATCCTGGGTCCGAATGGAAGCGGCAAGTCCACGCTAATCAAGACCATCACGCGGGAATGCTATCCCGTACAAAGCGAAGACAGCGGAATGTCCCTACTTGGGCGCAGCGTGTGGGATATTTTTGAGCTGCGCCCGTTGCTGGGAATTGTTTCGCCAGACCTGCTGGCGGCTTGCACGACGGATGCGACCGGCATGGATGCGGTCCTCTCCGGATTCTTCAGCAGCACGCGGATCTTTCCGAATCACAATCCAGCGTCGGAACATCGTGAGCGAGCGGATGCGGCCCTGGCGCGGTTGGGCATTGCGCATTTGGCGGGGCGCCCGGTAGCCGAAATGTCTTCCGGCGAAGCAAAACGCACGCTGATTGCGCGGGCATTGGTGCATGAGCCGAAGACGCTGTTGTTGGATGAGCCGGGAAACACACTGGACATCGGCGGCCAGTTGGAATTGCGGGCAACGCTGAGCGAATTGGCCAATGCCGGGTTGGGTATCGTCCTGGTGACGCACCATGTGCCGGAGATAATTCCGGAAATCGAGCGCGTGGTGCTGTTGGAAAGGGGACGCGTACTGGCCGATGGCCCAAAGGAAAAAGTGCTGACGAGCGAGCGGCTATCGGCGCTCTTCGGCGCACAGGTGCGGGTGTATCGGGAAGACGGTTACTTCCACGTGCACGCCTGAAAGATGATCCTCACGGAAACGTTTCTTCAGATGCAATTCAGAAACGCGCAAGCTATCGGCGGATTCGGAAATAGGCCGGCCAAAACTGACGGCAAGGCTTGTGAGTTCATCAAACAGAAAAGTTTTGCGACCGCTCCGATTATTTGGATGCGATTCCGTCCGCGAAGTTCCCGATGACAGGCAACTTATAACTTTCATGCAAATAAGCTTTGTACATCAGGAAGATCATGAGCAGAAAACTCGCCAGCCAGAGCAAGGGATACAGGAAAACGCCGAAAAAGAAGATGTGAATGACGTGCAGCATGCCCATGAATATTCCGAGCGCGATATATAGAACGATAAGCGCTACATATAACCCGAGCGCCTGGACCGCATGGAATTTCACAAACTTCCGCTTATCGATCAGCAGCAACACCAGGGCTACGATCCATCCAATGAAAGGCGCGTAACACAGTAATCCCGCGACATTTTCCTGAAGACCCTCAGTTGGAGACGCCGCGGGAGCGGCGACAGGTGAAGGCGCCGGGGCCGTCGCAGCCGATTGATTGGCACCACATTTGGGGCAAAAAGTGGCAGTTCCGATTTCTTGACCACACGCTTTACAGAAGGGCATGAGAGGGTCCCTCCCGAGGACCAATTTGCGATGGAGGGTAGCAAAGCGATGCTGAGGGCGCAAGGCAATTGAAGCGACGACTGGAACGTCGAAGGCAGGCGCCTCTTGGTCATCAAAGATGACGTTACAGCCGCGTTGTAATCGTGGAGTGAGGCAGCGGTGCGCCTCGTCAAAGACAGCACTCAGGGACTGGGTGTGGTGGCGAAGGCCAGGGTGATGAGCGTTTTTTGCTCAAGCTCATGGGCCTTGGCGGAGCCCGTGGCGGGGCTGGCGCTGGCGGAGCGCTTGACGGAGCGGACGCGGAGATTCTTCGCCTGGGCAATGCGTTCCAAACGCGGGAGCACGTAGAACAACGCGCCCATATTGGCGGGCTCTTCCTGGACCCAGACTATTTCGCGGACATTGGGATGCGCGGCGATGGCGGCCGCGATTTCGGTTTTGGGCAGAGGGTAAAGCTGATCCAGGAAAAAGACGGCGGTGGAGTTGTCGTTGCGGCGGCGACGCTCGGCGCGGAGTTCGTGGCCTACCTTGCCGCTGGCGATGAGGATGCTCTGCGCGTCGCTGACTTCGCGATCGGGAACCAGCGTCAAAAACCGCGGGCGGGAAAATTCTTCAAGAGCGGAAGATGCATCCGGATGGCGGAGCATACTCTTGGGCGTAAAGACCACGAGCGGCTTGCGCCATAGCCGGCGTGCCTGGCGCCGCAACAGATGAAAATACTGCGCGGCGGTGGAAGGCTGGCAGATGTTCATGTTGCCTTCGGCAGCCAACTGCATGAAACGCTCGATGCGCGCGCTGGAATGTTCGGGGCCCTGGCCTTCGTAGCCGTGGGGAAGGAGGAGCACAAGGCCGGTGGGCAAGCCCCATTTGTCCTCACTGGCGCTGATGAACTGGTCGATGATGACCTGTGCGCCGTTCACAAAATCGCCGAACTGCGCTTCCCACAGGACGAGTCCTTCGGGGTAGTCGCGGGAGAAGCCGTACTCAAAACCGAGGCAGGCCGCTTCGGAGAGCGAGGAATTGTGAATTTCGCAGAAAGCTTGCGCGAGGGAAAGGTGCGCTAGCGGAAGATACTCCTGCTCGGTTTGCGTGTCGATAAGCATGGCGTGGCGCTGGCTGAAGGTGCCGCGCTGCGAATCCTGGCCGGTGAGGCGGACGGGATTGCCTTCGAGGACGAGTGAACCATAGGCAAGGAGTTCCGCAAAACCGAAATCGATGGGACGCTTGCCGTGGCCCATTTCCGTGCGCTGCTCGAGGAGTTTCACGATCTTGGGATGGACGTGAAATCCTTCGGGAGCACGCACAAGTCCGTCGGTAATTTCCGCGAGGCGTTGGGTGGACAGGCCGGTATCCACTTCAAAGGCAGAGTTGTACTTGCCATAGTTGTAAGGCGACCAGTAATCGGGCAACTTGCGAAGCTGGGGGATTTTGGTGAGCTTGCCCGCCTTGCGCTGCTCCTCTGCGAATTCCTTCTTGACGGACTCGGCGATGGGCTCGGCGTTGATGCCGGCGCGTTCCGCGTAGATTTTCCAGAGCGGCGGATGGCTTTTGATGCGCGCATAGAGGAGTGGCTGGGTGATGGTGGGATCGTCCACTTCGCTGTGGCCGTGGCGGCGGTAGCCGATCAGGTCAATGACCACGTCGGAATGGAACTCGGCGCGGTATTCGGCGGCCAGGCGGCCGATGCGCACGACAGCATCGGGATCTTCGGCGTTCACGTGGAAGATGGGGACACTCTGACGGCGGGCGATGCTTGAAGCATAGCGCGAGGAGTGCTCCTGCGCGGGGCGCGTGGTGAAGCCGATCAAGTTGTTGACGATGATGTGAACGGTGCCGCCAACGGAATAAGCCTCGAGGTCAGCAAGATTCAGCGTTTCCGCCCAAATCCCTTGGCCGGCGAAGGCGGCGTCGCCGTGCATCACGATGGCCCAGACTTTATTCAGCGTTTCCCGGGAGCGATCGATTTCAGGGCCATGCACGCCGTGGCGCGTCAATTTGGCGCGCGCGCGACCCATGGCGACGGGATCGACAGCTTCGAGGTGGCTCGGGTTCGAGACAAGGTGGATGTTGAGCGATTTTCCTGAAGAAGTCGTGTAAACGCCGGTTGCGCCAACGTGGTATTTGACGTCGCCGGCGCCGAGCACGCTGCGCGGATCGACGTCCTCAAAGCCCGCGACAACCTGATGCATGGGCTTGCAGGCGATGTGGGTCATCACGTTAAGGCGTCCGCGGTGGCTCATGGCCATGATGGAATCGACACCGCCGACATCGCCCGCGACATTGAGGATGGAATCGAGAAGAGGGATGAGCGAGGTGTTGCCTTCGAGAGAGAAGCGCTTGCTGCCGAGATAGCGGCTCTGGAGCATCTGTTCAAAGAGGTCGGCGCGCACCAGGCGGTCCAGGATGGCGGCCTGGTTGACCTCGAACTCGGGGCCTTCCATGCGCTCGGCAATCCAGCGGCGGCGTTCAGGTTCCGGGATGTGCAGGAATTCCACGCCGATGTTGCCGCAGTAGTAGCGGCGCGCTTCTTCGGCGTATTCGCCGGAGAGGCCATCAAGATCGGGGCACTTCAGCGGGGTGAAGAAACCGAGTGGGTCGAGGGTGGCCTCATAAAAGCCCCAGCGGCGGAAAAGATAGAAGATGCGCTCGCGTTCGGAGTGGCCAATGCCATTGGTCGCAGGAGAATTCTTCGCGGATTTCGAGGGAGCGAGAGTCACATGGTCCGCCATGATCAGCTATTCAGAGCTTCTATTTTGCCATAAGTGCGCCTCTGCGCAGACAGGTGGACCGGAATCTGCAGGAGTTTGGAAATGACAAGGCAATCCGTGAATCTCCGAATACATCGGACAATCGGCATCTAGGCTTCGGCGATTTGTTCATCCAAGAAAATGCCGCGCAATCGCTGCTCCGTCAGATTCCCGTGCAATGCCATTGCACGAATTCTCTTTCTGAAAGGCGGGTGAGTCATGAGCAGTTCAGTGAATCGATTGGATTGCGTAGGCAGTTCGGTGGTCTTCTGGAGGATTGCCAGCGCACGGATGGCTGACTCTGGATCGCCTGTAAAATCAATCGCCCCCTGGTCAGCGGCATATTCTTGGCGGCGGGAAACCCAGTAGGTAAGCAGCAAAGGAATCACCATGCTTGCAAGGCAGAGAAGTGGCTTCACTTGCAAGGCAAAACGAGAAAGAAGGAACAGGACGAGCACTACACATGCATAGGTCCCGATGACGAATAGTTGGCTGTTTCGGACATGTTTGAGCTTGGCATGTGTGAGTTCATGCGCGATGACATAAGCCGTCTGCTCTCGCGTTAGGTACTTGCCCAGATTGTCGGTCAGGCCGACAGCATTGGACACCCCGAAACCGTTGGTGAGATGCCCCTTCCCCGCTGGCACAATGTATACCCTATCGATGGCAACACCCATTTCCTTCGCTATATGCAAAGTACGATTGCGGATTTCGCCTGATTTGAGCTTGTTCAACTTCAGTCCATCAGCTCGCCTCGAAATTGGGGTTCCAATCCTGGCAACCACCCCGGCAGCTAGAAACCAGGCGATTCCCCAAACTTGCCGCTCCATGAGGTCGTCGCAACCGGCCGCAAACATTAGCAAGGGAATCACAAAACTAGCCAGCCGCCACCATGTGCGCCACAACAAGCTCAGGACCGACCAGTGCAGCTTGAGCAGTCTTCTGTCAACCAAATGGCAAGTTAACAGAAAAACGCCCAGACTAACGACGGGCGGAATCCAGAAAAGGAAAGTTTCAAAGTCGTCCGAATACAGGAACTTGAAACCAAAACCCGGGTGCAATCGCATGAATTCGGAAGGTCCATGCAATTCCCAGATCGCCCACCAACTCGCAGCTGCGGCGATCAGTATGAAGCGGCCGTATCCTCGAAATCGGGCCCAAACAATTTTGCGCACCGGCTCGTCGGCTCTAAGTGCAACCCCTCTAAACCAGAACGCCAGGGCCATCGGAAGGAGAAATATGGCAGCGGGAAGGAAGAGAAGACTGAACCACCTCGCCATCGCTAAGGTTTCCAATTGGATCGTCATCGTGTTGAGTTTAGCCTTGTTTTGCATCGCCTCCTAGACAACAACACTTTGTTTTGCAGGGAGCTCGGCCCTATAGCCTGCGTACAAGCTCTTGCAGGCGGGAGGCGATGTCGGCGGGGGGAGTGTCTGGCGGAAAGGAGACGGGGGCGCCGATGTGGACGGTGAGTTCACCGAGGTGGGCCAGGCGGCGATGCTGCTGCTTCATCTGCCAGACGCCATCGAGGCGCAGGGGGACGATGGGGATGCGGAGATTTTGGGCGAGGAGCCCGATGCCGGGTTGGAAGGGGACCATATCGGGGGTGTCGCGATCGTTGATGATGCCTTCGGGAAAGACGAGCAGGCTGTAGCCGCGATCTGCCGATTCGCCGGCGAAGCGGAAACTCTCGCGGAAGCCCGAGAGTTGCGGGAGAGGGAATACATTGAAAAGGCCGACGACCAGGAAATAGTTGAGCTGCCAGAGCCAGCGCTTGGCGAAAAACCAATCACGGGGCGGATGGCGGAACTCGAGCAGCATTTCGCCTCCCATGGCGGTGGCAAGGCGATGGCGGAAACGGGAAGGAAGTGAATAGAGGATGAGGCCAATATCGGCACGGCGCGTGGTGTGATTGGCGACGAACAGGACTGGACCTTTGAGATTGTCGAGATGTTCGCGGCCGCTGATGCGCGGGTGACCGAGAAACAGCGTGGCGGGCCAGGTTAGCGCGTAATAGACGAAAAGGCGAAGCAGGCGCACGGGGGCGCGTTGCGTCCAGCGCGGATAGACGTAGTCCGAGCGGCGGGCGAAGGGTTGAGAGAGAAGTTTCTGAATATCGGCGAAGGATTGCGCGTTGGCGAATTGCGTTTCGTTGAGTTCGACGTTGTAGCGATGCTCGAGGGAGGAGAGGAGTTCGACACGATCTAGAGAAGATAGGTCTTTGAGGGAGGAGGGTAAGGAGGTTGAGGAAGTAAAGGAGGTGAAGAATTCAGAGGCGGGTGAACGGGACGAAAGCAGATCCCTCGCTTCGCTCGGGATGACATTTTTGGTGCTACTGCCAAGGAGTTCGGATGCGCGCGCGGCGAGAAGAGCGAGGCGCGGCTTGCCAGTTGGCGTGCGCGGAAAGTCCAGGTCGGGCCAGACGAACCAGCGGCGAATGCGCTGGTAATCGGCGAGAGAAGCGTTCGCGGCATCGATGGCGGCGCGGGCGATCAACGCGGCGTGATCGGTTGGGAATGTTTCATCTGATGGAGGTGAGGGTTCAAAGTTGCCACGATCCCTCGACTCCGCGCCAGCATAAGGCGCTGGCACTCCGCTCGGGATGACATTTGGCTGAACAAGGAGGATGGCGCAGGGCTCGGCGTTTTCGCCGATTTGGAGGGGGATGACAACGGCGTCGCGAATACCAGGCTGGCGGCGGAGGGCGAATTCGAGATCTTCGGGGTAGATATTGAGGCCGGCGGGAGTGACGATGACATTTTTCTTGCGGCCGCGGAAGCGAAGATTGCCTTGGGCGTCGAGTTCGCCCAGATCGCCGGTGCGCAGCCAGCCACCGTCTTCCTCGGTACCCTGCCGCAGCGCACCCTTTTCCCAATAGCCAGAAGAGACATTTTCGCCGCGGACGAGGATCTCTCCGTCTGCGGCGAGACGGAATTCGCGTCCGGGCAGGATTTTGCCGACGGAGCCCTGTGCGGCGCGAAAGGGATGATTCAGGCTGATCAGTGAGGCGGTCTCGGTCATGCCGTAACCTTGCACGACGGCATAACCAATACGCTTGAAGAATTCCTCGGTTTCCGGGGAAAGTGCCGCGCCGCCGGAAATGAACGCCCAGAACTTCCAGCCGAGGCGCCGGTGCAGGCGACGAAAACGCCAGACTCGCCGCAAAAAAGATTCCTTTGAAGCAGCGGCGTAAGCCGAGGAAAACCAACCGCGCCAGCCATGCGCCTCGATCTCCTGCTCGACCGCCGTGCGTGAAGCGTCGAGCATGCGAGGCACGGCAATGAGAGCGGTCGCGCGTTCACGTTCGAGAGTACGGAGAATTTCCGAGGGCTGCTGCGAATTCTCGAAGACGACCGTGGCGCCGATCAGCGGAGGCACGAAGAGCGCCATGAACTGGCCGAAGACATGGCTTAGCGGAACGACGGATACAAAACGCAGAGGGTGAAGCCAACGCTCGTATTTGCGGTACTCGGCGATGCCCTTCTCCAATGGTTCGAGATTCGCCAGGAAGTTGCCGTGGGTCAGCACAACGCCCCGGGGTTCGCTGGTGGTGCCGGAAGTGAATAGGATTTGCGCGATTTGGCTGCGCATGATGGGCTGGTCAGAGAGATCGGAAACGGCGGTGTGCAGGCCAGCCATTGAGTTTCCATGACCGGCCGACTCATTCAATTCTTCGAGGGTGCCGGGAAAATCCTCCAGGAAGAAGGTGGGGACGGCGGGAGCGACGGGAGGTTTGGAGCGGGAAACGAAAGCGAATTTGATGCCGGCATCTGCGGCAACGCGGGAGGCAAAATCGAGCGTCGAGGAATCATCAAGGGGAACAGCGACCGCGCCGCGCAGTAGGCAGCCCCAGAAGGCGGCCACCCATTCCGCGGAATTAGGGCCCCAGAGGAGGACCCGATCGCGGGTTCGAACGCCACATTCCTTCAGCTGGAGAGCGCGGAGGACGGCAGCCCTGGCAAGCCTTTGGTAAGTCCAAGTTTCGCGTCGATAGCCGCGCCGCTGAACAATGGCGACGCCGCCAGAGAAGCGCGCGAATTCATCGAAAAGGGAAAGAAGGTTGACGCGGGACATTGCTCAGACGCTCTCCACGCGGAGCGAAATCATCATACGCCGGAAGCCGCAAACGGGGGTCGCCATTCAGGGATAAATGAGCACGCCGGGTGCCACCTAAGCACCTTTCGCTGCATCGAAATAGAGGAATCGGGAGAATGCCCGTAGAATCTAGAGGTGTCCGGGAAGGGGGCTTCTCGGGTAAAATAGTAGGTTCGGGGCCGGGGGATGCACGCAAGCCTGGCGAATTTCGCCTTAGAGGCGCAACCCCTAATCATTCAGTAGAACGTGTGGCACGACTCATCTCGTGCGTTGAGAAAACTGGGGAGCGAATGGCTGTACCTATATCCCAAGCATGGACGGTGGCAAGTTACGTCCTGACACAGAAATTCAAAGGACGCAAACAGTATCCGCTGGTGCTGATGCTGGAGCCGCTGTATCGCTGCAATCTGGCCTGTGCGGGCTGCGGCAAGATTCAGTATCCGGCGCATGTGCTGAAGCGCGAGCTTTCGCCGGAGGAGTGTTTTAAGGCTGTGGACGAGTGCGGCGCGCCGATGGTTTCCATTCCCGGCGGCGAACCACTGATGCATTCGCAGATCGAAAAAATTGTCGAAGGATTGGTGGCGCGCAAGAAATACATCTATCTGTGCACGAATGCCCTGCTGCTCAAGGAAAAACTTCATCTCTTCAAGCCCAGCAAATACCTGACGTTTTCCGTGCATCTGGACGGGCAAAAAGAACATCACGATTTTTCGGTGTGCCGCGAAGGCGGGTATGAGTTGGCCGTGGAAGGCATCAAGGCGGCGCTGGCGCGCGGATTCCGCGTGACCACCAATACGACACTGTTTGACGGCGCCGATCCGAATAGTGTACGCGCGTTTTTCGACGAGATGATGGAACTCGGTGTGGAAGGCATGATGCTTTCGCCCGGCTATAACTACGATAAGGCCCCGGATCAGAAGCACTTCCTGGGACGCGCCAGGACGCGACGGTTGTTCCGCGCCATGCTATCAAACCGTAAGCCGACGTGGCGTTTTAACCAGTCCATGCTGTTCCTGGAATTCCTGATGGGCAAGCGCGATTTTCGCTGCACGCCCTGGGGTATGCCGACGTACTCGATTTTCGGTTGGCAAAAGCCCTGCTACCTTTTGCAGGACGGATACGCAGACACCTTTGACGAATTGATGGCGACCACCGAATGGGCGAATTATGGGACAGAGTCGGGCAATCCGCAGTGCGCCAACTGTATGGTCCACAGCGGATACGAAGCTTCTGGCGTTGATTACACGTTTAGCTCGCTGAAGGGCCTGCTGGCGACAGCAAGGGCCACTCTGTTTACGAAAAACACGGACGAGGAAGCGCTACTCAGCTTGAACGAGCCGGTGAAACCGGTGCACGCGTTTAATCCCCTGGTGCAAATCGAAGGGAATCCCGAGAAGCTTGAGGAGACGCGGGCATGACCGGGCCGCGGCATGCGGAGCGTCCCACCCATACGGCTAACCCCGACGAACTGGAAGTGGCGCCAGGATTTCAGCACGAAGGCCTGCAAGGCTGGGTGCCGGAGCTTGCAAATGAGGAAGAATTGCGCGAAGCCCTGGAAAAAGCGTTTGATTATCGCGGAGATGTGACCATTACGCGTAAGGACGGCATGAAACTTGAGGGCTATATCTTTGATCGGAGGAGTGGTAAGAACCTGGAAAGCTCTTTTGTGCGATTGTTGCCCAAAGATTCCAATCAGCGGGTGAAAATCAGTTATGCGGAAATCGCCGCATTGGCCTTTTCAGGACGGGACACCGCAGCAGGGAAAAGCTGGGAGGCCTGGGTGAAGAAGTATTGGGAAAAGAAGGCTTCCGGTGGGGAAAATCTGAGCCTACAACCCGAATCGTTGGAAGAGTAGGAGAATGCTGCGGAAGCCGGGCAGAATTCGTTAAATTTCTGATTTTAAATCACTTACAATTTTTGGAAGGCAAAAAGAGGGCTGCATAGTACTGTGGACAATAAGCCCTTTCTTGTGATAGTGTTAGATATAGCGTTTGTTGCTCTTGTATTACCTTTTGACTCGTTCAGGGGGCTGCGAGAACAAACTTGCAGCCCTTTTTTTCGGGCTGGAGGCAGTCGCGGAGCTTGGGAAACCATCCACCGGGACCAAGAGAGGCAAAGCAATTTCAATATCGAGGTTTAGCAGTGAAGGAACAAGGAACAGTGAAGTGGTTCAATGCTTCGAAGGGCTACGGGTTCATCCAGCGCCAGACCGGTGAAGATGTATTCGTGCACTTCTCCGCGATTCAGATGGACGGTTACAAGTCCCTGAACGAGGGTCAAGCGGTGGAATTTGAAGTGAAAAAGGGCCCGAAGGGCCTTCAGGCTGAGAACGTCACAAGCCTCTAGCCTGTAGATTGGGGAGGTCCCCGAGGGGTCGGGGACCTCGCCCAATAGCGAGTGGAAAAAGCAGGAATCCAACCGGGTGAACTTAAGGAGGAAGTTGTGCAAGTGATGCAGGAAGGACAGACCATCAAGCACGGGATATACGGCCTGGGCATTGTCACCGCCTCGGATCCGGAACGCACGGCTATTGATTTTGATGACCATGGGCCGAAGCTTTTTGTGACCAGCATCTTCTCGGCGGAAATCATCGGCGAAGCGCCCGTCACCCCGCCCAAGACGAAGCGCCGCCGTAAGGCCTCCACGGCAGCAAAAGCCAGCAAGAAAGCTGCGGCAGCCGCGAAGTAAAGCAGGAAAGTCCCGCCTGAAGTAACCCCGAAAGATGCGCCAGAAATGGCGCAGGGGTGTGTCCGGACAATTCCTGGAAGTCATCCGCGGAATCGTCGAATTGATTACCATTCTATATTTTATGTTGAAGGGGCCAAAAACTGTGTCAAGGGACGGTGAGACCGAAGACGCCTAGGAGAAAATTAACGGATGGCGGATTCGGCCTGATCGAAAGCGTGATAGGACGAACGCACCAGCGGGCCGGATTCGACGTGTTTGAAGCCCATCTGTTCGCCGAGCCGCTTGTATTCGGCGAATTCGGCGGGATGCGCAAAACGGACGACCGGAAGATGCTCGCGCGTTGGCTGGAGGTATTGACCCAGGGTGAGGATGTCCGTGCCCTGTGCGGCGAGATCGCGCATCGTCTCCAGGACTTCTTCTTTTTGCTCACCCAAACCCAGCATCATGCCGGTCTTTGTGGGCACGTCGGGATGCGTTTCCTTCGCCCGGCGGAGTAACTTCAATGAACGCTCATAGAGAGCGCCCTTGCGCACTTGGCGATACAGGCGCGGCACGGTTTCCGTGTTGTGGTTGAGGATGTCCGGCTTCACGGCAAGGACGGTTTCGAGGGCGTTCCAATCTCCGCGAAAATCGGGGATGAGGACTTCCACCTTGCAGCCGTGAACGCGTCTGCGAATCTCCTGAATGGTGCGGGCGAAGATACGTGCGCCGCCGTCGGGCTGATCGTCGCGATTTACGCTGGTGACGACGGCGTAACGCAGGCCCATGCGCGCGACAGCTTCGGCGACACGCAAAGGCTCATCTTCATCGGGCGGGCCAGTAGGTTTGCCGGAGGGCACAGCGCAGAAACCGCAGGCGCGCGTACAGATGTCGCCGAGAATCATGAAGGTGGCGGTGCCATGTTCCCAGCATTCGCCCATGTTCGGGCAGCGGGCCGATTCGCAGACGGTGTGAAGATCAAGAGTGCGCATGACACGCTTGAGGTTGTGGTAACGATCGCCGCCAAAGAATTTCACCCGCAGCCAGTCCGGCCGTGGATGGACGTCGGGTCTCGACGCAGGAGGCACATTGCCGTTGGCGATGATGTTAAAGGGCGACGCCATAATTCCCAGCGATTCAGGACAAACCTATTTTACGCAGGAAAGTAAGGTTCGACAAACGAGGCCAGAAATGGCCGCGATTACACCGGCTGGCGAGAAGAGCGAACAAAATCACGGAGTACGGTAACGTTGGGGCCATAGGCGCCGATGCGGCCGGCGTCCACGGGCAGGCCGAGGTGCTCGGCAAGTTCGAGGTCGACACCGGCATCATCGAGTTCCGAGAGGCTGAAACCCGCTGCGGGGAGCACGCGGTTGAGACCCGTAGGATAAACAGGGCGTGGCGGACGATGGCGCTGCCAAGGACGGCGCGCGAGTTCGTAGAACTGCTTCCAGTCGCGTTTGTGCCAGGTATTCATCTTGACCCTTAGACCCAGTGCCCTTCGTTAGATGCGAACAATAACGGGAAGGTTCGCTCCACCTCTGAACGGCCACGGAAACGTTCCTTGCACGAGAACAAAGCGCAAGTCGTTCTTCTCATATACCCCAAGCGATCAGGAGCGAAAGAAAATCTTCGCCTGGTGTATCAAACACGTAACCCCGCTTGAAGTTTCGGTCACAGGAATCAAGCAGTGAGCGCTGCACCGAAACGCAAAAACCTTGGCGGGAAGGACCTCCGAGAGAGAGGCCGCCGATTCAAACGCGGCGATAGTACATTGTCGAAACGGAGATGGCCAGAAAAAAGTAACGGCAACTGTGAATAACGAAAGCGGAGCCAATTGGTCTGGAGATCAAAGCCTTTGGGAGTCTGAAGTAGGCGCAACACGAGAAAAAGGCGCTTCGGACGCGAGCCCGCGCCCGAAGCCTTCAACGAAGATCAGGAGAGAAGGAGAAACTACCAGCGGTTGCCGCGGTCGCCGCGATCACCACCACGGTCACCACCCCGGCCACCACCCCGGCCACCGCGATCGCCACCCCGGCCGCCGCCACCTCCACCGCCGCCGTAGCCGCCACGCCCACCGCCGCCCCCGGAGCGCTCCGTCTGCGGACGCGCTTCGTTGACGACAAGGTTCCGGCCCCCGAAGTTCTGACCGTTCAGGCTCGTCACGGCGCGGTCGGCGTCTTCATCGTTGGCGATCTCGATGAAGGCGAAACCCCGAGACTGTCCCGTGAAGCGATCCCGAATCAGACTGATC